>Ga0182012_10000700_pt1 | contig 36928 bp, 28 predicted proteins | sample 612S2SmetaG_FD_120486 | JGI IMG/M metagenome (GOLD analysis project Ga0182012, IMG submission 120486) | Permafrost microbial communities from Stordalen Mire, Sweden - 612S2S metaG | ecosystem: Environmental > Terrestrial > Soil > Wetlands > Permafrost | place: Sweden: Stordalen | collected...
AATACCAACAGAAACAAAAGTGTAAAGGATGTTGCCGGTCTGAAGTGTAAAGGATCTTCGGCTTGCACCCCGTCCCCACCCCGGCGCTTGAGTCCGCCATGCCCCTTATCCCAACGCATTGATTGGGGCGTTGCGGAACGGGCGGTCGTGGGGAAAGGGTTGAACTCATTCAGCAGATCCCGCGCTTGGGTTGTGTTTTCAATGGTACCAAAGAAAGGATGGGGACGAGCCGTCCCCACCCCGGCGCTTGAGTCCGCCCTGCCCCTTATCCCAACGCATTGACTGGGGCGTTGCGGAACGGGCGGTCATGGGGAAAGGGTTGAACTCATCCAGCAGATCCCGCGCTTGGGTTGCGTTTTCAATGGTAACAAACAAAGGATGGGGACGAGCCGTCCCCACCCCGGCGCTTGAGTCCGCCGTGTGCCGCGGGAGAAAATGTTCCAAGCCGTCACACGGTCCGCATTTGCACGGCATCCACGATTTCCGTGCCGACAGAGATCGCGCCGATCACGACCACGGTGTCGCCCGGTTTCAAGCGTCCGCCGATGAGCATGCGTTTCAACGCCGTTTCAATGGTGTTTTGCGGTTCAATGAAATCGAACTCCGTGACGAAGGGGGTGACGCCCCAGCTCAGGGTGAGCTCGTTGGCGGATTTTTCGTTGTCGCACAGGGCATAGACGGGCGAATGGCGCGGGCGCAGCCACGAGGCGTAGCGGGCCATGTGGCCGTGGCGGGTGAAGGTCAGAATGGCGGCGGCCTTCAATTCGTTGGCCATGACCACGGCGCTTTTGACGAGCTTTTCGCGGGCGGAGGTCAGTTCGGCCGCCTCATGGAACAGGGCGTTGCCGCTGCGTTCCGTGCGGATGGCGATGCGGTCGAACACCTCGATGCACTTGAGGGGATATTTGCCCACGGTGGTTTCGCCGCTGAGCATGATGGCGTCGGCCTCCTCGAACACGGCGTTGGCCACGTCGGTGACCTCCGCGCGGGTGGGCATGGGGGATTCGATCATGCTCTCGAGCATGTGGGTGGCCACGATGACCGGCCGGCCGACCCGGAGACACAACTTGACAATGCGGCGCTGGACGATGGGCAGCTCTTCGTAGGGGATTTCAATGCCCAAATCGCCGCGCGCCACCATGATGGCGTCGGCCTCGCGGACGATGGACTCCAGATTGTCCAGGGCCGACTGGTCCTCGATTTTGGCGATAACCAGGGGGACCGGCTTGCCCTCCTCAAACAGTTCGCGCAACTGGAGCAAATCGCGGGCCTCGCGCACAAAGGAGAGGGCGATGAAATCCACCTGGAGTTCCAGGCCCAGGCGGACGTCCTTGATGTCCTTGGCGGTGAGCGCGGGGAGGCTGACTTTGACGCCCGGCAAATTGATGTGCCGCCGGCTGCCGAGTTTCCCCTCGGTGAGCACCTCGCATTCGACCTTGTTGCCGGACTTGGCGAGCACCTTCATCTCAATGGCGCCGTTGTCAATGAGCACGACGTCCCCCACGCTGATGTCGTTGATGAAATTTTCGTAGTTCACGTCCACGGAATGCTCCTCCACATTTTGTTCGCCGCGGACGGTGAGGGTGAATTTCTGGCCGGGCTGCAGGTCCAGCGGCGAGGCGATGTCCCCGGTGCGGATGGCCGGCCCCTGAGTGTCCATCATGATACCCGTGAAGCGGGAGCGCCGGGCCGATTCAGCGCGGATGGCCGCCACGACGCGGCGCACCCAGTCGTGCGGGGCGTGCGACATGTTCAGCCGGAAGATATTCACCCCCGCGTCCATCAATTTGCCGATCATTTCGGCGGAATCCGTGGCCGGGCCCAGGGTGGATATGATTTTGGTCCGGCGAACCGTGCCTTTTTGCATCATGGGGGAAAACATACCCTTAACGCATGAAATTAAAAGCCTTTAATCCAAGGCCGCGCGCCGGAGCGCCGCCCCGGGCGCAGCAACACCCGGCGGGGTGAGACGGTTGGAACTTACCCACGATCCCCCCCGGCGGATGGCTCTGTGCCCGAGGACGGGCACACCCCGCGGAAATAAAACCGGGCAAATTAATCTTGCTATTGCGGTCTCCGGTGTTAAATATTTTACTTTAACAATCAACTTTAATTTTATGGCTGACGTCGCAAACAAATATCCTGACAACATCACCGGCATTTACTACGTGGACAACCAGTGCATTGACTGCGACTTGTGCCGGGAAACGGCCCCGGACAATTTCAAGCGGAATGAGGATGGGGGTTACTCGTTTGTTTACAAGCAGCCCGAATCGGATGCCGAAGCCGCCCGGTGCAAGGAAGCCAAAGAGGGCTGCCCGGTGGAGGCGATTGGCGACAACGGCGCGTAGTTTTTTCCCGCCGGCCGGCGGGCGAAGATCAATTTGAGGGGGAACTCCGCCCGGAGGCCCCCTTTTTTTATCCCCCGGCTCAGGCGGATTTTGACGGCCCTGCCTGTTTGAGGGTTTCGTAACCCCAGCGCAGCATCCGCTCCGTCGTCTCCCAGCCAATGCAGGAGTCGGTGATGGACACGCCGTAACGCAGATCCGCCGGGCTTTGGCCCATGGGCTGGTTGCCCTCCTGCAGGTGGCTTTCCACCATCATGCCGATCAACGAACGCGTGCCGGCCACGCGCTGCTCGATCACGCTGCGCCACACATCCTCCTGCCGGGCAAATTGCTTGGCGGAATTCGCGTGGCTGCAATCCACCATCAGCACGGGCGGCAGTTTTTCGGCGAGCAGTTTTTCCTCGGCCGCCCGGATGCTGGCGGCGTCGTAATTGGTCATCGCCCGGCCCCCGCGCAACACGACATGCGCATGGGGATTGCCGGTGGTCCGCACAATGGCCGTCGCGCCATCCTGGTCAATCCCCAGAAAACTGTGCGCGTGCCGGGTGGCGCCCATGGCGTCAATCGCCACCTGCAAGCTGCCGTCGGTGCTGTTTTTCAACCCCACCGGCATGGACAACCCGCTGGCCATCTCCCGGTGCGTCTGCGACTCCGTCGTCCGCGCCCCGATGGCGGCCCAACTGATGAGGTCGGCGATGTATTGCGGCACGATGGGGTCCAGAAATTCCGTCGCCGCCGGCAGGCCCAGCGCCGTGATCCGCCGGAGGAGCCGCCGCGCGATTTTCAAGCCCGTCTCAATGTCCTGGGAACCGTCCAGATGCGGGTCGTTGATCAGCCCCTTCCAGCCGATGGTGGTGCGCGGTTTCTCAAAATAGACCCGCATGACAATCTCCATCTGGCCGGCAAATTCCTCGCGCAGGCGGGCGAGCCGGCCGGCGTATTCCAGGGCGCTTTGCTCGTCGTGGATTGAGCAGGGCCCGATCACCACCAGCAGCCGCGGATCGGTTTGCTCCAAAATGTGGATGATCCGCTCGCGGCTGCGCGCCACGATGGCCGGCACCTCGTCGTTCTCCGGCGTCTCCGCCTTGATTTCGCGCGGCGAGGAGAGCCGGACGATTTCTTTGACATTTAAATCCTGGGTCCGATACATGGCCTGACGATTATAGCATGTCGCCGGCGTGCGGAAAGCCAGAAACGCAACGTGTGTTTTGCCCGGGCGCAACTTGACACCGCCCCCGCGGACAATCGAGCGGCATCGGAGCGCGGACCCGTGACCCGCAGCACACCCCTTCGCAAAACCAGACTCGGAACCACCGCCACGTCCCCCGGCCCTCGGGCTGCTGCGGCTCAGGGAACCGCGCTGCGGGCGGGGTCGAGATCCGCCCCATTCATTCTTAGCCGTTTAGGTGGAGCTCCACATAAACGGCTCAGGCCTGAAAGACGACTTGCAGTTTCATAAAAGCCATGCTAATATGAAAAAGAAGGCATATGCTGAGCGTGGGGCAAACAAAAAACGGCAATCCCCGGACATACCGTCAACGCGGAGTTTTTCAGACATCCAGATTCAGGGCTCAACCCAGGTGACAACTTCAGGCCATTTCATTCTGCGTGCCGCAGGCCGGTTGACGGGCCTGGTGCCATGGGCGCGCGCGGCCCTCCTGGCCGTGCTGGCCATCAGCCTGCTTCAGGCCGGCGCGGCTGCCGCCCTCATCCTCTCCGCGACCCAAACCGGGAACACCATCACGATTACCTGGACTTCATTGCCGGGGTGGGTGTACCAGGTTCAAGACACCACCGCCAGCTTGGGTTCGTTAAGCCATCATCTGGGGGCCTGGAACAATTTGGGCCCAGCCATTCCTGCGTCAGCAGGCCCCACCACAACCGCGTCTTTCACTCCGGGACCGGATCCCGCGCACTTTTACCGGGTCCTGGGGACAAGCCAGCCGTTCATCCCGTCCGCGTCAGCCTCATACACTGATTCTGGAAACAATGGCACCCCCATATTCTTCACCAATGGAAACTACGTCAGCGTGGTGTTCCTCGCCAACGGTACATTTACTATTCTCAATGGCGAGGCACCGATTGAATCCCTGGTGGTCGCCGGCGGTGGCGGAGGCGGAGAGGGCTATGAGAATTATGGCGGGGGCGGTGGGGCCGGCGGATTGGTGCATACAACTTCCTCACCCCTTTATGGACCCGGTAATTATTCGGTTATCGTTGGCGCCGGCGGTGAACAAGATGATGTCTCCCCGGACGACGGTCAGGGCAACGGTGGCAACTCTGCATTCAACCAGACCGAAGTCGTGGCCGTGGGCGGCGGCAGGGGATGGGGGTATGAATATCTGCACGCAAGCACCTCCGGTGGTTCTGGAGGAGGGGGTGTGGGTCATTTGGACACTTATGGGAATGTTGACATCTATTCCGCAGGCGGTCCGGTCCCACCCGGACAAGGAAACGGGGGTGGCGCCGGTTACGCCAGTTACTCCGACTTTGGTCTAAACCAGTATCAAGCCGGAGGTGGCGGTGGTGGCGCTGGCGGTCCGGGGGGTGATGCCGGGGCGGGCACCGCGGGCAAGGGGGGCAGTGGGGTGTATATTGCACTGACCGGAAATGTTCAATTTGACAGTTATTATGCCGGAGGCGGAGGAGGCGGAGGTTATGGTGTTGATAATGGAACAACCTTTTACGCGACTGGTCTGGGTGGCAGCGGTGGCGGGGGTCAAGCAGGGTCGAATGGATCCCCAAACAGCGGCGGGGGCGCCGGTTCATGTTTTAACGCTGGATCGGAAACGGTTGGTGGTTCCGGCATCGTGATACTGAAATACCGGTTGCAATAGCCGGTTCGATTCCAACGACCGCAAGCCTTTTTCCCTGACCCGGCTCGGAACGGGTCAGCGGGAAGGTCATGTCCGCCTGGCCGGCTGCCCGGCAGGATCTCCCGGTTGGCCGTCGCAAAGGGTTTGTCCCTCGGCAAACAACGAGAGATCACACCGTTTTCCCGCCCAATTATTTTGTTCACGCAGCAGCTCAGGTTGTTGCCCCGCCGCCCTGGCCGGCGGTTACGGCAGAAAAGCGTCTCATTCAGAACCCTGGCCCACATCGTTGACCAGCTTGGCTTCCGTAAAACCCCCGGCATTTCCCACTCCTCAATTGGAACCCGTGACCGTGCCCGGCGGTGCGTGATACGGCTGGTGATTGAGATAAAACCCGAGCAGCACCTGGTATCGGTGCAACTGTTTCTGGTTGCCGGCATGGGACGCGAGTTCACAGGCCAGCCGGGACGTTGCGACGGCCTGGTCGAAGCGGCCCGCCTCCGCGTAGGCGGCCGCCAACGTCCCCACCATGGCCGTTTGCCGGTAGCGTGTGCGCCAGCAGGCGTCTTCGGCCAGTTTCACAGCCAGCGCGCCATTCCGGTCCGCGGGCTCGGGACTGGTGGCCAGCTCCCAAGCCAGGCGGCTGTTGCGCACCGCCGCCTGCGGGTTGAGTTGCGCCGCCACCCAATAGGTGCCAATGACCATGACCGTCAACAGGGCGGCCAGGCGGTGCTGCCGGCGCCGGTCGGCCCCGAGCACCGGTTCCGCCGCCCCGCCGGTTCCGTGGAGGACTTGCCGGCCCTGGGCGATGCCCGTTCGCTCAAACAGTTCATACCACAGGCAGCCGAGGAGCAGGATGGCCGGCCACGTGCAGACAATCAGCAGCAGCCGGAGGGGATAATTCAGTTGCGCGCCGGGAAACAGCCAATCCAGGGCGTACGAATACACCTGCAGGAGCGGCTCGTGCAGCAGATAAAGGCTGTAACTCCACCCGCCGATCTTTTTGAGCAGCGCCATAAAAAAGCCGGGCGCCCGGACCGGGACCGCCGCCCCGCCCAGCCGCCGGGCGATCAGCGCGGCGACCGCCAGGGCAAACAGCGGAAAGCCGAACGGAGCGAGGGGTTTGACAAAATTGCAGCCAACCGCCAATGCCAGCCAGCCGGCGGGCGACGTCCCGGCCAGGGGCGCCGGTTCATGGTTCAGCCAGGCGTCCGCGAGCCAGGCGCCCAAGGCCCAACTGAACCAATAACCCAACGGCGAAGCGGCCATGGCGGTGACCATCCGCCCCGCCAGGGTGGCGTCCCAACCCGCCGTTTGCACCATCCCGTCCAGACCGCGGAGCAACAGCTCCACGCCCGCCAGGCCCAGGAGCGTGCGCCGCCACCCCAGCCGGGCCGTCAGGAACAGCAGCGCGGGAAACACCAGGTACAGTTGGGCCTCGACGGCCAGGCTCCAGAAGGATCCGTTGATGCCAAAAAAGGTCTGCGGCAGGAAATTGTGGATCAAGAACAGATGGGTCAGCATTTGCAGGCCGAATTCGCCGTCCAGCCAGGTGCCGGGGCCCTGCCCCATCCGCAGGAGCGCGCTGAAGATCAACAGCGCCGCCAGATAAGCCGGGTAGATGCGGAAAAACCGGCGGACAAAAAAATCCCGCCACCGCCGCCGCGGCGGTTGGAAGGCCATCTGGATGCAGAACCCGCTGACCACGAAGAAAATGGCCACGCCCGCCTGGCCGAAGCTGAGCGGCAAAAAACAGAGGAAGGAGGACGGCACGGCCAGGGACCGGAAGCAGCCATGCCAGGGCAGCTCGCCGTACCCGTAGGCCGTGGCCAGCGTATGAAACAACATCACCGCCACAATGGCCAGGCCCCGGGTGTGATCCAAAAAATCCACATGCTTGACCGGACCGTTCACCTGAAGTTCCTACTATACAAAGCCGGCCCGGGAACGACAGCTTTTTTTCACCGCCGCCGGCGCGGGGGGCGTCCCGGCCGGTTGGCGGGTCAATGCGGAAAGGGAACGCGGGGGCGTCCTCCGCGCGGAAAATCATTGGTGTTCCCGGCGGAGGTTTGGTATAACCGGGCATGGCCCTGCCCGCCCGCGGGCGCCGCCGCGCCCGCTTGGCACCGGCCGGCGGGAGCGAAACCCGGGGGCACCCGGCGGCGTTGGCCCGCCGGTTGGGACAGGAGCCGTTGTCACCATGAGCCGTTTTGTCAATTTGGAATTTGAAGACGGGTCCGGCCACGAGCTGCGGCCGGAGCCCGGCGCGGTGGTCAAGGACGAGGCGTATTACGTGGCCGAGGCCCGGACGGCGTTTGGCGCCGGCGAGTTTGAGCCGGCTTTGCGTCATTTCGGCAAGGTGCTGGAATTCAACCCGCAGAACACGGCGGCCTGGAGCGGCCAGGTGCGGATGCTCATCGAGCTGGGGGAATGCCGCGAGGCGAAGCTGTGGGCGGACAAGGCGCTGGAGCGGTTCCCCACGGATCCCGAGCTGCTGGCGGCCAAGGCCGTGGCGCTGGGCCGCAGCGGGGATGGGGAGGGCGCGCTGGCCTTTTCCGATTCGTCCATCGGGGAGCGCGGCGACACGCCCTATGTGTGGCTGGCGCGCGGGGATGTGCTGCTGGCGCGGGGCGAGAACCGGGCGGATTACTGTTTTGAAAAGGCCCTGCTGCTGGCGCCGCGGGACTGGTTCACGGTGTGGCTGGCGGCGCGCATCCGGTTCTTCCACGAACAATTTGTGCTGGCGCTCAAGCTGCTGCAGCAGGCGGTGGAAATGAACCCGGCGAACGTCATCTTGTGGCTGGAGCAGGGGCGCTGCCAGCAGACGGTGGGCCTGATCGGCGCGGCGGAACTGTCGTTCGCCCAGGCGCGCCAGTTGAACCCGACCGGCGCGGCGGCGTACCGCGCGCGGCACCAGCTCGGACCCGCGGGGCTGCTGGCGCGGCTGCGGGGGAGATGGCGGGGGCTTTTTAAACGATGAACACGGACACTTTGAACCGGCTGTTGTCGGCGGTGAATGACTTTGACGCGTCGGACCTGCATCTGGTCGCGGGCGTCCCGCCGGCGTTCCGCGTCAACGGCGAAATCATCATCGCCGACGAGGACGCGCTCACCGAGGCGGAGATCACCGGGATGGCCGACAGCCTGATGAACGAGGCGCAGCGGAAGAAATTTGAGCAGGACTGGGAGCTCTGCATCTCCATGCTCCACAGCGTGGCCGGGCGGGTGCGGGTGACTTTTTACCGGCGGAACAACCACACGGAAATGAGCTTCCGCTTCTGCGGCGACGAAGTGTCCACGCGTCAGACGCTGGGCCTGCCGGAAAAGCTGGACGAACTGGCGCGCAAGCCCAACGGGCTGGTGCTGATCACCGGCCCGACCGGCGCGGGCAAGACCACCACGCTGAATTATCTGGTGGACCTCATCAACAGCGAACGCCGCTGCAAGATCGTCACGATTGAAGACCCCATTGAATTTGTCCACTCGAACAAGCGGGCGATCGTGGTGCAACAGGAGGTGCTGACCGACGTCCGCTCCTTCAACCGCGCCTTGGTCCATGTCCTGCGGCAGGATCCCGATGTCATCGTGGTGGGCGAAATGCGCGATCACGAGGCGATTGCGACGGCGCTGACGGCGGCGGAAACCGGCCATCTGGTGCTGGCGACGATGCATTCGCCCAACGTCTCGCACGCGCTGGAGCGCATCATCGGGGTCTTTGAAGGCAGCGCCCAGCGGCAGGTGGTGCTGCAGCTTGCCAACGCCCTGCAGGGGATCATCGCGCAGGACCTTCTGCCCTCGGCCGAGCGCATGCGGCGGGTGCTCGCCTACGAACTGCTGGTGGCCACCAGCGCGGTGCGCAACCTGATCCGGGAGAGCCAGTTGCACAATCTGGAAAACGTCATCCAGATGGGCCGCAAGGACGGGATGGTGCTCATGGACAATCAGCTCTACGAGCTCTACTGCAAATGCGACATCACCTACGACACCGCCGTCAGCCGCGCCCGGCATCCGGACCGCATCACGCGGCAAAAGAGCTGAGCGTCAACGCTGCCGGCTCGGCCGGCTATGGCTGTCCCCGCGAACAGCCCAACCTGGGAAAGGGAAAAGGCACACATGAACCCGGCACTCCAACGTCATCCCCGTTTTGCCGAATTGCGCGATCTGTTCCTTTCCCTTGGCACCTGCAACAGTGCAGGTTATTATGCAGGCAAAAGTATATGCCAGTCATGACCAAAAATTGCGGGCCGGAACGCCGGCCCTGAACCCGTTCCGGTTCAGCCACCGGGGCGCGCAGGATTATCCCGGCCTGTTGCGGCACTATCGCACCACCTTCAAGATGCCGCAGCCGCCAGTGGTGCGGCTGACCGGCTTTTCGCCGCGCTCGGTCGCCAAGTGGAGCGAGGGGGTGCCGCCTTCAGCCAAACAGGAAAAGGCGTTGGTGGAAATGGACCGCCTGCTGGATGCCCTCGCCCGGGTCATGCCGCCCGCGCAAGTGGGCCGCTGGCTCAAGTCTCCGAACCTGGCGTTCGATGGTTCCACGCCCTTGCAGCTCGTGGAGCGCGGTGAACTGGACCGCCTCTGGCGCCTGTTGTTTGACTTGGAATCCGGCCAGCCGGGTTGATTCCACCTTCGCCTGAAGCACGTAAGCAGAGGGCACGCCCGTCGGACCGTCACCCGGCCAGCACGTTGGACCGGAGGAGGAATCGCTGGAAATGCCGGCCCCGGATGCGCTCCGGCTCTGCAAAAACGGGTCCCGCCTAACCAAACAAACCGCTTATTTTGTGGGAGGGGTTAGTCCGGTGTAATCGCCTATGATTTTGGCGTCGTACGGGGAGTATAACCCCGCTTGCGTGGTGGTGAGGCTGTAACCCACGTTCACACCGATCAATATGCCGGCGCTGCCGCCGGAGAACGTGTCGCCGTCCAGCGGCAGGGGTTTGCCGTAATCGGCCAGGATGTTCCCGGAGGAATCAATCCGGATGACGCGATTGTTGAGCTGGTCACTGATGAGGGTGTCGCCATTGGCCAAACGAACCGCGCGGGTGGGTTGGGGCGCGGCGACGCTCATCGCGCCCGCGCCGTCGGACGCGGCGGTGTTCGTGGTGAAGTATTGCCAGACGACGTCGTCGTTGGCGTCGACCTCGACGATGCGGGCGTTGCCGGCATCGGTGAGGAGGGTGTCGCCGTTGGGGAGCCGGCTGGCGAAGGCGAGGATGTTCACGGTGCCCCCGGCGGAAAAGGTGTTGACGATTTCACCGGCGGCGGTCACTTCGAGGGCGCGGCTGTTGCCCTGATCGGCAATCAGGACATGGCCGTTGGCGAGCATTTCGGCGGAATTCGGCGCGCTGAGCTGGTCGTCCGCGTTGGTGTCGCCGCCGGGGTATTGCCAGACGATTTCCTGGTTGTAGTTGACTTCAATGATGCGGCTGTTGCCCTGATCGGTGATAAGGACATTAAAGCCGGGAACAAAAGTGCATTGCACCGGGGTGTTCAGCAGGTTGGGACCATCGCCGGTTTGTCCGAACTGGCCATATTGCCAGACGATTTTGCCGGTGGGATCCACCAGCAGCACGCGGTTGTCAACGGCGCCGTCCGGGCTCTGGGGAATCACTCCCGGCGCATCGCCCGGGTCGGCCATCAAGGTATAGTCGCCGACACGTTCGGCATCGTTGACGCTGATCGGGGAGTTGGTCGAAAAGTCATTGGGTCCAAGGCCAAAAGACCAGACGATCGCGCCGGCCGGGGTGGTTTCGATGACGCGGTTGTTCCATTGATCGGCGATTAAAACATTGCCGGGCTGGTTGAACTCCGGGCTGACGGAGAAGTTTGCCAGGCGGAAGAATTGTTGCGCGCCGGAGCTGAGGTTGGTCACCGTGTATTGGCCATTGATGACGACCGGGGTGTTGGTGACGGGGGTCCAGATTGTCAGCGGCAGGAGCGTCGTGGTGGATTGCAGCGTGAAGCCGGTGCCATTGGTCGGCCACGCCAAGATGATCGAGTTCGGCGCCTGGGTTGGGGATCCGCCGTGATTGACACTCACCGTGAGCAGCGGGGGGCTGGAGACCGGCACGGGCGAAAACACCGGCGTACTGTCCCCCGCCTCACCCTGGCTGAAATCAATGCCACCCACGTAGGCAACCGATTCGCCGGAGGGTGACGCGGTGATGGCCGCGAGGGAAGAACTGCTGACAAAAGTGAACGTGGCGGAAGCGCCCGGTGCCAGCGCGGTGCCGGAGGCATTGGCCCAGATGATCGAATTGCCGCTCAGATCATTGGCCCAGCCCAGCGAATTCCCCGCGCCGGAGGGATTGGAAGGCAAATTATTCCCGCTGGTGGTCCAGCCATACCAGAAGCTGTTCAGCGCCATGGACCCTGTATTGTGCAGCGTGATCGTGTAATCATAAGCAGCCCCCGCGGCCGTGGCGGAAATGGTGGCCGTGGCGCTCTGCGCGTGGGTGGGGATGGCGCTTGCCGCCAGGCTGGCGGCCACCGCCAAAATGAGGCGGATGGAAGTTGTTTTTGATTTCGTTGTCATGGTGTGGTCGTTCCATTTTGGCGTTGGTGATCCGGCTCCAGCCTGGATCGCGGTCATTGGTGTGATGACCGAACCGGCGAAAGGTTCCACCTATCTGTTCTGGTCTGGTCGCTGGCCAATCTGGGTCTGCGCGACCCGGCGATGAAGCCGGCCTGCCTGGAGACCATGGATCGGATCATCGCGGAGACGTTGCAGTTGGAAAAGGAAAAGGGGATGACGTTCTTCCTCATGCCGTATGCCAAAGACCGTCCGTATGTGGCGCATCCAGCGCGCAGCCTGTTTCTGGACGGGGAAATCGCGCTGATGTTGGCATCGCGGCGGGTGCTGGAAGAGAAGCCTGAATATCGGCCGCTTTTGACCGAGCGGGTGAATTTGATCGTGCAGGGCTGGCGCCGCAGCCCGCATCTGGCGCTGGAAAGTTATCCGGACGAATGCTGGACGTTTGACCATGTGGTCGCCCTGGCGGCCCTCCGCACGACCGATTACCTGGACGGCACCGACCACTCGACGTTGATCCGTGACTGGGTGGCCATGGCCCGGAAGAAGTTGGTGGACCCGGTGTCCGGCCTGCTGGTGTCCAGCTACAGCGTGGACGGCACGCCGCAGATCGGGCCGGAAGGCTCCAGCCTCTGGATGGTGGCCCACGCCCTGCAATGGGCGGACGAGGAGTTCGCGCGCGACCAGTACAACCGCACCCGCCGGGAGCTGGGCCGGACAACGTTGGGCTTTAGTTATGCGCGGGAATGGCCGGATTCTTGGAAGGGTCCGCCGGACATTGACTCCGGGCCGATCATCCCGTTTTTTCAAATCAGCGCGGGCTCCAGCGGCATGGCGTTCATTGGCGCCAGCGCGTTTGGCGATAATCAGTTCCTGGGCTCGCTGAATGCGACGATTGATTTTGCGGGCTTTCCATCCGAGAAACGGGGCGCGCTCAAGTATTGCGGCAGCAACCAGGTGGGCGACGCCGCGCTCCTGTACGCGGCCACGCTGGGGCCGGTGTGGGAAAAAGTGAAAACGGGGCGAAAACCATGAACCTGAAATTGAAAGAGGGACTCCGTCGGCTCTGGCGGGCGGAAATGTTCTCCCCGGCCGGTTTTGTGCAGCGGGCGCTGGTCATCGGCGTGGTCTTCCTGTTGGTCCACCTGGCGGGGCTGCGGGAATACACCAGCATCTTGAACGGCACGGTCGGGCCGGACTCCGCCGGTTGGGCCGGGTCCGCCTTCCTGGGCATGACCTACATCATCGTTTATCTGGCATTTGTGATCCTGGCTCCAATGCTGATTTTGGCCGCCGGGATGCTGGTCGTCTGGCAACGCCTGCTGAACCCGCAAAAAAAACCGGTCTGAACGTGAATACGCCCCCTTGGCCCGGTTGACGTGGTCGCTTTATCATCGTTGACCAGTGCCCGGGGCGGAATCGCGGAACAGGGTCGGATCCAGCCACAGGCCCCAATTGCCTCCGTTTTGATCCGTCGCTGGTTCCACGAGGAGTTCCAGCGTTTTGACGCCGGTGACGTCAAGCGCATAGCGGGGCTGGATGGAATCGTGGATGACAGCGGAGCGAAACACCTCCCGGCCGTCGGTTTTGATGACAAAGACGACTCCGAAGGCGTGGCCTTGAAAGGCCGTATGCAAGCCAGCCTGCCCGCGCAAGGTTTTCCATTGGCCGCCCAGATCATACACATAGCGGGAGGGGGCGTGCGCGAAGAGGCCGGTGGCATAAATCTTCCCAGAATCGAGCAATGGGGATTCGATCTCGGCGTTCAAGGGGATGCGGTTGGCCGCGGGCTGAAGCCAGCCCACTTCGGCCCGATCCGGGCGGGCATCGCCCAACGGCAGCTCGGCCACGGTGCGCGGCACGTCCGCCGGAACCGGCCTCGGGGCCCTTTCCAGAGTGGCCGCCAGCTTGCGGGCGATGGTTTTGGTCAGTTCCGGGGCGGGGCTGTGGTTGATCCTGACCAGTTCCGCGCGGGCGGCGGCCGTATCGCCCTGGACCACCGCCTGGGTCAGGGCCTCCAGCGCTGGCATCCGGGTGGTGTGGAGCTCCGGGTCGGAGAGCGGGCCGGGGGATTGGCGCTGGAGATACAGGGTTCGTTTGGGGAAATCCAAGGTGACCAGATGTCGCGCAAAGAAACGGAGGCCAATCCCATCGGACTCCACCTTTTGCTGCGCCAGCGAAACCCACGGATACGTCACCCCGCCAAACCGGCCGTCGGGCGAATGCGCCTCACCTTTGGCCGTCGGGGCCGCCTGATTGGTCCATTGCTGATAATAGTTCGGCATCAGCCACCCGTCACCAGTAAAGCCGATGTCAATCAGCGAAGGCGGCCCTTGCACCCCCAAAAGATTCTCGCGCACGGCCGGTCGTGGATCGAGCAGGTTGAGCGCCACCATCGGAAAGGCCCGGCCCCACGTTTGTTTGTCGGCCCGTTCGTCGTCCAGAAACCGGATCTTCCCGGCGACAAAATCCAGTTGCAGGCAATAGTGTTCCAGCACGTCCATGCCGAGCACCCCCAGGACGGGACGACGCGCATCGGCGGACAGGGGCCGGCAATCATCGGTGATGATACCCTGGCCGGTCATCTGCAGGGGAACACCACCCCAAAAAAGCCTGGGCGCGGCATAGACCTTATGGGTTGTTTTAACGCCCCAGTGCCGGGCCACCAACGTGCCGACCGGCTTCCCTAATTTGGGCTGGAAGGTTTTGTCAATCACAGTACCTGATGCGCCGGAGTCGAGCAGCATGGGCACGTCTTCGCCGCTGTCCAACCGGAGGGATACCATCAACCACCCGCCGCGACCAGCCTCTTCATTCATGGACACCTCGGGGGGCAGCGGGGGGCGGAGGGAGTGATCCGTGGCGCAGGCGCACAAAAACAGCAGGCTCAAAACTGCGCCAACCCAGCCGTGTCCGGGCATCGCCTTCATGCTCAACTTTTCGGCCAAAAGGCGAACGCCACCGCGGCCAGCAGGCAAACGAAGGCCGCGAGGTAATTCCACCGGAACCGTTCGCCCAAATAAGTCAGCGCAAAGACGCAAAACACCACGAGCGTGATGATCTCCTGGATGATTTTGAGCTGGAACGCGGAATACACTGAATTGCCCCAGCGGTTGGCCGGCACCTGCAGGACGTATTCAAAAAATGCGATGCCCCAACTGACGAGGATGACCAGCAGGAGCGGTTTGCTCTTGAATTTCAGATGGCCGTACCACGCCACCGTCATGAAGACGTTGGAACAGGTCAGCAGCACGAGCGGCAGCCAGCGGGATTGGGTGAGATCGTTCATATTGCTTCAGGCCGCCACCGCACGCGCCCCGGCCGCCAACCGGCTGCGCATGTCTTCGGACGCCCCGTTGGCGGCGATGGTCTTCATGTCGGCATCATAACGGCACCAAAACCGATGTCAAATGAACGTCGGGACACCGGCTCCGGCAACGTCTCCGCCGACAGCAACGGCGGTCCGCGCCCCGGGCATTATTTTTCCTTTGGCGGCCGGGGTTGGCAAAAGCTCTTGAGCCAAATCATTTTGAAAACCTCCCGCCGGCTTGGCCGCTGGCCGCCCCGGAGATTGCGAACTCCGATTTCTGGTTGGCTCCGGTGACGGACGCCCGCGAAAGATTGTCACCTTTTCAGCACCGCCAACGTCTCTTAATCTAATCTTAAGGTTCGAGACGCTACACTGGAAATAATGCGAGGTTTCCTAAAGAATTTGCTGGCGGCATTGTCCATAGGCGCGGCCGCCGCCGGTCTTCAGGCCGCGCCTTCTTTTTCGGTGCCGGACACCGGCCGGGACGCCCGGTTTTCCCACGGTCCCGGCCCGCAGGACCGGGGGATGCGCCTCGGCCGTTCCGTTCGCCGGTTGCGCGGGGCTCGAGGTTCAGACGGTGCGGGTCACGGTCCCGGCGGCCCGGTGGCCGGCCATCAAATCACCCCCCAGCTTGAATCGCCGCCCGCGTCCCGCTGATTTCTGTTTTCATTTGGCCGCCTTTGTTTCATCTTCCCCCCCGCAATTGATATGGCAGAAAAACCGAAAAATATTTACGACGAAAGCAAGATCAAGACGTTGTCGTCGCTGGAGCACATCCGGCTGCGCACGGGCATGTACATCGGGCGCATCGGCAACGGGAGCAACCCGGACGACGGCGGCTACATCCTGCTCAAGGAGGTGGTGGACAATGCGATTGATGAATTCATCATGGGCCACGGCCGGGAAGTGCAGATAACGCTGGCGGGCGGCCGCGTGAGCGTGCGCGATTTCGGCCGGGGCATCCCCCTGGGCAAGGTGGTGGACTGCGTCTCCAAGATCAACACCGGCGCCAAGTACAACGACGAGGTCTTCCAGTTCAGCGTGGGGCTCAACGGCGTGGGCACCAAGGCGGTCAACGCGCTCTCCAAGAGCTTCCGGGTGCGGAGCCACCGGGAGGGCCGGTATGCCCAGGCGGAGTTCAAGCAGGGCAAACTGAAGAAGGAGGACGCCGGCGCCACCCAGGAGCCGGACGGCACCCTGATTGAATTTGAGCCGGACCCGGAGATTTTCAAGGACAGCGAGTACAAGCTGGAACACATCGAACGCCGGCTGCGGCATTACAGCTATCTTAACAACGGGCTGCGGCTGGTGTTGAAAACGCCGGAATTGCCGGAGCCGAAGGTGTTCCAGTCCCGTCACGGGCTGATGGACCTGGTGCTGGAGGATCTGGGCGCGGACGGCAGCGAGCCGATGTATCCCCCGCTGCATTACTCGGGCAAGACGCTGGAGTTTTGCTTCACGCACAGCAACAGCCGGTACGGCGAGACGTTTTATTCATTCGTCAACGGCCAGTACACCAGCGACGGCGGCACCCATCTGAGCGCGTTCCGGGAGGGCCTGCTCAAGGCGGTGAACGAAAATGCCAACGGCAAGTTTGAGGGCGACGACGTGCGCGAGGCGATGGTCGGCGCGGTGGCCATCCGCCTGCAGGACCCGCTGTTCGAGTCGCAAACCAAGAACAAGCTGGGCAACACGGAAATCCGCACGGAGCTGGTCAATTCGGTGCGGCAGGAACTGCTGCAGTTTTTCCAGCGGAACAAGGCGATTGCGGAAAAAATCCTGGAAAAGGTGAAGGACACCGAGCAGTTGCGCAAGGAGCTGCAGGAGGTGAAGAAGCTGGCCCGCGAACGGGCCCGGGCCATCACCCTGCGCATCCCGCAGTTGAAGGACTGCAAGAACCACTTCGAGCGCAAGAAGGACAAGGGGCGCGGCACCATGGTGTTCCTCTGCGAGGGCCAGTCGGCCGCCGGCTCCATCACGAGCTGCCGGGATGTGAACAACCAGGCGGTGTTTGTGCTCAAGGGCAAGCCGCTGAACGTGTGGGACCTCAAGCGCGACGTGATGTATAAGAATGACGAGATGTACAACCTCATGCAGGCGCTCAACGTGGAGGACAACACCGAGGGCCTGCGCTACGAGCAGGTCATTCTCGCCACGGACGCGGACGTGGACGGCATGCACATCCGCAACCTGCTGATCACCTATTTCTACCGCTTCTTTGAGCAACTGGTCCATGACGGCCATGTGCACGTGCTGGAGACGCCGCTGTTCCGGGTGCGCAACAAGGAAAAGACCCGCTACTGTTACAGCGAGGCCGAGCGGGAAACGGCCATCCGGGAACTGGGGGGCAAGCCGGAAATCACGCGGTTCAAGGGCCTGGGCGAAATCAGCCCGAAGGAATTCGCGCAGTTCATCGGCAAACAAATGCGGCTGAGCCGGGTGGAATACTCGCCCCGGCCCGAGGCCGCCGGCATCCTGACCTTTTACATGGGCAAGAACACGCCCGAGCGCAAGGACTACATCATGGACCGGCTGGTGGTGCCGGTGGAGGAGTGAAACGCCCCCGCCCGCCGGACAGGCTTTGTATAATCAGATTGTGAATACTGACCAACCAAAGACGGACGGACGTAAAATTTGGTTTCCGGCCAAGCGCTACGGCTGGGGCTGGGGCCCGCCCGGCTGCTGGCAGGGCTGGGTGTTTCTCCGGTTCTGGCTGGCGGCCCTCATCGGGAGCGCGTTCTATTTCTTCCGCCCGGGACAGCAAAACCCCGCGGCTTTTTTCAGCTTTGAGGCGGTGCTCCTCGTGGCGCTGTTCATCGTCTGCCTGCTGAAAGGCGAAAAACCCGGCTGGCGCCGGGGCGGAAAACAGCCCCGCCCCCCGGGCGTTGCCGGGCGCGCTCCCTTTTCTATTTCGGAGCCTGAGTTCTGAACAACTCGCCGGGGTTGGCCTGGCACGGCAGCAGGCGGCCGCCGGCATAGGCCTCCTCCCAGCCTCCCGCGCGCCGGCGGCGGAGGCGGTAAAGCGTGGCAAAATCAAAGTCCGGCGCCGGCCCGCCCTGCCCGCCCACCCGTTCACCGCCGCGCCGCACGTTGTCCTGCAACCACGCGGGCAACCGCAGATGGTACGGGTTGCGCCGCACTTCCCCCACATGAAAGGACGTGGCGGCCATCAGGTCGGCCACATCCGCCGCGCCCGACTCCACCAGCAGGTTCGGCGCGTCCATGGCCCCCCAAAATTCCGTTTCGACCGTATAACAGGTGAAGTCCGGCGGCAGGAGGTTCAGGGCGTCCAGCACGAGGAAATGGGCGCCCAGATGGGTGCGGTTCCAATCGCGCTCATGGGGGAAGAAAATCACCCGGGGCGTTTCGCGCCGCAACAGGCCGGCGATCACCCGCACCGCCCGGCCCCACGCGGCGGGGTCGGCCGACCGCGCGGCGGGATTGATGTTCTCCAGCCCAAGCGGGCCGGTGGTGAGCAGGCCAAAGCCGAGGTAATGACACGCCTGCTCCAGTTCCGCCAGCCGGGCGGCCCGCCGGGCGGGGTCGCTGCCCAGGGTGACGGCCACGTTGATGACTTTCAGACCGGCCTCGCGGTGCAGCCGCAAGGCGAGGCCCCCGGTGAGGCATTCGTCATCGGGATGCGGCGAGAACAGCAGCACGCGCGGCGCGGTGGCCGGCAGCGCGGGCGAAGGCGCGGGGGCCAGGCCGCCCAGCGGACACGACCGGCCCGTCCGCGCCAGCCGGGCGAGCTCGGACACCAGTTGGTGATAAGGATTCATGAACCGCCCCCATCATCGGCCGCCCCGCCCGCGGACGGAAGCAAAAAAACCGGCTGCCGGCGGGTGAATGCGCGTTTGACTTTTCCTTTCCGCTTGCGCCCGCCGTCCGGCGGCGTTACACCAAGGCCGTTATGAAAGTTATCGCCTTCAACGGCAGTCCGCGCAAAAACGGAAACACCGAAATCCTCCTGCGCAAAGTCTTGAAACCCATCCAGGCGGCCGGCCTGGACACCGAATTGATCCAGCTCGGCGGCCAGCCCATTCACGGCTGCCTGGCCTGTTACCAGTGCATGAAGAAACGCAATGCCCGCTGCGGCAACGACTCCGACCGCGTCAATGAGTACATTGAGAAAATGATCGCCGCCGACGCCATTCTGCTGGGGTCGCCCACCTATTTCGCCGGGATGACGCCGGAGTTGAAAGCCCTGATCGACCGCGCCGGCTTCGTCGCCCACGCCAACGGCCATCTCTTCGCCCGCAAGCTCGGCGCGGCCGTCATCGTCCACCGGCGCGGCGGCGCCACCAGCGTGCTGGACGCCATCAACCATCTGTTTCTCATGTCCCGCATGATCGTGCCCGGCTCCACCTATTGGAACTTCGGCGTGGGCGTGGACAAAGGTGACGTGGAACAGGACACCGAAGCCCTCGCCAACATGCAGGATTTGGGCGAGACCATCGTCTGGCTCCTGCAAAAAATGCATGCCTCCCCCATCCCGGCGGAACCGGTCTCCGTGCGCAAACGGAATTAAACCCAACCCCCAAAGTTGGGGAACCGGCTCGGTGCCCGGCTCCGGGCCGCACCCTCGTCAGGCAATCGTTTCCTTCCGGGCCGTCGTTCCCAGCGCGCTTTCCGTCCCCCGATAAACCTTCGCCTACTGTTTCCCCCGCACCAGCGCCTCCACCACCGACGAATCCGCCAGCGTCGTGATGTCGCCGATCTGGTCGGTCTGGTTCTCGGCGATTTTGCGGAGGATGCGGCGCATGATTTTGCCGGACCGCGTCTTCGGCAGCCCGGGCGCAAACTGGATCTTGTCCGGCACCGCGATGGCCCCGATCTCCTTGCGGACGTGCCGGGCCAGTTCCTGCTTCAATTCGTCGCTCTCGGCCACGCCGTCCTTGAGCGTCACAAAGGCATACAGCGCCTGGCCCTTGATGTCATGCGGCATCGGGCAGACCGCCGCCTCCGCCACCTGGGCATGGCTGACCAGCGCGCTCTCCACCTCCGCCGTGCCGATGCGGTGGCCGGAGACATTCACCACGTCATCCACCCGGCCCAGCAGCCAATGATCGCCGTCGGCGTCCACCCGGCAGCCGTCGCCGGTGAAGTAGACGTCCTTGAAGGTGGAAAAATAGGTGTTCACAAACCGGTCATGATCGCCCCAGGTGGTGCGCATGATGCCCGGCCAGGGCCGTTTGATGCACAATTTGCCGCCCTCATTCGGACCACACTCCGTCCCGTCATCGCGCAACACCACCGGCTCGACGCCGAAAAACGGCCGGCCCGCGCTGCCGGGCTTCAAGGTGTGCGCGCCGGGCAGATGGGTGATGAGATGGCCGCCCGTTTCCGTCTGCCACCAGGTGTCCACAATCGGGCAGCGGGAATGCCCGATCACGCGGTAATACCACATCCACGCCTCCGGGTTGATCGGCTCGCCGACGGTGCCCAGCACGCGCAGCGAGCTTAAATCATGTTTGGCGGGCCATTCGTCGCCCAACCGGATCAGCGCGCGGATGGCCGTCGGCGCGGTGTAGAAGGCGTTAACCTTGAATTTTTCCACGATCTGCCAGAACCGCCCGGCGTCCGGCCAGGTCGGCACACCCTCGAACATCAGCGTGGTGCCGCCGTTGCAGAGCGGCCCGTAGACCACGTAACTGTGCCCGGTGACCCAGCCGATGTCGGCCGTGCAGAAATAAATGTCGCCCTCGTGGAGGTCAAAAACGTACTTGTGCGTCAGCGCCGCCCAGAGCAGATAACCGGCCGTGCTGTGGACCACCCCCTTGGGTTTGCCGGTGGAACCGGAGGTGTACAGGATGAACAGGTAATCCTCCGCCCGCAACACCGCCGGCGGGCAGACCGGCGAAGCCGCGGCCATCAGCTCGTGGTACCACACGTCGCGCCCGGCCACCACATTGCAGGCCTCCGCGTTGCGTTTGACCAGCACCACCTGCCGGATGCTGGGCGTGTGCTTGAGCGCCTCGTCCGCCAGCGCCTTGAGCGGGATGCTTTTGCCCGCCCGGAGCGAGACATTGGCCGTCACCAGCAGTTTGCATTCGGAATCAATGATCCGCCCCGCCAGCGAATCCGAGCTGAACCCGCCGAACACCACGGAATGCACGGCGCCGATGCGCGCGCAGGCGAGCATGGCCACCGCCGCCTCCGGGATCATGGGCATGTAAATGGCCACCCGGTCGCCTTTTTGGATGCCGAGCGATTTCAGGACGTTGGCAAATTTGCACACTTCCCCCAGCAATTCCGCGTAGGTGATCTTCTGGACTTCGTCCTCCGGGTCGCCCTGCCAGAGGATCGCCACCTGCCCGCCCCGGCCGGAGCGCACCTGCCGGTCCAGGCAGTTGACCGTCAGATTGAGCGTGCCGTCCGCGAACCACTCGGTCTGCACCCGCCGCGCGGCGGTGTTCCAGTCAAACGTCCGGGCCACCGTGGGCGGGGTGAACCACTCCAGCGTCCGCGCCTGTTCCAACCAGAACGCCTCGGGGTCCCGGACCGACCGGGCGTAGAGCGCGTCGTACTGGGCGGCATCGAGGTGGGCGCGGCGGACCACCTCCGGGGACGGCGGAAAAGTCCGGTGTTCCTGCAGCAGCGAATCCGTGGAAATGGCGGCATTGGGCGTGGTCATAACATCTAATTTTCTCCATTTCCGCAAAACTTATGCCAAATGTCAATCGCGCGGAGATTGACAAAGGGGGTTTTCTGCGCAAGTTTTCCCCTCGCAAATGGGCAAAGCATTAATTATCGCGGAAAAACCTTCCGTCGCCGGCGACATTTCGCGGGCGCTGGGGAAATTCGAGAAACACGACGACTATTACGAAAATGACCGGTATGTCATCACGTCGGCCGTCGGCCACCTGCTGGAGCTGTGCATTCCGGAACAGTTCGAGGTCAAGCGCGGCAAGTGGACCTTCGCGCACCTGCCGGTCATCCCGCCCCACTTTGACCTCAAGCCCATCGAAAAAAACGAGTCGCGCCTCAAGGCGGTGCTCAAGCTCATCAAGCGCAAGGACGTGGACTCCCTCATCAACGCCTGCGACGCCGGGCGCGAGGGCGAACTGATCTTCCGTTACATCGTCCAATACGCCCAAACCGACAAGCCCACCCGGCGGCTCTGGCTGCAATCCATGACCGCCGCCGCCATCCGGGACGGCTTTGAACAATTGCGCCCCGGGGCCTCGATGATCCCGCTGGCGGACGCCGCCGTCTGCCGCAGCGAATCCGACTGGCTGGTGGGCATCAACGGCACCCGGGCGATGACCGCCTTCAATTCCAAGACCGGCGGCTTTCATCTGACCACCGTCGGCCGGGTGCAAACGCCCACGCTGGCCATCTTGGTGGAGCGCGAGGAGAAGATTAAAAAATTCCGGTCCCGCGACTACTGGGAGGTCCACGGCACCTTTGCCGCCCATGCCGGGGAATATCCGGGCCGCTGGTTCGATGAAAAATTTGTCCGCGCGGAAACCGACGAACATCTGCGGCCGGAGCGCCTCTGGGACCGCGCCCGCGCGCAGGCCCTGCACGACCTGTGCCTCGGCAAACCGGGTGTGGTCACCGAGGAGAGCAAGCCCACCACTTCGCTCTCACCCCTGCTGTATGATCTGACCAGTCTCCAGCGCGAAGCCAACGGGCGCTTTGGCTTCTCCGCCAAAAACACCCTGGGCCTGGCGCAGGCCCTCTACGAAAAACACAAGGTCCTCACCTATCCCCGGACGGATGCCCGGGCGCTGCCGGAGGATTATATTGAGACGGTCAAGAAGACCCTCGGCATGTTGGCCGACACCCATTACCGCGGGTTTGCCGACCAGATTTTGAAGGCCGGCTGGGTGCGGCCCAACAAGCGCATCTTCAACAACGCCAAAATCTCGGACCACTTTGCGATCATCCCCACGCTGGTGACCCCCAAACATTTGAGTGAACCGGAGCAGAAGCTGTACGACCTGGTCACGAAGCGTTTCCTGGCCATTTTTTACCCCGCCGCCGAATTTCTGGTGACCACACGCATCACGCGGGTGGAGGGCGAACCGTTCAAGAGCGAGGGCAAGGTGATGGTCAATGCCGGCTGGCTGGCGGTCTACGGCAAGGAGGCGGAGTCCGATGACACGCCCAGCCTGGTGCCGGTGCAACCCCAGGAAGTGGTGAAGACCGCGCAGGTGGAGGTCCAGGCCAACCAGACCAAGCCGCCGGCGCGTTATTCGGAAGCCACGCTGCTCTCGGCCATGGAAGGCGCCGGAAAGCTCATCGAGGACGAGGAACTGCGCGAGGCCATGAGCGAGAAGGGTCTGGGCACGCCGGCCACCCGCGCGCAAATCATCGAAGGGTTGATCTGGGAAAAATATGTCCAGCGCAACGGGCGGGAATTGCAGCCCACCGCCAAGGCGTTTTCCCTCATCACCCTCCTGCGCGGGCTGGATATTCCCTCCCTCTGCTCGCCGGAACTGACCGGCGACTGGGAGTTCAAGCTCAACCAGATGTCCCGCGGCAGGCTCCCGCGCGCGGACTTCATGCGGGAGATCGCCGACGCCACCCGGGAAATCGTGGCCAAGGCCAAACGCCACGAGAGCGACACCGTGCCCGGCGACTTCGGCACGCTCACCGTCCGCTGCCCCAAATGCGGCGGCGAGATTTTGGAGAACTACAAAAAATTCCAGTGCCAGAAATGCGATTTTGCCCTGTGGAAAATTGTCGCCGGCCGGCAGTTGGAAATCGCCGAGGTGGAGGAACTCATCACCAAGGGCGCCGTCGGCCCGCTGCAGGGGTTCCGCAGCCAGAAGGGCTTTCCCTTCGCCGCCGTCATCAAGATGGGGGCGGAGTTCAAGCCGGAATTTGATTTTGGCAACGACCAGGACAAGAACGGCGAAGCCTCCGCCCCGGTGGATTTCACCGGCAAGGAGCCGCTCGGCAAATGCCCCAAGTGCGGCGCGCGCGTCTTTGACGCCGGCATGAATTATCTCTGCGAAAAAAACACCGGCCCGGACAAGACCTGCACCTTCCGCTCCGGCAAAATCATTTTGCAGCAGCCCATCGAGCCCGCCCAGATCACCAAGCTGCTCGCCACCGGCCGGACCGATTTGCTGAAAAATTTCGTCTCCAAGAAGAATAACCGCAAATTCGAGGCGTTTCTGGTGCTCAAGGACGGCGAGACGAAATTTGAGTTCGCCCCCCGGGAAAAAAAAGCGAAGGGCAAGGACGCCGTGCCGTCGGCCCCCCTGCCCAAGGTGGATTTCACCGGCAAGGAATCGCTCGGGCTGTGTCCCAAATGCGGCGGCCGCGTCTTCGACACGGAGCAGGGCTATCTCTGCGAACGTTCGCAGGCGGACGTCCGGCCGTGCAAATTCAAGATCGGCCGCGAGATTTTGCAGCAGCCCATTGAACCCGCCCAGGCGCAAAAAATCCTGGCCGACCGCAAATCCGGTTTGCTGGACAAGTTCATCTCCCGCGCCGGCAAACCCTTCTCCGCCTATCTCAGCATGGATGAGAAGGGCAAGATCACTTTTGATTTCCCGCCGCGCGAAGGGTGAGCGGAGGGAAAAAGCAGGTTGGTGTAAATTTGTTTCTGTAATTTGTCTTTCCTTCCCCCGCCTTCACCCCTCCGGGGTGAGGCGGAGCGATGGCGAGCGTAGCGAGCCGAGCGCAGCCGAACCCCGGAGGGGTGAAGGCGCTCCGCGCGCAAAAAACTGGTCGAGGGCGGGCCATGCTGGTTTCCTGTTGGGGTGTCACCAAACACAGCCAACATAAATAACCACATGACCCACCAAAGCAATCCTGAGCTTTTGAACACCATTTTGCAACTGCTCACCGACGAGGGCTCCGGCGGCTTCGCCGAGGGCATCCGCCTGCTCGTCAATGAATCCATGCGCCAGGAGCGTTCCCAAGCCCTCCAGGCCCAGCCCTATGAACGCACCGACGCCCGGCTCGGCCACGCCAATGGCTTTAAACCCAAAACCCTCGTCTCGGGTTGCGGTCCCATCCAGTTTCAGATCCCGCAAGTGCGTGGCGACTTGAACTTCTATCCCTCCGCCCTCTAAAAAGGCATTCGCCGTGAGCAGGCCCTCAAACTGGCCATCGCCGAAATGTATGTCCAAGGCGTTTCCACCCGCAAAGTCTCCGCCATCGTCGAACAACTCTGCGGCCACTCCGTCAGCTCCACCCAAGTCAACCAGTGCGCCGCCCGCCTCGACGCCGAACTGGAAGGCTGGCGCAACCGGCCCCTCGAACCCTGCCGCTATGTCTTCCTGGACGCCCGCTATGAAAAGGTCTGGCAGGGCGGCCAAGTCCTCGATGGCGCCGTCCTCATTGCCCTGGGCGTCCGCCCCGATGGCAAACGCTCCATTCTGGGCGTCAGCGTCGCCCTCAGCGAAGCCGAGGTCCATTGGCGCGCCTTTCTCACCAGCCTCCAGCAGCGCGGCCTTCATGCCCCCGCCCTGCTCATCAGTGACGACCACAAAGGTCTCGGGGCCGCCCGCCAAGCCGTGTTCCCGGGCGTCCCCTGGCAGCGCTGCCAGTTCCATCTCCAGCAAAACGCCCAGGCGTATGTGCCGCGACTGGATCAGCGGGCCGCCGTCGCCCACGCCATTCGCTCGGGGTTCGATTGTCCGGACCGCCTCACCGCCCAGGCCCGCCTGAAAGTGATCGTCGCCGAACAGGCCGCCACCGCGCCCAAACTCGCCGCCTGGATGGAGGAAAACCTCCCCCAAGGGTTTGCCGCCTTCGCCTTTCCCCGCGAGCACCAGCGCCGCTTGCGCACCACTAATCCCCTCGCACGGGTGAACAAAGAACTCAAACGCCGCACCCGCGTCGCCGGCCTCTTTCCAAACGAAGCCTCCCTTCTGCGCCTCGTCTCGGCCATCCTCGCCGAAACCAGCGACGAATGGGAAACGGGAAAAATTTACCTCAACCTGGAAAACCAAAACCCACCCTCAGTTTAAATGCTCAAACATTTTACAGAAAAAAATTGCGCCGCCAAAAGCAGAAACCAGAAAATGAAGATTTAAGGCGCCCCCTTCAAAATGAACCAGGCTATGGGTGCCCCATTTTATGGATGTCCATGTATGAGATTACCCGCAAGCGCGCCAGGATCTAGAACATCAAATTGATAAATGATGTTGTCCATGTTCATCTTTCCACCACCGCCAACACTGGTCAACAGAAATGTATTGCTGCTTGTGATCGCATAAATTATCGGTCGTCCCCAACCATCTTTGCGATAGTCTGGACCCAAATTCAATTCTTCAAGGCTTGATGGCAAACGGTGGCTCAATTTGTAAAACTTACGAGCCTCGGTTCCCAATTTAACTATTGCGTTCAGGGTAATCTCCCCCTTTGTTTCGCGTTCCCCAACCCAGATGGAAACAAATACAAGCAGGACAATAAATGGCACCAGTTTTCTTATCCATCTCATATATTGGAGGTGTATTACTTTGGCAACAGGTTCGTTGTCCACTACGGAGGACCCATGTGGTTTGGGGCATCGGCAAATTCCAGGGCGGAATATAATATGCAGTTGTAAAAGTCAACGGTGTAGTGGTCCTTGGTGCCAACCCTTTGATTTAACATATAACCCAACCAAGTGACATCCTGTTTCTGTGTAGTTGAGACAGAATCAACCATATGAGTGTTAACATAATCCTCTTGATCAATTCTTCCCCAACCAACACATGGTCCGCCAATGTCGACAGTAGTTGGCCACCCAAGCCAATAAATAGAAGGAAGTTTATAATGAACACCTGTCCATTCAAACGTAAAGCACAGTTTACCAGACTTTTCCGACCCCTGATACGTGTCAACGCATACGCCCATGTGTACCCAGCGATTGAGTTGAAACGGATATGCTGTTGGATTTCCCTGTGCTAGATAAATGTCTTCACCGCGCGCATCTACAAGTATAATAGGATCATTATCCACGAAGCGATACTCGGATCTGGTCATTTTAAGGTCATTATAATGGCTTTTTGCTTCTAAATCCGTCTTGTTTGGGCCGTAGGAAGCGGGGAAGATTGGTTCTGGTCCAGATGGCTTAAGCACGATTTCTGGACTTGGGTCGCGAGTGATCCAACGACTTGATTTGGCCGCAATCGGTGCTTGCGCTGCCGCCATCAACGCTTGGAATCCTCGCTCACCAACTGGGTCACGCGACAGCCAGCGCCCGGTTGATGGGCAGTAGTATGCGGAAGTAATTTGCGCCGTCAGCAGCACAAATATAACAGTGATGATTGATTTTGAAGTTTTCATGGTGTTTGGAATAGATTTCGAGGTGCTTGTTGAAGCGGATTCGGGTCAGCGGGAATGTTCGGATTCATCGGCGACGCTTGCTGAACCGAGGGCACAGGGCGGGCCAATCTCCGCCGGGCTTGGGCAAACATCACTTGATTGCCTTTCCAGGTCGGCGCATACCGGCAGGCAAGGCTGAAACTCGGCAGCGCATCCCCAAGCTGGCCGTTGTCCGTCTGGCATGCTCCGCGGATGGAAAGGAAAACAGACACTTCCTCTTGGGGAGAAAGCGATTTGAGATAGCCTTCCTCCTTGATTTCTTCATCGCTGATGGGAAACGGCCACTGCCGGTAAACGCTGTCGTCATATTTGCTCACCCCCTTGGTGGTGCCGTCCATGTCAAATTTTTCCGTCGGACTGTCCCAGCGCATGAAAAGATGCTGCTTGGTCATGACCAGTTTCAGCGGATAACCGAGGCGGCGTCCTAAAGCGACGTAAAGCACCGGCATGGAACTGCACGTTCCCATCCGCTGTTGGCCAATCAACCCATGAATCAAAATGTCACGGGAATCGGCAAAGAAATGGTCGTCGGCTGGTTCCGTTCCCGGCGCCGCCATCCATTTCGGATTGTAACGAATGTTGTAATCCTCATACAGCACCACGGCCATCAACGCCATTTTGTAAAAATTTGTCGAACCATAAAAATAGGCGGGGTCTTCCGAATAATGGTGAAAATTCCTGTCAATTTCCGACTTGATGTGTTGCGCCCATGAGTCGAGAACGGCCAAATCTTCATCCACATTCAAATTTTCCGCGCCGGGCAGACCTTCGGCACAAAGCAAATCCATCCGCGCAATGTCACAATGCTCAAGCTCGGCAGGCGACAAATCCAGCAGTTGGGCCAGAGTGCGCGGCAGGTTAAAGGCAGGGGTTTCCGCTTTGGTAACCAAGACATTTTGCGATGCTGGCGCCGGCTTGCTGGAATTTTCTTGTGACGCAATTACCGCGATTATTAAGCCAAAAACCAAAATAATGACTGCGGAAATTGCAAGTCTGCGTTGGGGTAAAGTTTTCCCCTCAACCTTGCCGGTTTCATTCGCGGGACCATTTCGTTGACCGCTGCGCTGACCGCTGCGATTCATGGAACTGATCATAACGAATTCACTTCAAGCGAGCAAGAAAATCTTTTAAATTTTCTGGAAACAGATGCAACTCCATTTCAAAACCTTTGGCACGGGCCGGCCGCTGGTCATTTTGCACGGGCTGTTTGGCGACGGCGACAACTGGCACGGCGTCGCCACCCGGCTGGCGGACCGGTTCCGGGTGCTGGTGCCCGATCTGCGCAATCACGGCCGCTCCCCGCACAGCGCGGAGATGAGTTATCCGGCGATGGCCGGGGACGTGGCCGAATTGCTGGCCGCCCAAGGGCTGACTGCAGCGGACGTCCTCGGGCATTCCCTGGGCGGCAAGGTGGCCATGCAGCTTGCCCTGACCCGGCCCGGTCTGGTCCAAAAACTGATCGTGGCGGACATGGCGCCGCGCGCCTATCCGCCCCTGCATCTGGAGATTCTGGCGGCCTTGCAGGCGCTGGATGTGGGCTCGTTCACCTCGCGTCCGGAAATTGAGGCCGTGCTGGCCGGGGCGGTCCCTTCGCAACGCCTGCGCCGTTTTCTCCTGAAGAATCTGGCCCGGAACGCTGGCGGCACCTTCGAATGGCGGATGAATGTGACCGCGCTGGCGGACAGTTACCCGCACCTGCTGGCCGCCGTCACGGGCCCGCAACCGTATGCCGGCCCGGCCCTGTTCATCCGCGGGGGCCGGTCGGAATACGTCCAGCCCGCGGACGAGCCGTTGATTTTGGAACTGTTCCCCCGCGCGGAATTCCGGACGATTGCGAACGCGGGGCACTGGGTCCACACCGATGCGCCCGAGGAATTTCTGCGGCTGACCCGGGAATTTCTGGGGTAAGTGCGCTTACGCCAACTTCACCTTCACCTTGTGTCCCTTGATCTCGCTGCGGTTTAGCTTCGCAATGATGGCGTTGGCGTGCTCGGCGTCCACGTCCACAAACAGGTGCCGTTCGCGCACGTCCACCGTGCCCACCACTTTGCCGGGCAGGCCGGTTTCGCCGGCCACGGCGTTCACCACGTCAATGGGGACCACGTTCATCTCCGCGCCGAGATTCATCCACAGCCGGGTCTGACCGCCGGGTGTCGCGCGGCTGGGCCGGATTTTGGCCGCCAGCCAGGGCTCCTTTTTGTTGGGCCGCACCGGCCGCTCCGGCCGGCCCGCTTTGCCCGCCGGTGGCGCGTCGGAGATCACCGGCTTGATTGGCGTCGCGGGCTTCACAACGGCCGCCTCGGGGATGGCATGGGCCACCGGCTTGACCGTTTCAGGCGCGACCGGAGCCGGCGGTTTAATTTCCGGTTTTGTCGCCGGGGGAACCGCGGGCGCGGTGGCGGTTGCGGCCTCCGGGACCACCATGGGCGCGCCGGCCGGCTCGGCTGCCGGCGGCGCCACGTGTTTGGCCGGCGCCGAGGCCGGGCGTTTGACGGAGCTGGGGATCACCGCCCGTTCCACCGGCCGCAGGCCCCGCGCGGGCGGAGCCGGCCGGCGTTCCTCACCCGCCATCGGCCGGCCGGGCCGGTCGGGGCGCGGACGATCCTCGAAGCGCGGCCGGTCTTCAAAGCGGGGTCGTTCGTCCACCCGCCCCGGACGCGGTTCGGAAAAGGCCGGGCGCTCCTCCGCGTGCGGGCGGGCGGCGGGCTCGGCCGCGCCATGTTGCAATTGATGGAGCAGCGCGGAGGCGATGTCCGTGGAGGCAAAGCCCTCCTCCAGCAACCGCTCGATCACGGCGTCCTGCTTTTTATAGTCCCCGCTCTTGAGCGTCGCCCGCAGCCTGTCCAAAAACACGTTCGTCCGGGCTTCATGCACCTCGTCCGCCGTGGGCGGCTTGCCGCGCTGGATCCGCATGTTGGTATAGCGCTCGATGTTGCGGATCTGGAAAACCTCGCGCCCGGAGGCGAAGGAGATGGCCCGGCCTTCGCGGCCCTTGCGGCCCGTGCGCCCGATGCGGTGGACGTAATCCTCACCGTCATACGGCAGGTCGTAGTTGAACACCACCTCCACGTCATCCACGTCAATTCCGCGCGCCGCCACGTCCGTGGCCACGAGAAATTCCAGGCCGGACTTGCGGAATTTCATCATCACCCGGTCCCGCTGCGCCTGGGTCATGTCCCCGTGCAGCCGGTCGGCCGAATAGCCCTGGGCGTTGAGCGCGTCCACCAGGTCGTCCACCATGCGCTTGGTGTTGCAGAAGACGATTCCCAGTTGGAAATCGTGCAGGTCAATCAGCCGCGTCAGCAGCTCGATTTTGTAGCGCCGGTCCACCTCGTAATAGCACTGCTCCACCGTCGGCACCGTCATCGCTTTTTGCTCGATGCGCACCTGCTGCGGGTCGCGTGAGTATTTTTCAATCAACTGCTGGATGGGCCGGGGGATCGTGGCGGAGAAAAACACCGTCTGCCGCTCCTTGGGCGTGCCCTGGAGGATGGTCTCAATGTCGTCGCGGAAACCCATGTTCAACATCACGTCCACCTCGTCCAGCACCACCATCTTTACGGCGTCCAGGCGCAGTGTGCCCCGCCGCATGTGGTCCATCACCCGGCCCGGCGTGCCGATGACAATGTGCGCCCCCTGGCGCAGCCCGGTCAGTTGCCGGTCATACGACTGGCCGCCGTAGACCGGCAGGGCATGCAGTCCGCGCTTGAAGAACGCCAGCTTGTGGATCTCCTCGGACACCTGCACCGCCAGTTCGCGCGTGGGGCACAGGATGAGCACCTGGGTGGAGCGGAGGGCCACGTCCACTTTCTCCACCGCCGGCGCGCCAAAGGCCGCCGTTTTGCCGGAGCCGGTCTGCGACTGGCCCACCACATCGCGGCCCGCCATCAACAGCGGAATGGCCTCGGCCTGGATCGGCGCGGCCTGTTCAAACCCCAGTTTGGCGATGGCCTTGAGCAGTTCGGGGGACAGCCCCAGTTCGGAAAATAATTTTGGTGTCATGCAATAATGTCTGTTACGACCCGTTCAGCCTAGCGCAAAAGCCGCGGGAACGGGAGTCATTTCTGTTCGCCATCTTTACCCCCGTCATCCAGCAGCGCCCGCACTTTGGACGCCAGCGCCCGCACCGAAAATGGTTTCCGCAGAAAACAGTCGTCCAACGCCACCCCGCCGTGGCGGGTCAGGGCGTCCCCGGTGTAGCCCGACATCAGCATCACTTTGATGCCGGGCATCAGGGCGCGGATTTCCTCCGCCAGCTCGCCGCCGCCCATGACCGGCATGACCATGTCGGTGATCAGCAGATCAATCCGCCCGCCATGAGCCTTCGCCAGACGGACCGCCTCATCCCCCCGGGCCGCTTCCAGCACCGTATAACCCCGGGCCGTCAACACATGGCGGGTCAGCATCCGCACCGCGGCCTCATCCTCCGCCAGCAGGATGGTCTCGGTGCCGCCGGCCGGCTCCTCTGGCGGTTCGGCCGGCGTCGACGAAAACTCCCCCGGCGCCAGGGCCGGCAGATGGATGGTGAAGGTGCTGCCCGCCCCCGGCCGGCTGGTCACATTGATAAAACCGCCGCTCTGCTGGATGAACCCAAACACCATGGCCAGTCCCAGGCCCGTGCCCTTGCCCGGCTCCTTGGTGGTGAAGAACGGCTCAAAGATCCGCGCCTGCGTCGCCTCGTCCATGCCGCAACCCGTGTCCGCCACGGACAGGGTGACGCAGCCGCCCGGCCGGGCCTGGGGCTGGAACGGGCCGGGTTTGTCCTCCGGCGCCACCACGGCCGTTTGGATGGTGATATTCCCAAACTTCGGGATGGCGTCCCGGGCGTTGACCACCAGGTTCATCAGCGCTTGTTCCAACTGGCCGGGATCCGCCCGGACCCGTTTCACGTCCGGGTCCAGCACCAGCTTCAGGGTGATATCCTCCCCCACCAGCCGTTGGAGCATCCGCGCGCAGTCGGTCACGGTCACGTTGAGGTCCAGTTCCCGGGGCTCCAGCAACTGCTGGCGGCTGAAGGCCAGCAGTTGCCGGGTCAGATTGGCCGCCCGTTCGCCCGCCATCTTAATCTCCTTCAGCGACTCCTTCGGAAAATCAGCCGGCCGATCCTCCTCCAGCAGGAGGCCGCAGTTGACCAGGATGATCGTCAACAGGTTGTTGAAATCATGGGCCACCCCGGCGGCCAGCCGCCCCACCGCCTCCATCTTCTGCGCCTGCCGGAACTGCGCCTCCAGCTTCTTTTGGTCCGTGATGTCCCGGAACGTCCAGATGCGCCCGTAATATTCGCCCGCCGGACCCAGCACCGGCGATGAATACCGGTCCAGTACGCTTCCGTCCGTGCGCTCAATCTCGTCCCGGCTGATCTCCTCCGGGTGGGCGGACAGGTGGTGTATTTTCGCCAGAAACCGGTCGGGCTCGCGGACCTGGGGGAGCACCTGTCGCAGGTCCGCCTCCCCGTCCGGCTGGGAGGCAATCTCCGGCGGCAGCCGCCACAACTCCGCCATCCGCCGGTTTTGCAGCAGCTTGCGCCCTTGCGCGTCCACCACCACCACCCCGTCGATGTCCGCGTTCAACTGCGCCTCCAGCAGGGCCGTCTTCCAGCGCAACTCATCTTCCGCCCGCCGGCGCTCCGTGTGCCGCGCGGATTCCGCCAGCGCCCGGCGGACCGCCGACACCAGCCGAAGCAGCCGGTCTTTCAGCACGTAATCCGTGGCCCCGCTTTTCAGGGATTCAATCGCCTGCTCCTCCCCCAGCGTGCCGGACACCAGGATGAACGGCAGGTCCGGCCACTTCCCCCGCACCAGTTTCAACGCCGACAAACCGTCAAAGTGTGGCAATAAATAATCGGAGATGACCAAATCCACCCCACCGCGTTCCAACGCGGCCCAAAAATCGGCGCTGGTTTCCACCCGCTGGATCGTGCAGGCAATGCCGCCGCCGGTCAGCGTGGCCTGGATCAATGCGGCGTCATTGACGTCATCCTCCAGGTGCAGGATGTGCAGCGCCGGGTTCATGCCGTTTCCTTCCGGGGTGGCGTCCGGGGCGGTGGCTCGTTGATGGCCGCCCAAAACACCCCCAGCCCCTTCACGGCATTCATGAACTCCACAAAATCCACCGGCTTCACCACGTACGCGTTCACCCCCAACCGGTAGCACCGAACCAGGTCCGGCTCCTCCCGCGACGAGGTCAGCACCACGATGGGAATGGTCTTTAATTCCGCATCGGCCTTGATGGCTTGCAGCACCTCCAGGCCACTGACCTTCGGCATTTTAAGATCCAGCAGCACCACCACCGGCGGGCCCCCTTCGCGCCCCGCATATTTCCCCCGGGCGTGGAGAAAGTCCAGCGCCTGTTCGCCGTCGTTGACGACCATGACCTGATTGGCCAGATGATGGATGGCCAGCGCGGCCAGCGTCAGTTCGACATCATGCGGGTCGTCTTCCACCAGCAGGATGTTTTTGATCGGGGCGGCCGGCATATTGTTCATGTCGTCAGGACGCATGTCGTCAGAATGGTTGGGGCAGGGAAAAATAAAACGTCGCACCGCCGTCCACCGCGCCTTCCGCCCAGACCCGGCCGCCATGTCGGTGGATGATGCGTTGCACGTTGGCCAGGCCGATGCCCGTGCCTTCAAACTCCGCGTGGCTGTGCAGCCGTTGAAAGACGCCAAACAGTTTGTGGGTGTATTTCGGATCAAAACCCACCCCGTTGTCCCGGACAAAGATCACCGGATCGGCGCCGGGCGCCGCGCCGACTTCGATGCGCGCCTCGGCCCGGGTGCCGGTGAATTTCACCGCATTGCCCAGGAGATTGGCCAGCACCAGCCGCAACAAGCCGCGGTCGGCCGGCACCACCGGCAGGGCGTGGATTTCCCAGGTGATTTTCCGGTCCCGCGTCTCCGCTGCCAACTCCCCCAGCACCTCCCGGACCAGCCCGGCCAAATCCACCTCCGTCTTCTGCATTTCCACCCGGCTCACCCGCGAAAACGCCAGCAGGTCGTCAACCAAATTCCCCATGCGGGCCGCGGCTCCGGAAATGACGTTCAAATGGTGGAGGCACCCGGCGGACAGCCCGGGCCCGGCCTCCTGCTTGAGCAACTGCACAAAGCCCGCGATGTGCCGCAGCGGCGCGCGCAAATCGTGCGACACCGAGTACGAGAAGGCCTCCAGCTCCCGGTTGGCGTCGTCCAGCTTCGCCGCATGTTGCTTGAGGTCGGCATACAGCTTTTCGATCTCCGCCTCCGCCTCTTTCCGGGCGGTGATGTCCAGCGCCACCCCTTCCATCCGCAGCGGCGTGCCGTCCGGGGCGTAATAACCCCGGCCCTTGTACACGGCCCAGCACCGGCGGCCGTCGGGCCGGTGGATCGGCAGTTCGATGTCGCATTCCGCATGTTGTCCCAACGCCAGTTGGGCCGCCGCCGCGGCCCGCTCCCGGTCCTCCGGCGGCAGCGCGGCCATAAACAGTTCCTGCGTCATTTCCGCCCCCGGTGGAATGCCGAAAATTTGCTTGCACCGGTCCGACCAATGCAATTCCCCGGTGAGGACATCCCAGTGCCAGGTGCCCACTTCCGCTCCGGTCACGGCCAGCAGCAGCGCCTCGGCCTCCTTGCGGGCGGTGATATCGCTGATGATGAGGAACGCGAGCGATTCGCCATTCACATACGTCACCAATGACCCGGTGTAACTGAAGATCCGCTTCCAATCCGTCCCGATCCGTCGGACACAGACTTCGTAATCAATCAGCGACTCCCCACGCAACACCCTCGCCATCGGCCATTGGTCCGGGGACAGCCGCTCGCCCCCGAACGCCGCCAGTTCAAAAATCCGGGCCAAATCGTGCAGCCAGCCCTCCCCCTCCGCCAGCTCGGTAAAACCGTGCATGGCCAGCGCGGCGGGATTCCAATGCAGCAGCCGCCCGTCGGGGTTTGCAATGACCAACCCGTCCCGCAGGCTTTCAATCACCACGTTCAACCGCGCCTCGCTCAACCGCAGCGACTCCTCCGCCCGTTTGCGTTCGGTGATGTCCGCGCGGATGACCACATGCTCGCGCGGCTTCCCCTCGTCGTTCAGGAACGGCACAATGGTCGTGTCCACCCAGTAGCAGGTGCCGTCCTTGGCGCGGTTTTTGATCTCCCCATGCCAGACCCGCCCCTGCCCGATCGTCAGCCACAGTTCCCGGATGAACGCCTTGGAATGATGCCCGGAATTGATCAGCCGGTGGTCCTGGCCCAGCAGTTCTGCGCGCGCATATTTTGAAATCTCACAGAACTTGTCATTGACATACAATATCTTGCCTTGCGGATCGGTGATGGCCACAATGGCATGCTCATCCAGCGCGGTGCGCAGCTCCCGACCCTCGCTGCGGGCGGCCTGCACTTCTGCCCGGCTGTCCTGCAACGCCCGCCGGGTCGCCGCCAGTTCCCGCGTCAGGTCGCGCACCCGCTGCCTCCAGAACGCGCCCGTTCCGTCCGGCCGGGCTTCGGCCGCCGGCCCGGTGCTGAGATCGCGGTCGGCGGGGTTCATGCCGCCCCGTCCCCCGCCAATTTGTTGAATAAACTCATGACATCACGCCCGTGGTATTCCAGGCCGGAGCGCGGTCCCGCACCGGGACCGCTTCAACCTCCACCACCACACCGGCCCATCGAACCTCTCTCAACCGTTCATGCCTTGAAGCGGCGCCGCATTAACAGGGTTGCTTAAAGGAAATATCACACAAGTTTATATTGCCGTCAACCCGGCGCCCCGGACAGCAGGGCCCAATGCAAACTCAATTGGGGCGTGACCATGCACAAGTTCTGCAGCCCCACCGGCTTGACAATATAGCCGCCCGCCCCGAGGCGTTTGCAGGTGTCCAGGTCTCTGTCGCGGTTGGAGCCGGTCAGCACCACCACCGGGATCGCGCGGGTCCGGGGGTCGGCTTTGATCCGCCGCAACACTTCCAGCCCGTCCATTTTGGGCAGGCGCAAATCCAGCAGGATCAGATGCGGCAGGCGGTCGGGCGCGCTGTCGCCGCCCGCCAGATGGGTCAGGGCGGCCAGACCGTCCGTCACCACCTGAATCCGATTGAGGAGGCTCACCTTCCGCAGGGAGGCGAGCGTCAATTCCACATCCTGCGGGTCATCTTCCACCAAGAGAATGTCAATCATATGGCCGGGCAGCACCTGCCCGGTTTCCAGCAACAGCGTGGCGGCGGAAACCTGCAGCGCGGTCGCCAGCTTGTTGATGCTGTTCAACGACAGGTTCCGCGCCCCGCGTTCCACATCCGATATATAGGTCCGGTGCAATCCGGCCAGCTCGGCCAGCTTTTCCTGCGACAAGCCCAGCCGATCACGCCACCCCCGGACCCGGGCTCCGAACGCTTGATTGTTGATATTAATTGGCACAAATGACTGTTCTCAGAGTAGTGACTTTTCATTGGCCCAACAACAGACTATAAGTGACGAAAATCCAATTTCAACCATCCCCCAAGGGCGGCATTGACAACCCGCGCCCGCAAGCTTAGGTTTCGTGATTGACCGCCGTGCCGCCTCTTGACCATGTATAAATGGGCTGCCATCGCCGCCGCCGCCGTTTTGACGGGCGGTTGCGCCCTGTCGCCGCCGCTCGAGTATCAGGCGGGCATGCCACCGGTGATCCTGCCGGAGAATCCCCCC
>Ga0182012_10000702_pt1 | contig 36872 bp, 23 predicted proteins | sample 612S2SmetaG_FD_120486 | JGI IMG/M metagenome (GOLD analysis project Ga0182012, IMG submission 120486) | Permafrost microbial communities from Stordalen Mire, Sweden - 612S2S metaG | ecosystem: Environmental > Terrestrial > Soil > Wetlands > Permafrost | place: Sweden: Stordalen | collected...
ACTTTCACTGCCCGAGGAAGTACCGCGCAGGATGTTATAGCTTGTCGCGCCGGTACTGCCGGTCCACTGCAAGCTCACCGTCGCGTTCCCCCCCGTTGCCGTTAAGCCAGTGGGGGCCGCGGGGATCGCAATAGCACCGGCCGGAGTAGCACTCGCCTCGTTGGAGGTGGGGGAGGTTCCGGAACTGTTGACTCCTGCAACTTTGTAATAGTAGGTCGTGCCATTTGTCACAGCGGCGTCGGTGTAAGAAGTTGTTTTTAGACCAGTGAAGATGGGCGTCTCGCTGCCCGGGGTGGTGCTGCGGTAAACGGTGTAACTTGCCGCTCCCAGACTGGCGTTCCATTGCAAAGTGACTACCGAATTGCCTGCACCTGCCGACAATCCAGATGGTGCGGGAGGTATCGGAACCGTAGCGATTGGTGTAGCGCTTACCTCATTAGAAGCTGGGGACGTGCCAGCATTATTGACTGCCTCTACTTCGTAAAAATAAGCTGTACCGTTGGTCGGCGAGGAATCATAGTACGAGGCCCCTGTAATTCCTGTCGCCAAAACCGTTTCACTTCCGGAAGACGTTCCCCGATATACCGTATATGTCGCCACGTTGGAATTGGCGTTCCATTGCAAGGAGATTGCCGAGTTCCAAGCGGTAGCGGTTAGGCCCGTTGGCGCCGTTGGAACTGTGCTTACCTGGGTGCCGGTAATGCTGGCGTTATCAAACGTCGAAGTCGCAAGAGCGTTGGTGGCGCTAGCCTGGAGTAGGCCGATGTAAACCGTCGCGGGCATAGTAACAGTTGTAGAACCCACTAATGTCCAAGTTGTGCCATTAGGCGAAACGTAGCCGGTAAATGTGCTCCCCGAGCGAGTTAGTTTCACCCAATAAGGCGCTGTGCCCGTGCCCCAGATCGTACTAGGCAAGCCATTGTCGGGACGGTATTGGAACAAAGCTCCTCCCCCATTGGGATAAAACGTGAGTTCGGCAAATCCTGCATTGGTTGCGAGGCTATCGCGGATGATGACCCCGGCATGAGCGGTTGCGCTGGAATTCGCTTGTGTCACTACTCTCGTGATAATGCTGCAGTCACCACTGACTACCTGGTAGGCGAACTGAAAAGCATCTGGCTCGAAGTATGCTCCGCTGCCTGCGCCATTCAACGTGAAGGTGCCACCAGAGTAAGTTGAACTCCCTGTCACCCCTGCTGAGCCAACATCGGTGTTCAGCCACGGCATCGGAAGGGGTATCGGGGCATTCACGCTTGGGGTAGCGCTCGCCTCAATAGACATGCCTGAAGTGCCCGCTGTGTTGGCTGCCGCGACCTCGTAATAGTAGGTTGTTCCGTTTGTTACGGTTGTGTCCGTGTAGACGGCGGAAGTGACGCCAGCAGCTAGGATGGTTTCACTTCCGGAGGAGGTGCCGCGGTAGATGTTGTAGCTCGTTGCTCGGGAACTGGGGTTCCATGTTAAGGAAACTTCGCCGTAACCGCCGTTGGCAGACAAGAGCGCCGGAATGGCGGGTGTTCCATTGCCACTATAATTCGGGCTGTTAGGGCTGGCCCAGACTGCAACGTACTGGACCTTGAGATCTGTTGGATCAGGAGTCAGCGCCCAATTGTAGCCCGTACCAGTGGCATTGTTAAAAGTGGCTCCGCCTAGAGCGAGATCCAGCAGAACGAACATCGGCTGTGCTGCTGCGTTATACATGGGAGCCTGCCAAATCAGCTTCCGATCGAAATACCAGCTGATACCGGTTGGCTCAACATCGACGCCATAGGTATGGTAACCGGATGTCATCCCAGGTTCGGAGACAAAGAGTCCTGCTTGGGTTGTGGCGTTGCCGTTCTGTCCCCAGTTATGCCAAGCCACGGAGTCCGCGTTGGGATTGCCGGGAGGAGTTTGATTAGGTCCCGTCTGGTAGTTACCGTATGACTCTGTCACATCAATTTCGGCTTTGTAAGGCAGGCTAGAAATCGTCAGGATAGGAGCATTGAGCAGCCAGAACGCTGGCCACGTGTTGGGACTTCCAGGGGTCCACATCGAACACTCAAAATACCCATACTGCTGGGCGAAGCCAGCGCCATTTGTATCCATGGAAGAAAGGAGGCCGCCGCTGAACCCTCCAAAATAATTGTTAGGATCGTTGCCATCCTTCTGTGCGCGGATATCTAGGTAACCATTACCGACGCCGAAAGGCATGTAGTTGGCTGTTGGATTCTCAAAGGTAAAGAAGTCTTGATTTTGAGGGGTGTGCGCGATCCAGGTTCCCGTTCCAATGCTTAACGCACTGACTCCCAACTGTGACAGGCTCGTCATGGTTGTAAAGTCCTGGTTGAAAACCAATTGGTAGTTCGACGCGAATGAAGGAGGTCCGGGGGTTGCCCCGTGCATCTCACTGTTTGATGCCAGTAACGCTGCTAGAAACGCTATGAATGATGAGAAAAAAAAGTTTAAGCGCATTTTGTCGACTCTTTGCCACTCCGATGAGATCGTTACTGGTTGTCTTCGCAACTTTTAAAATCTAACTGCTTGATGTGACAAACAAATGACCGCCACTGGTCGAGAGTGCCGACCGCTCATCGCTGCAATTTGCAGCACTCGTGTATTTTAGCGGAGATTTGCTAAACGTAGTTGATCTGTCGTGTTCACTTTGATGGATCAATCGCATCCGATCCTTGAACTCCCGACAGATTCAAGCCCGTGGCGACGTTCCCGGTCGCGAGGTAATTCGGGCTATGCGGGCTGGCCCAGACCGCTATGTACTGCACCTTGAGATCGGTTGGATTGGGAGTCAGTGCCCAGTTGTAGGCCGCCCCCTTCGAATCGTTATGGTTTCCTCCGCCAAGAGCGAGATTTACCATAGCCAGTAACGGCTGTTGTGCTGCTGGGAAGATGGCAGCATGCCAGACGAGTTGACGATCGAAGTACCAATTGATGCCTGTCGGCTCAACGTCCACTCCGTAAGAGTGATAGCCCGAGGTGAGTCCTGTCTCGTCGAGGAAGATCCCTTCCTGGCTAGTAGGCACGCTGTCATTCCTTCCCCAGTTATGCCAAGCCACGGAATAAGCGTTGGGATTGCCGGGTGGCGTCTGGTTTGGCCCGGTTTTGTAATTGCCATACGATTCCATGACGTCAATTTCGGCCATGTACGGCAAACTGTGATTCTTCAAGTTAGGCGCGCTCAACAACCAGAAAGCCGGCCAACTGTTTGGGCTGCCAGGAGTCCACATGGAACATTCGAAATAGCCGTATTGCTGCGCGAAACCTGCACCACTTGAATCCATCGAAGAAAGGAGGCCGCCACTAAAGCCTCCGAACCAATTATTAGGATCGTTGCCATCCTGCTGGACACGAATATCCAAGTAGCCGTTCCCTACGCCGAATGGCTTGTAGTTGGCCGAGGGATTTTCAAAGGTGAAATAGTCCTGGTTGGTCGGCGTGTGAGCGATCCAGGTTCCCGTCCCCATCGTGGACGCATTAACCCCTAATTGGGAGAGGTTGGTCATGGTAGTGAAGTCCTGGTTGAACACCAACTTATAGTTCGACGCAAACGAAGGAGGGCTCAGTATGGCCGCTCGTAGTTCACGCACGGTTAGGCGTAACGGCGCGGCAACAAGAATAATAAGCGATAGGAGTTTTAGCCACATAGATCTGCCATTTCTCACCAGCGACCTCTCACTGTGCTTTGTCTCGAATATTCAATTCTCGGGCTGAACAGAGCCATAGGGATGTCGAGTAGTTCGGGTTTAAGCTTGACAATTGTTTTGCGATGAGTTGAGCGACTGGGCCGGCTTCATTTTGCGATCTTACCGCATGCGACAGATTCGCGCACGTGAATAACAAACCCTCGGAGTGGTGCATCTGAATTTCGCAAAAAGTACATTCGAATTGTAAGAATTACTTCCTGAAAACCTGTGTGATTCACCTTCGATTGGGTTCTTCATTGTGAGGGAAAATGAGTTTTAATGTGATGGAATATTCCTCCCAAGGCCACCGCGCTCGCCTGCAAATGTGAATTGAAGATTACGACCGCAGTGAGAAAACCAACTCAGCTTAATCAGATTTTTCGATGAGGTCGCCTGATAGTGGTTCGAACCTACAAAACCAAGACTGTCCGATGAAAGACTCGCTACACCTAATCGGACTCCCGCCAAGAACCCTCTTGATTTCAATAATTTCCGAGCGCTATCGAAGGCCTCCTGGGTTTTTCGCTAGGGTCACCCGCAACAATATCGTACTAGCACTCATAACCCTATTTCGCGTCTTGACAGGTGTAAATGGCGCTGTTAAGGTAGTGATAACTAAATAACTTCGTCGTTCAGTTTCAGCTTAGGAAGCGAGACGGAATCGGAGATCTTAACAACGTTCCGCCCACGTCGCCGATTTAACAGTTCGTTTTACAGTGTGTAGCAAAGATTGGCGTAGCCCGCTCTCAGACGCTACAACACAGTGGGGTCCGCTGGACTTCGGCGTTTCTCACCCGTTCTTTCACTCATAGGTGCATGTAGCAAAAATGGGCGTAGCCCGCCCAAACGGTCGTTTTAGTTTTTTGGTGAATTCGCGAGATGATCTTTTCTAGTAAATAGCCAGGTAGTTTTTACAGTAATTTTTAGAATTTGGAGAAATGGCTTTGCAAGCATCTTCCCTTCCTTGGTATGCGCTCAAAGTGAGCAATCGGTCAGAACCACTTGCCGCTCACGCTTTACGGCTGCGCGGATTTGAGGTGTTCTCGCCTGTCGTTACCGAGAGGAGGTTGTATGCGGACAGATTCAAGAATGTCGACGTACCTGTTTTCGCGGGGTACGTTTTGATTCGGTGGGATGGCAGATTGAAAAAGAATATCCTAAGCGCACCCGCCGTTCAATATTTTGTTTCCTTTGGTAGCACGCCGATTGAAGTTCAAGATGACGAGATAGCAGGGATTCGAAGAATGATCGAAAATGGTGGGCAACCGGTGCCTTACCTCGCTACCGGCCATCGAGTTCGGGTTGAGACTGGCGTCCTTGCGGGTGTCGAGGGCATCTATCTTAGGCGTTCACGAGGGCAATTAGTCGTGTCCATCCAATTGATCGAGAGATCAATTGCTCTCCACGTTGACGAAAATCGTGTGCGTCCCGTAGACGACATCACGAACCCATTGTTCTCCAGAGCATTCGCCGGTCTCGATCCTGCAACCGTGGTCGAAAATCGTGCCGATGTTTTTGGCAAGTAGTACCTATCAAAGACTCAATAATCGAAATCGAGTTTAACTGAGTCGCACTATCCCACAGATTTGGAATACGTACCTGACAACCTATGAACTTCTGGTCGAACGGATTTGTCGTTGCCGCTTGAGTTTCGCCCACGTCATAGCGCTCTCGAGAAAAACAAACATATGCAATCCTCTACTCTCACCAAGAGATCGAAAGTAATTTTTTGTAGAGTTTCCGAACAGGAATTTACGAGCCTTCAGGCCAGATGCGCCACTCTCGGGGTTCCGAGCGTCTCGGAGTGCCTAAGGCTTGCGGTCTCCCGGCTCCTCGCAAACTCTACTAGCAACTCCGAGGATTTGTTGCGCGATGTTGCGAAAAAGCTGGATGAAGCTCTCCAGATTCTCCAAGAGAACTCACCCAGAGCACAAGCTGCCGCGATCCAGCCACGCCCAGCCTCAGAATACGTTTTTGAATCAAATGAACAATAAGCTTAGCGCCGTTACAGTAGGTTCTAGCGCAGTCGGTAGGGGCGCCGAATCAGCTTTGCTTGAGTCCGTGGAATTGTCTAAGCCGTCCCTCGACGTTTCGGGCCAACCTAACGTCAGAACCAAGATCTGCTTTTACAATCACACTGGCAGTGTGAGTGGAGCCGAAAAGGTTCTCTTTTCAATTTTTCAGGCGCTGGACAGCTCGGAATATCATGGAGTCGTTTTTGCACCATCGAGTGAATTGTTTGAGTCCGTCTGTAAGGCAAACAAGCTGGAGTTTCATCCCGTTACTCCCCTGAACGCCCGCTTTACGTCAAACCCGGCTAAACTCCTCGTCTATCTTCTTTCGGTGGCCAGACTCCTTAAGGAATTGCGGAAGAATATCTTTCGCGAACAACCGGATTTAGTCCATGCAAATTCGGCGCGTGCAGCAATAGTAGCCACTCTAGCTACCATCGGTACCCGTATCCCAATTTTGTGGTATCTCCATGACATTCTACCCAGGCACCCTCTGAGTACCGTTGTCCGGAGTCTAGCCGTCCTTTCTGGGCGAAATCGTTTGATTGCGGTTTCCAACGCGACGGCCAAGGCCTTCGTCGGATCGCTGCCGACTTGGGCTCAATCCCGGGCGCCCATCGAAGTAATACACAATGGAACTGATACCGCATTATTTAATACGAGTCGTGATGGCATGCTCTCCTTTCTTGAAGAGATTGGTTTAAACAGCGCCCATTTCCGGATCGGCATCGTAGGCCAAATCACGCCGCGAAAGGGACATCTGGAATTGATTCGCGCATTGGCGCCGATCTTCAAGTCAGTGTTGCCTCAAGGGCGATTGTTGGTGGTTGGGTCGGCGATGTTTAATAACGATAAAGCATATCTGCAATTGCTGAAAGCGGAAGCGATAAGCCTGGGAGTGGAAGACAAAGTTTTGTTTCTGGGCAACCGCCACATTCCTACCTTGATGAAAGCGCTCAACGTTCTGGTCCTAAATTCATCCACTGAACCCTTTGGTCTAGTTCTTACGGAGGCCATGGCGAGCGGTACACCGGTAGTTGCCAGGGGTGTCGACGGAGTGCTTGAGATTGTGGAAGACAACGTTTCGGGTCTATTGTTCGCTCCGGAAGACACCAAAACCATGGTCTCTCACTTGTTGTCTCTCGCTAAAGATCCCGAGCTGGTTAGCAGACTTGCAATCGAGGGTAGGGCAAGGGTTGAAAACCTCTTCGACCAGCGCGTCTCCCAAGCTAGGGTCTTAGAACATTATTCGAGGTATTCCAGTCAAATAACTCGCCAAGGTAATTCGCTAGATGCTACTTCAGTTTAGGTTGTGTGCAGTATGATCCCTCAAAAACTTACACGATTTGTCGCACTTTACGTACTTTGGGGATGGGCTACGCTATCGTATGCCCAAATACCCAATGTTCCCAGCCCCAACGCGGCAGGTACTGACCAATTCGCGGAAGCGTCTCATTCGTACACGCTCGGGCCCGAAGATGTTCTTGCGGTAAAAGTAATGAATGTGGTCGAGATAGGTGATATCCCATACGCGATCGACCTAAAAGGTAACATCAATTTACCGATAATTGGCGAAGTACACGCGGCAGGTCTAACGGTGGATGAACTGCGCGCAGTGCTGAAGGATCGTTTCAAAGATTACGTTCGAACTCCCGGCATAATTATTGCTGTAACGGAGTTTCGTAGCCAGCCTATTTCTGTACTGGGCGCAGTCGTAAACCCCGGCATCCATCAAATCCGCGGGCGCAGAACATTGTTTGAAGTGATCTCGGAAGCGGGAGGTCTAAAACCTGACGCTGGAAATATCATCAAAATTACTCGCCGCAAGGAATTCGGTGACGTTCCTCTACCCGGTGCGTCTACCGATTCAACAAATCAGTTCAGCATAGGCGAGGTGTCGATTCGGTCGATTATGCAGGCCCAAAGCCCTGCCGAAAACATTACCGTCAAGCCTTTCGACGTAGTGACCGTTCCTAAAGCGGAATTGATTTACGTGATCGGCGAAGTCAAACGGCCGGGAGGATTTCCTCTCACGGAAAAGCCTACGGTCTCACTTCTTGAGGCCCTTGCGTTAGCTGAGGGGCTTGCGCGTACGGCGGGTCCAAAGAATTCTAAAATTTTGCGGATGACAGCAGGATCGACTTCTCGGACCGAAATACCAATCGACGTTAGACGAATCTTGAGCGGCCAAGACACCGACGTCCAGTTATATCCGCAAGACATTCTTTTCATTCCCAATAGTGCAGCCAAGAGCGCTTCAGCTCGAGCAATCGAAGCGTTGATTCAGGTGGGCACTGGAGTCATGGTTTATTCGCGCTTTTGAGGCGAAAATTACGGGTCATTTTCCCAATGGATCACAACTTACAGCTAAATCCATCGCATCCTGCTAATAGCCTAGCTCGGATGCCAGTGCCAGATTTTACCGCTTATCCGAAAGTACCAGCCCCCAGGCCGTCGCCGGCCGGCCTTGAAACTGAGAGCCTTTTCGATTATCTTCGGATACTCCTCAGCAACTACAAAGCTCTGATGGTGGCAATGATACTCGGCGTATTGGTGGCAGTCGTTGTCACGTTACCGCAGGCTCCCGTCTATCGAGCCCGAACTACGCTCGAAATCCAGAGCCTCAACAACGAATTTCTCAACAACAAACAGGCCTCGCCCATGGGCGACGACTCCTCGCCAACCAGTATCATCGCCGACATACAAACGCAGATCAAAATTGTGGACAGCGAATTTCTCGTAGATCGCGTTGTCGATCGTCTCAAGCAGGATGGAAAGCTTGTTTGTCTGACTGAGAAGACCCCACATTCGTTTTTGCAGTCAATTTTTAGTAAAGCTGTTCCCGCTCCCGCCGACGCAATCGAGCAGTTCCGGGCAAACGCCTTCAAGAACCTGACAGTCAGCCAAGTGAGTCAAACCCGCGTCATCGAGGTCCTGTTTAAGGCGCCGGATCCCCGTCTGGCGGCGGACTTTGTCAATACCCTCGACTCCGAATACATTGAATCGAATATCGAGGCCCGTTGGAAAATGAGCGAACACACCAGCGAGTGGTTGGCTCATCAGCTCGATGATACGCGAGCGAAACTCGAACGCTCAGAACTTAACCTACAGAACTACGCTCGCCGGGTCGGCCTCATCTTCACGGCCTCCGACGATATGGGTAAGTCAGACGTCGCTGAGGAAAAATTAAAAGAGTTGCAAAGCGCGGTGTCGCGAGCGCAGGAAGTGCGCAGCTTGGCCCAGTCCCGGTATGAGACGGCGCAGGCTGCCAGCCCGGAATCGCTAGCGGATGTACTGGACGACCAAACCCTTCGCGATCTACAGAAGCAGATTACAGATCTTCGGCGCCAACAGGCGGAATTGAACTCCCTCTTTACGCCCAAGTATGAGAAGGTCCAACTCATCGCAGTGCAAATCGCTCCTCTAGAGGAAGCATTTAAGAAGGAACGTGCTGCCGTGCTGGGCCGGATTCGTACCGATTACAAAACCGCGCTTCGTAACGAAGAGCTACTGCGAGCCGACTACAAAGCGCAGTCGGCTGTCTTACTAGACCAAGCGGACAAATCAATTCAATACGGCATTCTGAAACGCGATGTTGACTCGAATCGCCAGCTTTACGAATCGATGCTCCAGCAATTTAAGGCTGCAAGCGTTGCTTCGGTTATGCGCGCCAGCAACATTCGAATTATTGATCCAGGCAGGGTACCCGGTGGTCCCTACTCGCCAAACCTTACGATCAACGCCTTGTTAGGCCTCATCGCCGGATTGGTGTTCGGCGTGGCGTTTGTGTTAATTCGTCGGAGTGTCGATCAAACTCTTCAAGAACCTGACGACGTTAGCTACTGGACTGGCCTGTCGCTGCTCGGTGTCATTCCAGCAAAGAGCCTAACCGGCGCATACAAGAAATTCGGTTTGATCGAGAAGATGGGACTTCCAGGAGCTTTGCTACCTAGCGCGGGAGCCACTAATCCCGGTATCCTCGCTGAGGCGTTTCGCACTGTGCTCACGTCCATTCTTTTTTCAGGCCAGAACGGTTCTATACCGCGAGTGATCGCTGTCACCAGTCCAGACCCGGCCGAAGGAAAAACGACCGTTACTGTGAACCTCGCCATGGCTCTGGCTGAGATTAGACTTAAGGTGCTTATTGTCGATGCCGATCTTCGAAGACCCCGCATTCACGAAGTCTTCGATCTCAAGAATGAACGCGGCTTGAGCAACCTCCTTAGCGTTGAAACGCTGGGCATTGATGCAATCGGAAATCTGGTTCAGAGCACAAGTACCCCTGGAGTTCATGTTCTGACTAGCGGCCCGTTGGCTAATGCCGGCGCTAACCTCTTACACTCTCCGCTTTTGGAATCGATTCTAGAGGAACTGAGGAATGAGTTTGATATGGTTCTGATCGATACACCACCGGCCAACCAGTTGACTGACTCCAGAATCGTGGGTCGCTTCTCCGATGCTGTCATCCTGGTCACTAGGGCGGGTCGTACCACTCGCGAATCCGCAAGCGCGGTCGTTAGCAGATTTATGGCTGATCGCACGCACTTGCTGGGAGCGATCCTCAATGACTGGAAACCGAAGGGTCGCAGTCAGACCTCTCGGTACTACGAGCAATACACTCGTCAAAAGGATTACGCCGCAACGGCGCTCGTCCCCACGCAACGCCCCTGATGCCGCGGGCTTCGGTTGGTTTCAGCACACCGAGGCCGCAACGGCTTCTTAATAGAGTATCGATCTACTTCGCCAGAATCAATCAAATGGCAAACACACAGCTAGCCCCGCCTCCCGTCAACGCGGACAGTATATCCAGCACGCGAACCATAGGGTCGAATGCACTCTGGACAATCGCGGGAAGAGTGCTTCCCATGCTATTCGCGGTGGCTCTAACGCCTCCGCTCATTCACACGTTGGGGCCAGATCGTTGGGGCGTATTCACGATTGCGCTTAGCCTGGTTGGCATGTTTGGCATCTTCGACTTCGGAATTGGCCGGGCGATCACAAAGAATATTGCCGAGGCGATCGGAGCCGGTACGGTGTCCGAACTTGCATCGCAAGTGAAAACGAGTCTCTTAGTCCTCTTGGGATTCGGAATTGTTGGCAGTATAGTGATGGCGGTCGGTATCGAGTTCTGGATACGCACGAGCTTGAAAGTACCTTCCGCTCTCCTGCCGGAAGCTAGGTATTCGCTCCTAGTATTGTGCCTGATTGTGCCATGGATCGTGGTCGGTGGTGGCATGTGGGGTATCTTATCGGCCTTTCAGGAATCTAAGGCGGCAATGATCATCAGCATGCCCCTTACCATTCTTTATTACGTGGGTCCCCTTTTTGTCTATCGCCTCTCTAACTCACTAGTTGCCGTTACAGCGCTGATGGTAATCCTGCGGCTCGCATCCACGATATTTTTCTGGCAAAAGTGCCAGCAATCACTCCCAGAGCTGGCACATGCAAAAATTCATTTCCCAAGCTTGAAACCTGTATTTGCACTGAGTGGTTGGATGACTATTTCCAATGTGCTCTGGCCGGTCTTGGCCTATATTGATCGCTTCACAATTGCGTCGTTAGTCTCCACGGCGGCTGTCGGATATTACTCAACTGCTGGCGATCTTGTGACGCGTTTGAATCTGATACCTACCGCGATTACCGGATCGATTTTTCCGGCTATTGCCGCCTGCAAAACCCAAGACCCTGAAAGGGCTTGCCAACTCATCAGACGTGGCATCATCAGTATCACCACCGTCCTCTTTCCAATCTCGTGTGTTTTTCTCGTCTTCGGCACTCCGCTGCTCGGCTTGTGGCTTGGTAAGGAAGTCTCCTCCCACATCGCGAATCTCCTTCCCTGGTTCGCTTTAGGTCTAATCCTGATGGCGTCGGACACTTTGATTATCGGAGTGATAGACAGTCTGGGCTACCCGAAGATTAATAGCCAGTTCTCTATGGTGGAGATCTTCCTGTACGTCCCGTTCATGGCGCTTTGCGCCAAGTTCGCAGGAGTTCAAGGGGCAGCCATAGCGTGGGCCATTCGCGCTTTCTTCGATTTAGCAGTACGGCTCGTTATGTTGTCCGGCATTCTACCTAGCATTCGCCGTCATCTGCTTTCGATATTCTTTTCCCCTGTACTAGCTGCTTCGTTAGGCTTGGTCTGCATGTTGCCGGGTGGCACACCAGCAAAATTAGTCGCACTTCTGATCAGCGTGGTGGTTTATGCATTGCTTCTGTGGTCATATCCTTTGTCTCATCAGGATCGAACCGTCATCCAAAGCGCTATCATGCGACGTTTCTCTCGGGCTTAGTGCCAGCTAACTTGATCAACCTCTGACTTGGCTCCGGCCAAAAAGTCGGATCGCCTCCCATAGATTTTCGAAAGGATTTTATCACTGTGCCCAACTGCTGCATCTGCTTCACAACAAATAAGGGTTACTTATTTCCAACTGTCGTTAGCGCCATCCAGGCTCGTGCGAACAGCTCTAGGAGCCTCGCGGATGTAGCCGTGTATTGTGTTGAGAAACCATCCAAACAGGTGGACGACTTCGCCGTTGTTTGTGCTTCCGAGGGCATAGACTTCGCATGCATCGATCCGGAAGTGACCGACCACTCCCACGTCGCATTTACCCGCCTTTTCCTAGACCGTTTTGTGCCCTCGCAGTATTCGCAGTTTCTCTACATCGATGGCGACACTCAAATCATGGGTTCGCTTGATCCGCTCATTACTGCCGATGTGCCAGCGAATCGGTTCTTGGCCACCACAGACCCAATTGCGTTCGAATACAACCGGGAAGACCGGGCGCCTGAGAGAATGCGGGAGTACCTAAAGCGTATAGGTATCGCGTCTATCAAAGACTACTTCAACTCCGGTGTCTTGCGGATCAATAGAAACGGCTGGTCTGAAATATCTGCTCGAGCTTACGCCTTTTGTTTGACCACGAAAAAGCGCGAGTTGCACTTCTGGGACCAGGACGGCTTAAATGTCGTAGCTGCTCAGTCGGGCGTGCGCCTACCAATGTCCCTCAAGTATAACTTCCCAGTTTTCCTCCGTAACTGTCGGGTGGAGGAACAGTTAAAACCTGTCATCTACCACTTCATGTCGAATCCCAAACCTTGGAATGGATCATTTCCGCCATGGAATCAAGCGGCAACAATGCCATATCGCGAATTGTGTCAAAAATACCCTGCCATGCGCCCTTATCAGCCGCCGTTCAGCACGTTGAAGAAAGCGAAGTACTTTGTTCAACAGCGTGTAAAGCAGCTAAATGAGACTGTAACTTGGGGCTTGTCTGGGCGGCGTGGCGAAGTGCTCTCGTACGAAGACATGTGCCGGAATTTATCAATTCTCTCTGCTTAAAACTGTTTAGAGCCACGGTTTCGAATGACTTTTACTGTTTCCACGGTTCCGTTCCTAGCCTTAATTTTCGTTCTGTATTTTTTGGCGAAAAGGCAATGGTTTCCGGTTCTCCTATTCACAAATATTTTCCAGGGAGCAGCCTTGGTTATCGTTGGCGGCGGTACCTCGGGACTTTCTCTGGCGCCGGCCCAAGCAGTGTTGCTCTTACTCATCGCGGAGAAGCTAATAAAGCGTCCTAAGGACGTGGGCCCAAGACTGGCATCTCAAAGGAACGTTAGCGCGGTTCTTATCATGTACGGAGCCTACGCAATATTGACCGCTATATTTTGTCCTTTCTTTTTCGAGGGCGTACTGGTTAGCAATCCGAGAAATCTAATGCACGCCTCTCCGCTGAACTGGGGTATGTACAATGTCACCCAAAGCGCCTACCTCTTGATCGGAATTACGATCCACTGGTTGTGCGTTTATCGGTCCGATTTCGAAGAAGTCAAGACGGCTCTCGACTGGTATGTTGCGGGCGCTACCTGTGCCGCGTTGATCGCAATCTATCAACTGACTGCCTTCAGTACTGGAATACCTTTCCCGAGCGATCTGTTGCATTCGAACACCCAGTACGTCATTTTCGAGGCTTACGAGATGGGCGGCTTTACACGTGTGAACTCGACTTTCCCAGAGGCGTCCACCGCAGCCGGCTGTTTTACCGCAGCGCTCGGCGTGGTGATTTGGCGAATGCTTTTCGTTGAATTCAATGGCAAACTGCTCGTCTCGCTAATCTCTTTGCTGGTCGGTCTGATCATAACGCGGTCAAGTAGCGGATACATTGGGTTCACGTTCATCGTGATCGCGACGGCCTTCTTGTTCATGAGAAAAACGATCGTTACCCATAGAGTGCAGCTCTTTCGAACTAGTTTTGCCATCCTCGCCCTCTTGGTTTGTGTCTCCGTCTTTTTTCTCCCAGGTGTGAGATCGGAGTTTAGTGCGCTAGTAGACATGGTGCTGCTCACTAAGACGCAAAGTGCATCCTATGTCGAGCGTACGGCTTGGAACCAGGCGGCAATAGCAGCCGGCTCTCAAACCTGGTGGATAGGAACCGGATGGGGAAGCTTGCGGGCATCCAGTCTTCTTGCGAACATACTCGGTACCGTAGGCATCCCGGGGTTGCTGCTTTTCTCCTCCTTTTGCATATTAAGTGTACGCTTTGCAAGCAAAGCACCAACAGATTCAAGCCAGATTCAGAAATCCGCCATCTTGCCCATCCTGATCTGTTTAGTCGACTGCGTATTGGCGGGTCCTGAAATGACCGATGCCTCGATCTGGTTCCTCTTCGGTGTCGCCGCCTATGTCAACTATGCCGACGTGGAGAGGGGCGTCAGCCAAGTTCAACAATATCTGGGAGCATCTCCACAGAGAGCCGGTTTAGTCGCGTCGTAACTTTCCGACACACGTTCAATCCGTCCCGCAGCTTTGTCTGAGCAAACAGCGAGCGCATCATTTTCACAGTATTTATGTCCAAAATTACAGAAGGGCCAAAATTGGAATTGATTGACCACTACCAGCAATTCGGAGCCGAGGAAATCAATCGGAAGAGCCTCTGTGGGCAGCGAATTGCCATCGTCCACGAATGGTTGACCACAGTCGCCGGATCTGAAAAAGTTTTGCAGCAGATGCTATTACTATTTCCGAACGCCGATCTCTTTGTGCTTGTAGACCATCTTCCCGCCAAAGACCGCCAGTTTCTGCGCGGAAGAACAGTTCACACATCGTTTCTTCAAAATATCCCATTCTCTGCTCAACTATTTCGCAAGCTACTCTGGATCCTACCTTCAGCCGTAGAGAGCCTAGATTTGTCAGAGTATGACATCGTGTTGTCCAGTTCGCATGCCGTCGCAAAAGGGGTCATCACCGGTCCTGATCAACTGCATATTTGTTACTGCCACAGTCCGATTCGATATGCGTGGGATTGCCAGCACCAATATTTGCGCCAAGCCGGACTGCATAAAGGCGTCTTGTCGCTTTATGCCCGGGCGACTCTCCATTACTTGCGACTCTGGGATGTAAGAACTGCTAATGGCGTCGACCAATTTGTCGCCAACTCAAACTTCGTTGCGCGGCGCATAAAAAAGGTCTACCAGCGTCCTTCGCGAGTCATCCATCCGCCCGTCGATGTTGAATCATTTCCCTTTCAAGATAAGAAAGACGACTACTATCTAACGGCTTCTCGCCTGGTTCCGTATAAGCGCATCGATCTGATTGTTGAAGCCTTCGCGCGAACTCCTGAACGGCGATTGCTGGTCGTCGGTTCTGGTCCTGAATTGCAAAACTGCAAGAAATTCGCCAAGCCAAATATTGAATTCTTGGGCTATCAAGAAGATCAAGCTTTAAGAACCTTGATGGGCAAAGCAAAGGCTTTTGTGTTTGCAGCCGAAGAAGACTTTGGAATCATTGTGGTTGAGGCACAGGCTTGCGGTACACCCGTCATCTGCTTAGGTCGCGGTGGTGCGCTGGATAGCGTCATTGAGGACCAGACTGGTGTTTTCTTTGAACAGCAAACCGCCGCTAGTATCGTCGACGCGGTCGACCGATTCGAAACGTTGCCCCAGTCTTTCGATCCTGCTCGTATACGTTCACATGCAGAAACTTTTTCGTCGGAGCGCTTCCGGAGTGTGTTCTTCCAGTTGGTCGACGATCTTTGGAATCAGCAAGTGCTTGATCGTTCAGGCCAAAAGTTAACTGCGCCGCGCGTGATGGCTATGGGAGCTTCCCTATGAATTTTGTATTCGCCCTCGACCGCAACATTGTGCAGCACTTGGCTGTCACCTTGGTCAGCCTATTTGAAGTGCATCGAGATGTCGACATTGAAGTCTTCTTCATGTTTATCGATGTACCTGAAGCTGAAGTGGATCGGATCGACACACTGTGTCGTCAGTTCCCTAAGGTGAAAACCTATTTCCATGCCTTTTCAATTCCTGATGCCCACCGCTTCCCGATTAGTGGTCACGTCAGTGTTGCTACCTATGCACGGGTGTTCTTGACCGATGTTCTACCAGCCAAATGGTCTCGAGTCATTTACCTCGATTGTGACCTCATCGTGCGGTGCAGTTTTGCCGAAATTTGGGATCGGGATTGGAAAATGTGGCAATTGCCGGTGTACGTGAACCCGGTTATTCTCGCCATGCCGAACTCGAAATCCCCACTTCTACTCCTTACTTAAACGCGGGTGTCTTGTTGATCAATTTAGAGTATTGGCGCGAGCACGACGTTAAGGGCCAGCTCATATCATTCATATGGAACCATCCAGAGCGATTGCGGTTCCATGACCAGGATGCCTTGAACGCCTGCCTTAATCAACACTCACTCCAACTGCCCGATCGTTGGAACGTAACACACGTTTACTATCTGGGACCTTATAGTAGCTTAGGAAGCACGCCGGCGAGCGAACTCCTGAAGTTACAGCGAGACCCGGCGGTTGTTCACTTTACCGGCCCAACTAAGCCGTGGATGTATATTATGACTCATCCGTTTCAAGAGCAGTACTGGAAACTTCTCGCCAGAACACCATTTCGTCAAGCTCCTAGAGACCGAAAAACCATTCGTACATTCGTCTATCGCCACTTACGAATGGTCTACCGTTCATCCAAAAGATTTTCTTTTCTTACTTATTCGCTTCTTGCCGAGTGGTCCTCTGGAATATGGGCACAACTCGTCAAGGGCTGATACTCAGTGCTAAGCATCTCCAGCCTTACGCTTACGCTAGTATGCCCCTGTCCGGCTGACAGCTTATCGTAGTGTAACTTGACTTACTCGTCAAAACACGTTCTTTAAACCTCTACATATTCTGAAACGACGACGGATTTTATTTTATGCCCACAATTGAAGCGATCGAATACTCCATAGCCGACTCTATTGCCAGAAAGAAACCTGCTCCACTTTGGCCTACTTCAACCTGCATTTTCGTTAGCGACTTCCTTGCGTTGTCGCTCGTTTATTGGCTCGCTGTTGTCGGTCGGTACCTAATAAATCCGAATTACGATCTTCACTTTTATTTAAGTCTGTATCCCGTGATAGCTGTCTTCTTGGGGGCATTCTATATTCACAATCTTTATCCTGGCGTTCTCCTGCACCCGGCCGAAGAGATGCGTAGAGTTTTTAAGTGCGTCTCCATCGTCTTTCTCTTAATTGCGTTGAGTACGTTCTTTGAACGCAATGGGATTATCTACTCTCGGTCCATCTTCTTGACCATATGGGCTTGCGGCGCGCCTATCATCCTGCTCGCACGAGCACTGGTTCGCGAAATGCTATCCGAGAAGCCTTGGTGGGGAATTCCCGCCGTGATTCTCGGTCATGGGCCCTGCGCCGCAAGGGTACTTCAGACTCTCACCAAAAAGAATACTGGGTTGCGTCTGGCCGGAGTATTTACCGACGATGTTGGATCTCTCTCAGCAATTGGGTCCCTTCCGAAGCTTGGCAGACTTTCCGATGCCCCGCTGTTTGCAAAAATGCGGCAGGCAGAATACGCAGTCGTAGCTATGCCCGATCGGAGTAGCCAAGAAATTCGCGACTTAGTGCAGAATTATTGCCACGGCTTCCGACATGTATTGCTAGTTCCTGATCTGCCCGGAATATGCAGTCTGGGTATCGCAGCTCACGAGATTGGAGGTGAGGTTGGCCTGGAGCTCCCCCAGCGGCTCTGGCACACTTGGGCCTGTATCTCGAAGCGGATTTTCGATGTGTTTTCGAGCGCGTTCTTCCTATTAATTGCGTCACCGATCTTTCTCGTGATTACTTTGGCGATCAAGCTCACATCGCGTGGTCCGGTATTCTTCGGTCACTCACGCTATGGACGGGACGGCGCAACCTTCAAAGCTCTCAAGTTCAGGACCATGGCGGAGAATGCGGATGAACTGCTGGCTAGTTATCTTGCCGCCCATCCGGACCTCCGCGAGGAATGGGATCGTGACCACAAATTACGTAACGATCCGCGCATAACCACCGTGGGCAAATGGCTTCGTCGTTACAGCCTCGACGAACTTCCGCAATTGGTAAATGTCCTAGTGGGACAGATGAGCTTAGTTGGACCGCGGCCCATCGTCAAAAGTGAAATCGACAAATACGGCGCCGGATACGATCTCTATACTCGGGTCCCACCCGGAATCACGGGCCTGTGGCAGGTATCGGGCCGCAACAAAACTACCTATGCCGAGCGAGTGGCGTTGGACGAATATTACGTTCGGAACTGGTCTGTTTGGCTTGATGCCTATATTCTGATTAGAACTGTCAAAGCCGTGGTCACAGCCGACGGAGCTTATTAACGTCTGTGCGTTATAGCCCAATCGGATTCTCCGTGCCGATGAGGCCAGTATTGTCAACTGATGAATAAGTAAAGCTACCGACGAAGAGTAGTTTCTTACTTTGTGGGCTCTCTATATATGACCGAATCTCTTTCTAATACAACCGTTCCCTCAGCTTCGGCAGATCAATCGACAGTTTCCAAAAGCCGGGAAATGCACTACCGTGCTGACGTGGACGGTCTCCGCGCGATTGCGGTTCTCGGTGTGTTTGCCTATCACGCAAACATCGGGAGCTTCTTGGGCGCGTTCACCGGCGTTGATGTGTTCTTTGTTATTTCTGGGTGGCTGATCACCTCGCAAATTGTGGCCGGTATCGCTAACGGAACTTTTACCATCGGCGGCTTCTATCGGCGGCGAATTCTCCGAATCGTCCCGGCCTTGCTGGCGATGCTGATGGTCGTGATGGTTTGGGGAAGCCGGCACCTGTACCCTGATGAATTGATCCGCCTCGCCCAAGGTGTGGTTGCCACCGTGTTCTCTTCCGCTAATTTGTATCTCTACAGCACGGGTGGGTACTTCGATGACAAGAGCTCCGTCAACCCGATTATCCATACGTGGTCTCTGGGGGTCGAGGAGCAGTTTTATATTGTATTGCCCTTACTGCTAATTGGGATTGCCCGATGGTTACCTAAGTGGCGGAACCACATCCTAACTGGGCTCCTGCTTGTCTCTTTTGCGGTAAGCGTCGCATTGACTAGCACGAATATAAATGGCGCATTCTACCTCCCGCAATCGCGCGGCTGGGAGTTACTCATAGGGAGCATGTTGGCCTTGGCCCCTGGATTAGTCATAAGGCAACGATGGGCGAGGGAACTCATTTCCCTCTCTGGTCTAGCGGCTATCCTGTATACGTTCCACTTTTACAACCGGCACACCGTGTTTCCTGGAGTTGCCGCGCTCCTGCCCTGCATCGGCAGTGCGTTCCTGATTGGCGCGGGCGGCTCCGGAAAATCTACTGTCAGCTCTGTTCTGAGTTGGCGGCCCCTGGTTTTTATAGGCAAAATCTCGTACTCGCTTTACCTCTGGCACTTGCCGCTCATCGTGATGCAGCGAGTTGAGCGGTTCATGGACACTGGATTGTCCATTACCTTTGATCGCGTGTTGGTTGTTCTATTGGCCTTCGTTGCCTCTATCCTCTCTTGGGCTTTTATTGAACAACCCTTCCGAAAAGCACGTGGCTTTTCTGTTTCCAATAAGGTCCGTGTGGCATTCGCTGTCGGCGGTATGGCAGTGGTCTGTTTGGCTGCTATTGGATTTATAAGGTACCAAGGCCTGCCGGGAAGATTCTCGTCCGAAGAACTCAAGGCCGCTGCTTATTTATCGTGGGATCCAACAAACGACTACCGGCAGGGCACCTGCTTTCTTTTCAACGAAGCCGATTTCTCCACCTTCGACCGTAAGGTCTGTATGGCGAGATCGCCTGAGAAGAAAACTTACCTGCTGATCGGCGACAGCCATGCAGCGCACTTTTACGCCGGGCTCAAACAAGTATACGGAGACCGTTACAACATCCTGCAAGCCAACGTCACGTCCTGTCTCCCAATCTTGAGCGATAGAAACGGAACCTCGACTTGCAATCAGATGGACCGCTACATTTTCGATCAATATTTGCCCACTCACCCTGTCGATTTGTTGATTATCTCCGCGCGCTGGGACATTAGCAATGTTAAAGGGCTGAAAGAAACAATCGACTGGACAACCTCACATGGCATTCCGACGGCAATCATCGGCCCGACCGTGGAGTTTGACGTTCAACTGCCTCGCTTGCTGGCCGCAGAGCTAAGCCCCAATCATAAGACTGCCCCCTTGTCCAGCCATGTGCTAGACAGATATAGGTCCTTAGATGCCGCCATGGCATCGATGGTCGCCACCACTTCGGCCACGTACGTAGATGCGTTCAAGGTGATATGTCCTTCCGACTGTACTTACCAGGCAGATGGAGAGCCGATTATGTTCGATGCCGCACATTTGACCAAATCCGGCTCCATATTCATCGCTTCTACCCTAAAACAGCGCGGAAGTTTGGCCTATTGATCCCGAGTTATAGTACTCGGGGATCTGGGACCCCCAAAACGGTAGCCACACCCCGCCATTCAAAAGAACATTTGACTGCGGAAACGCATTAGAATTTAATGAAATAATACGGAGGTTATTTTGCCAATGAAAAAAGTTAGTTATGACGCTGCATTTTACTCAGCGTATGAAAGTGACTCGATCGGATCCGCCAGGGCGATATTGGCAGTCGTCAATATGCTGGTCAGCCCGAAAAGTGTGGTTGACGTTGGGTGCGGCATCGGCACCTGGTTGAAGGTCTGGCGAGATCTCGGCGTCGAGAACATCGTGGGGATCGACGGAGACTACGTGAACCGTCGGAACCTGCTCATACCAGCTGAGCGATTCACGCCCATGAATCTGGCAGCCCCAGTGAAGGTTGAAGGCGCTTACGATCTAGTACAGTCTCTCGAGGTTGGCGAACACCTTCCGGAGCAATCATCCGAAGCGTTTGTGGCATTTCTTTGCAGCCTCGGTCCAATCGTCCTGTTCAGTGCGGCTCTTCCCTATCAGGGCGGAACCGATCATATTAACGAACAGTGGCCAGACTTTTGGGCAGAGTTGTTCAAGAAGCAGGGTTACGTCACGGTGGACGCCATTCGCGACCGCGTTTGGACTAATCCCGATGTCGCTTATTATTACGCGCAGAACGCTCTACTGTTTGTCAAAGCCGAAGTTTTGGACAGTCTTCACCCGATCATCCGTCAGTCGGTGGTTTCCTCCTTAGGAACACTGTCTCGAGTGCACCCGAGGAGATGGCTCCAGACCCACGAAAATCCGCCGCGACTGGAGCAAGTCGTAAGAGCGTTCCCGGAAAGCGTTGCTGATTTCGCCGCTCGATCAGGCCGCAAACTCTCTAATTTCGCCAAGCAGCATTTGCGATTTTCATCTGCCGAATCTAAGCTAACAGTACTGGGTAGACAGAATCAATGATCAAGACAACAGTCGTCATTTGCTCTGCCAACCGTCCAGAGATCTTAGAAGAGACGGTAGCCGGGCTTGCTTTACAAACTGTCAGTGAATTTAATCTCTTGGTTTGCGCGCCAGATCAGGATAGCGTTCCGTTGGCTCTGCGGTCGAATCCTCGCGTTGAGGTTGTCTATTCAACCCTTCGCGGACTGTGCTGCCAAAGGAACGCCGCCGTTGAACGGGTTTCAACGCCTTTCACAATGTTTGTGGACGACGACGTTGAGTTGGTTCCTAACTTCATCGCCGAGATGGAAACCCTGTTTGACGCCGACCCATCGGTGGTGCTTGCAACAGCTCACGTCATTGCGGATGGCGTGACCAGCGAAAAAGGCATTCTCCGTGACAGTGCCCGCCAAATGCTAAGCGGTTTTACACCTCACGCGGTAACGAACCATAACTGTGCGTACGGCTGCAACATGTTTGTTCGAACCGAGATCGCCAAGAAAACCCGTTTCGATGAAGCGCTTCCCTTGTATGGCTGGTTAGAGGATCTAGATTTCTCGCTACGATGTCAGCGCCTCGGCCGTATTGTGATGAATGGCAAAACTGGTATGGTTCATTTGGGAACGACGCGCGGAAGAACCTCTGACGTCCGCCTTGGCTATTCGCAAATCGCCAATCCCTACTACATTTGGAAGAAGCTTTCCCAACCTAACCTCTCCTGGTTAATCTTCACTCAATGGATTCGATATACGGGTGTCAATCTGGTGTTTTCGTTGTTGTTCTGGACTAAGCGCAGGGGCGACCGTCCGGGTCGACTCAAGGGAAATGCCACTGCTCTCTGGGATCTGATTTTAGGCAAAATGCACCCGCTCAGGATACTTGCGCTCTAACGCCCACTCCAACGGCAAAACGGAGCTAAAGGATTCCCGAAATAATGGGATCTTTAACTCCGCTTTGGCTTCGAACAGTTTAGATAAAGAGGAAAGGGCTGCTGCCAGCCCATTCCAATCTGTGGTTAGGTTTTTGTTCCTGACACTTAATTCGTGACCGAAACGTTATCGAACGTTGAAGTTGCTAGCGTACCAGTACCACTGGCTTGGAACAAGCCAACGTAAACCGTCGCTGGCATGGTTATTGTTGTTGAACCTAACGTAGTCCAGGTGGTTCCATCCGGCGAGACGAAGCCAGTGAACGTGTTACCCGCCCGTGTGAGTTTCACCCAATAAGGTGCTGTTCCGCTACCGTACTTGGTGCTTGCCCAGCCGCCGTCAGCCCTGTATTGGAAGAGTGCTCCCCCTCCGTTCGGGTAGAAATTAGCGTCGGCAAATCCAGCATTGGCGGTTAGGCCATCCCTAATGATTACGCCGGCGTGGGCGTATTGACTGGAATTAGCTTGAGTTGCGACTCTCGCAACGATGGTGCAATCGCCGGTAACCGTCTGGTACGCGAACTGGAACCCGTCCGGTGCGTAGTACGGACCGCTGCCCGCCCCACTCAGGGTAAATGTGCCGCCGGCATAAGTCGAACTGCCGGGTGCAAATGTTGCCCCAATGTCCTGACTGAGCCACGGTGACGGAAGTGCCGCCGCCCCTGCACTCGATGCTCCCGTGACAGAAACATTGTCGAACGTCGCGGTGGCTACAGCGCCCGTGCCGCTAGCTTGAAACAAGCCAACGTAAACCGTCGCTGGCATGCTTATGGTGGTTGAACCTAACAGAGTCCAGGTGACTCCATCTGGCGAAGCGAAGCCAGTAAAGGTGTTGCCTGATCGGGTCAGCTTCAGCCAGTAGGGCGCTGTCCCGGTACCGAACATGGTATTCGGACTGCCGCCGTCTGGCCTGTATTGGAAGAGTGCTCCTCCTCCATTCGGGTAAAAGTTAGCGTCGGCGAATCCAGCGTTGGCAGACAAAGCATCCCGAATAATCACGCCGGCGTGGGCGTATGTATTCGAGTTGTCCTGCGTCGCTACCCGCGCGATGATCGTGCAATCGCCGGTAACGGCCTGATAGGCGAACTGGAAGCCGTCAGGAGCATAGTAAGGACCACTCCCCGCACCGTTGAGTGTAAATGTGCTACCGGCATAAGTTGAACTGCCGGGCGCCCACGTTGCCCCAACATCCTGATTCATCCAGGGCGATGGAAGTGCTCCATTACCGGCCGATGGTGTTGCGTTCACTTCGTTCGATGCACCGGAACTACCGGCAGCGTTGACCGCTTCCACCTCGTAATAGTAGATGGTGCCATTGGTTACTGCTGAGTCAGTGTAGGAAGTTGTGGCTACCCCAGTAGTCAGGGTTGTTTCGCTTCCGGTCGATGTGCCGCGCAGTATCTTGTAGCTCGTCGCACCCGTACTGGCGCTCCACTTCAATGTCACTGCCGCATTCCCCGCAGTGGCCGCTAAGTTAGTCGGTGTTGACGGTGCAGTGCTTGCGCCGCTTGCGCTTGTCACAGACACGTTGTCAAAGGTCGCACTGGCCGCGGTGTTGGTCGCACTGGCTTGGAATAAACCAATGTAGGCCGTCGCCGACATATTTACCGTCGTCGTACCCACCGTCGTCCAAGTGATCCCGTCCGGCGAAACATAGCCGGTAAAGGTATTGCCCGACCGCGTGAGCTTCAGCCAGTAAGGCGCCGTTCCTTTACCCCAAATCGTATTCGCAAAGCCGGTATCCCCACGGTATTGGAACAGAGCCCCACCGCCGTTTGGATACATGTTCATGTCTGCAAAGCCCGCGTTCGTGGCTAAGCTGTCCCGGATAATGACACCGGCGTGGGCGTACTGGCTGGAATTCGCCTGTGTTGCCACCCTCGCAATGATTGTGCTGTCACCCGTCACTATCTGATAAGCGAATTGCAATGCATCAGGTACGTAGTATGGCCCGCTGCCGGCGCCGCTCAAAGTGAACGTGCCACCAGAGTAAGTAGAACTTCCCTTTGTACCCACCGGCCCGATGTCTGTGTTGAGCCATGGCGATGGAAGAGCCCCTCCACCTACCGTTGGCGTAGCGCTTGCTTCATTGGAGTTGCCGGAAGTGCCCGCGCTGTTCACGGCTGCAACTTCATAGTAATAAGTGGTCCCATTGACCACCGTGCTATCTGTGTACGTAGTCGAGGAGATTCCCGACGTCAGCAGGGTCTCGCTTCCGGCGGACGTTCCGCGCAGAATGTTGTAACTCGTCGCTCCCGAACTGGCGCTCCAAGCCAAAACGTTTTGCAGATTACCCGCCGTGGCAGATAAGCCAGTGGGCGCCGTTGGCGCCACCACACCAGTTGTCGGCGAAGCCACCGCTTCATTGGAATCGCCAGAACTGCCCGATCCATTCACGGCCACCACTTGGTAATAGTAGGTAGTACCATTCACCACAGTGCTGTCGGTATACGAGGTCGAGGTAATCCCCGAAGTGATGGATATCTCACTTCCTGAGGACGTGCCGCGCAATACGTTATAGCTTGTGGCCCCAGCACTGGCGGTCCAAGTCAAGGTCACCTTTGCATTTCCCGCGGTAGCCGACAGGCCGGTTGGCGCCGCCGGTATTGGTGCGCTACCGGAACTCGGTGAGGCGGAAGCTTCATTAGAACCAGCAGAAGTGCCGGACGTGTTGACAGCTGCCACCTTGTAATAGTAAGTCGTTCCATTGACTACGGATGTATCTTTGTAGGAAGTTGAGACCATTCCCGAAGTCATTAGGGTCTCGCTCCCCGGAGATGTGCTGCGGGAGATGTTATAGCTTGTGGCTCCCGAACTGGCGGTCCACGCTAAGACAACCTGGGTGTTCCCTGCCGTGGCAGACAAGCCCGTGGGAGCTGCTGGCACCGGCACGGTACCCGTCGGCAACGCTGTCGCCTCATTGGAAACTCCGGAACTGCCCGATCCATTCACGGCCACAACTTCGTAATAGTAAGTGGAGCCATTAGTGACTGCGGTGTCGTTGTAAGTAGTACCGGTGATCCCAGAGCTGAGGGCCGTTTCACCACCGGTTGTAGTACCGCGCAAAATGTTGTAGCTCGTGGCGCCGGCACTAGCCGTCCACGTTAAGGCGACCTGCGCATTCCCCGCTGCTGCCGACAAACCTTGTGGCGCCGCCGGCGATCCGTTGTTTGAGTAGTTGGGACTACTTGGGCTAGCCCACACTGCGACGTACTGAACCTTAAGGTCAGTCGGGTCGGGTGTCAGTAGCCAGTTGTAGCCTGTAGCGTTGGCGTTGTTGTATTGGCCGCCGCCGAGAGCCAAGTCAACCATCATAAGTAATGGCTGCTGGGCCGCCGGGAAGATCGCGGCTTGGTACACCGGTTGACGGTCAAAGTACCAGGTGATTCCGCTCGGCTCCACGTCTACGCCGTAAGTGTGATATCCAGTTGTCAGCCCCGATTCTTGTAGAAAAGATCCTGACTGCGCAGTCTGAGTGTTTGCAGTTATACCCCAGTTGTGCCAAGCCACTGAATAAGCATCGGGATTGCCGGGCGGCATCTGGTTGGCTCCACTTTGGTAATTGCCATAGGATTCCATAACATCGATTTCAGCCAAGTAAGGCAGGTTCGGATTCGTCATGTTCGGAGCACTTAGCAACCAGAATGCGGGCCAAGTGTTAGGACTTCCAGGAGTCCACATGGAACACTCAAAATACCCATATTGTTGGGCAAATCCTGAGCCGTACCCGTCAAACGAAGAAATGAGACCGCCGCTAAAGCCGCTGAACCAATTGTGCGGATCGTTCCCATCTTGCTGCACTCGGATGGCTAAGTAACCATTCCCGACGCCGAATGGCTGGTAGTTTGCGGTAGGATTCTCAAAGGTGAAGAAGTCCTCGTTCGTTGGGGTGTGTGCGATCCAAGTTCCTTTCCCCATGACTGTCGCGCTCACGCCCAATTGGGAGATGTCGGTCATGTTTGTGAAGTCTTGGCCGAATACCAATTGATAGTTCGGTCCAAACGGCGGAGGCCCAGGAATCGACACAGAAACCGGACCACCCGTTGCTTTGGCACTTACTTCGCTGGAGGCACCCGAGACACCTAAGCTGTTGACCGCTCTGATTTGGTAGTAATAGGTCTGAGTGCCGGAAACGGTACTGTCGGTGTAAGAAGCCTCAGTTACGTCGGCGTTCAATACTGTTTCGCTGCCGGCAGACGTACTACGCAGAACCTGGTAACTCGTGGCGCCTGTGACAGCATTCCACGTCAAACTGACCTGCGCATTTCCACCTGTGGCCGTTACGCCTGAAGGCGCCGCTGGAACTCCGCTAGGGACGTAATTTGGGCTGTACGGACTTGCCCACACCGCTACATAGAGTACTTTGAGGTCGGATGGATTCGGCGTGAGCGCCCAGTTGTATCCAGTGCCCGTTGAATTGTTGTAGTTTCCGCCACCAAGTGCGAGGTTTACCATGGCGAGCATGGGCTGCTGCGCTGCGGGGAAAATCGGCGCTTGCCAAACCGGCTGCCGATCGAAATACCATGTGATGCCCGAGGGCTCAATATCCACACCATAAGTGTGATATCCGGTAGAAAGTCCAGACTCCTGAGTGAATTTTCCGGCTTGTTGTGTGGGGTTTCCACTCCATCCCCAGTTATGCCAAGCAACCGAGTAAGCATCTGAATTGCCTGCAGGCGTTTGGTTCGGCCCGGTTTGATAGTTGCCATAGTTTTCCATGACATCAATTTCGGCCAAGTGACTGAGCCAAGGCTCCGTCAGGTTCGGTGCGCTCAACAACCAGAACGCGGGCCAAGTGTTCGGAGTTCCAGGCGTCTGCATGGAACATTCGAAATAGCCATATTGCTGCGCAAAACCTTTGCCACTCGAATCCATCGAGGAAAGGAGACCGCCGCTAAATCCGTCGAACCAATTGTTAGGATCGTTGCCATCCTGTTGTACTCGAATGTCTAAGTAACCGTTGCCCACCCCGAATGGCTTATAGTTGGCCGAGGGGTTTTCAAAGGTGAAATAGTCCTGGTTAGTTGGAGTGTGTGAAGTCCAGATTCCCGTACCCATGTTGGTAGCACTGACTCCCAACTGGGAGAGGCTGGTCATGGTAGTGAAGTCCTGGTTGAACACCAACTGATAGTTCGATGCAAATGGAGGAGGACCAGGCGTAGCCGCCTGTACTTCGCCTACGGTAATGCTCGATACTGCCAGAAAAATAATGAATGAAAAAACTCTTGATCGCATGATGCTTGTTGCTCTTCCTCCCTTTGAGGAGAATGGTGAAGTGTTGAAGTTGAATATTTGAGAGATCAGCCCTGCTCAGGAAGTCACCGCGCTGCGGCGCCATTTAGTTTTTGCAGAGGCTCGAATGTCTCGGAACTATGTAGGCGCGCTACGGCACAGCCCGATGGCGGGGAACTACGATCGAGCTAAACAACTCAGATCGGTTCCACTTACTTTCAGAAACGCAGGTCCACGAATTAAATACCTCGGAACCGGCAGACAGGAAGCGTGTTCTTATCGCCAGATTCTTACTAGGTAAGTGGTTGGGCCAAACTTAAACTCTCTTGGACAAACACCTAACCCGATGTATTCCGACTTCGAGATTGTTGCGGCAAAATCCGCGAAGGACTGTAAATGGGATTTAAGGTCGTGATCTCCGAAATAACTCTGAATAGGGACGTGAAGACACAATCCCCTTCGTTTCAGGGAAATCCTAGGAGAAAGTTAGTGCTTCTGGAGATTAGTTTGGAACCAAAGCGGAACGGTGAGGCGTTCGCTGAATCACTCCGAGGAGATAGCCTCGCTCTGCTAAAGCGCAGCTAGTGTTTATCTAATTTGCTGGTTCACCCAACGGGCTGGGTGCGCAGCTGCTCGTCACTCTACTGAAGCTAAGACTCGCGATTTTCCAACCGCTCTCCGTCTTCAACAGCGTGAACGAATCAATTCCGCAGTGGGTAAACTTACCGTTTGAATGGAAGTCGTACTCCGCCCACACGGTGGCGATTGATCCTTGTTCCATTACTTTCGGATTCCAGACGCGCTCCAACAAAGTGTTCTTTCCCGTCGCCATTCGTTCGGCCCACTTTTCAACCGGGGTTACCGTCACTTTGCCTTCTGGGTCGACCGAATTCAACGTCGCTCCTGGCGCGAACAACGCTAGCGCTGCCACCGAATCGTGGGCTTTCATAGCATCAAAGAGCTTCTGAGGCACGACGGTCACCGCATCGTTACCCGTCGCCCAAACCATGGACGCAGAACAGATTGCAATCATCAGACAACTCTTTGAAATTCGCATCCCGTCAGTATAACGGGCGCCCTTTGTCAAGATCGAGTGCCACTTGTTGACGCGCTGGTCGCGATGGCGTTGCGCCCATCATTCTCGTCAACTGAAACGGAAAGCGGAAACTCAAGTTCCACCACTGTTCCCGGCGGACTGATAATACGCAACGTCCCGTCTAATTGCATCGACAATAGGTGGACGATTTGCAAGCCCAGTGATTTTGCTTCTTCCAAATTGAAAGTTGACGGCAGGCCAACTCCCTCGTCTGAAATTCGCAACAGTACGCGATTTTCCGGCATGCGTTCTAGGTGAACGCAAATCTCACCCGTTCTGTTGCCAACGTAGGCATATTTCAATGCGTTAGTAACAAGTTCGTTCAGAATGAGGCCACAAGGGATTGCTTGTTCGACAGCCAAATATATTGGAGTCAGCTCGTAGCGAATTGTAACTTGCGGTTTAGTGACGACATACAACGCGGCTAAATCATTGCCTAGCAACTGGCAGTAATCATCGAACTTGACTGCGCTCATCTCATCGTTGTGATAAAGCCGGTCGTGAATGAGAGCCATCGACAAAACCCGCCGTTCGCTGTCGCGTAGGGCGTTTATCGCTCGTTCCTCCTCTAGCGAGTTCGCTTGCATGCTCAACAAGGAAGACATCACAAACAAGTTGTTCTTCACCCGGTGGTGCATCTCTTTGAGCAAGGTTTCCTTTTCTAATAGCGATTGACGTAAACCATCATCAGCCTTGCGCAGCCGTTCCGCTAAATCCCGCTCGCGGGCAAGTTGGTCTTCCAAGCGCAGATTTAAGCGGGTCGATTCCGCCTCTCTTTGTTGCGCTAACGAAAGATCTTGGCGGGAAGGAATTTGCAAAAGTGTAGGGATTAGCCGGTAGAGACAAACCGCCGTGACAATTGACGCTACCGCAGTCATGAGCTTGATTGACCCGTCAACCCAGTAATACGGTCGCCAAAGCGTGACTACACCCATAATGTGTGTGGCGCCGCAACTTAGGATAAATGCCGCGAAAGCGACAAACATCCAGTGGAACGGCATGTCTCGCCGCCTGCGTACGAAGTAAAGAAGTGCCAAAGGAATGCAAAGATACGCCAACGAAATGAGGCTGTCGGAAATCACATGCAACCAGATCAGATCGGGCTGCCAATTCATGCAATAGCCGTGAGGCATGAAATCGGGATTCAAGAATGCTCTCCTCCTTACGAGATTCCTGCGGGCCTCTTTAGATCGTGATTCACGGCGCCAATTTCAATCGCCTCCAACAAATCCGAAACCTGGAAAGGCTTAATAATCGTGCCCCAGCCGTCGCTGGCTGCTTCTTCCTCGAACGCGAAGCGTAAGAGAGCTGCCCGTTCATTGCGCGCCCATAGCCGCGACTTCAACTCTCTGCGCGAACGAGCCGAACTTGCGGCGCCATCGGCGATTACCGCCGTAATCTTTCCTTCGTAGAGACCCATTACTAATAGTGCTTCCTTCGTGCTTGGCGCTTCGAGTAACACGTAGCCTTGCGCCTCAAGCGCGGGATGAATAAGGTTAATCAGTTCGGGTTTGAGACCGACCGCCAGCACCGTTTTGAGGGAAGACGTGGGGCGGGGTCGCGCCAGTTTCTCCGATAGCCTGAGGGGCAGAAGAATCTCTACTTCATTCGAGGTTTCGCTCAATGCGTGCGAACGAATTAGACCTTCCGCAGCGGTAACAATCGCGCTCACGATGATAAGGCTGAAGGGCGGAGAATCCATCTGGAAAGGAAAGGTAAGTGCGGCCCAGGCTTTTTCGGCATCTGGCGGTTGGTCCGCAGTCAAGCGCATGCGCAAATAGGCCTTCTCGCCAGCAAGATTATCGAATCGCAAATGAATTTTGCCCTTCTCCCCGACTCGCTCCTTACCGTTTAGAATAAGGTTCACCAGAAGCTGTCGCATATGATGTCGATTGCCGAAAACACTTCCCAGATCCGTCGCACATTCACACACGAAATCGACTTCGGTTCCCGCCAGTTTTCTTAGAAGCGGCATGGCTTCCACTACTAACGCTTTCATGTCGATAATTTCTGGGCGCACGGCCGTATCTTGCGCCAGGCTCAGCAACTGCCGCGAAATTGTCATAGCAATTTCCGCACTTTGCTCAATCGCTGAAACCTGCTCTTGTGCTTCCTGAATCATGGCTGGCGAAGCAAGTTTGGCCAAGTTGAGAGATAGTTGTTTGGCAGAGTCGTGAATTATGTCCAGCAGACCATGAAAATCACTTGCTACACCTTCTGAAAAGTGCCCGATCAACGCCATCTTCTGTTGCTGGCGGATCTGTTGTTCCTCAGCTCTCTCGGCAGTGACATCATGCAACGTAATCACGCCGCCGGCAGGCCTTGCGCTCTCGTCGCGGCTGACGGCAATTTGACCGCTGATCGAAACGTCGCCTTTCGCAGTGCGAAGCACTGAGTCTCGGCCAATTGGTGTTGTCTTACCGTGACGGATCGCTCTCTCCAACAGTCTTTCAGAGCTAACTTCGCCGGCAGGTCCGGTGATTGAGAGTAGCTCATCGAGCATCCGCCCGCGTGTGCCCACCTGTGTTAGGCCAGTCAGCTCTTCGGCGGCGCGATTCAGAAATTGCACGCGGCCTGTAGTATCGGTCACTACCATTGCCTCAGCGCTTGTTTGCAACGTTGTCGTGAGCCAGGCCCGATGTTGCTCCAACTTGCGGTCGATGCCATTTTTATAGAGGGCGATCTCAATGGCGGTCACCAAACTCGCAAGCGCCACCGGCTTTACGATATAGCCAAACGGTTCAGCGATTTTTGCCCGCTCGAGCGTCTTGCTGTCGGCGTGCGCGGTCATGAATATCACCGGAATCCGAAAACGGTCGCGGATTTGTTCAGCGGTTTGCACACCATCTACAGGACCCCGAATGCGAATATCCATCAAGACCAGATCAGGCAGGCTCTGTTCGATGGCCGCTAATGCCTGCTGCGACGAAGACGCAATGCCCACCACCTCGTACCCAGACTTCTGTAGGTTCTGAGCTATTGAACTGGCAACGATAAGCTCGTCTTCAACCAGCATTACTTTGGCGCTTGGACTCATTTCACTCGCAACTCCTTAGCAGCGACAAGTTTGCAGTCGGAAATCAAGGTATCGGCGTTGCACTGGCCTTCCTTCTCGCTAAACGCGTGCGGGTCTGCGAGCGTGCCCCTGCAGCTTAAGGCAATGAGGCACTTCAATTCAATCTACCGGTAAGGCAACAATAGCGGACTCCGGACAGTGGAACCACTATTCAGCTACTTCATGCTACACCAAAATCGAGGCTGTTGAGACGCTAAAACGCGGGAGGATAGCTGTTAAATCTACTTGAGAGATAAAAAGGCCGCTGCGTAAGTCGCTATAGCGGACCCCTGTTACAGCCAAACTGCTAGAGCTTTTGCGAGCCCGCGGCACGCGATAGGCCGCGAGGATCTGCCGGCTCAAAGAAATCACGCTCCGACGTGGTAACGGGGGTGGCAAAACGAAATTCCCCGGGCGTAATCCCGTGCCACCGCGCCGTGTGGTAGGCGGCCATTTGCAGCGGAATCACGTCCGCAACGGGCATATACAGATCAGGAAAATTCTCGGTTGGCCACTCGCATAGCGAATCAATCAGGTGCGATTGCGGTTTCGGGCCTATCCAACGAACTTTGCCGCCCATCGCCAGAATTTTATCGCCTAGGGTATCTTCCAAGTCTTCTGTCGCGCGTTGGGTGCCGAAGATGATCACGCGAAATTGATCGTGTATCACCTCAACCGGTCCGTGCCTGAACTGGGGTACCGACATGGGCACAGCTGGCACCTTAGCCACTTCTTGCAGTAGTAACGCGCCCGTCTGTACCGATGCCATGGTTGGTCCGCGGCCTAACAAATACATGGGGACGTTATTGGCGAAGAAGCCAGGCCAGCTTCCGCTAAAGCGGTACCATTCGGGGACGCAACGGGTGAGCAGTTCTATCGTCCGGTCAAGGTCGGATTTAGCTAACCCGTCAAGCTGTTCGTCGAATGCCGCGCCTAAAAGCAGCAGGGTCACTAAAGTGCCGGTATAAGTTTGTATTGCAACCAACTGGTCAGGCAGGCTGTTTACTAAGATGGCGCGCGTCGATTGGCGAGCAACCGTGCTCCCTGGCACGTTGATTAACCCCACCACTTTACAACTGCGTTGCACCTTCTTCAAGAGTTCTACCGCTTCTACGCTTTCTCCCGAGCGGGAAACCAGCACCAGCGTGGTATCCGCATCCAGAATGTTCGATTGAAAGTGCAGTAACTCGGCGGTTTCAATCACCGAACACGCCACCCCACGCACCGCCAAGTAAGTCTGCAAGGGGAGACAGGCATGTAGCGAGGCTCCCATACCGCTCAGCACTATGCGCCGGCTGGACTTCAGTAGGTTCGCCGCTTCAACTAACGCCGACCTCCCTTCGCCATACTGATGAGCCGTCACTGCCCTAAGTGATCTGGCTTGCGAAAGTATGTTCTCTACCATTGGTGGATTCATGCGGTTTCCCTCTTTTGCGTGACGTGCGCAAAACCTGCGCCTCTAGGCCGCCCCAAATTGCGACTTCCTACATTATTATGTAGCGGCAGGCTGTGCCCGTTGCGCTTCCACTTTTCCATTCTTGGAATCGCCTGCGAATTTATTGTTTGTGTGTTCGGCATTCCGGTATCTTGCATCATAATCTAATTGCTTCTTAAGAGGTCGACTCGGCCTCCTTTAACTGTGGTTTCCCGCGGTATTTTCCTTCGCTAAACAGATATTTGCCCAAGACGGAAGTGTGATAAATGGCCTTGTATTCGCCAAAAAAGAGGAGTATCATTCACCCAAAAGGAGTTTATGCGCCGAGTTTGTCTACCGGCGTCACCAGGAAACCGCTGAAGAAAGGATCTCTCAAATTTATGAATCTCACGTTCCACATTGTGGCCCTTGTCGTCCTCATTGCAGTTGTCGCTGGTTTGTATCTTTACCATCGATGGCTGGAAAATCACGACGATCCTTACATCCACCTTCACAATGACGCTCATGATTCGAGCATCATTAGTACCCAGACAAGCATGGCGAAAAGACTGGACCAAGTTGACAAATTGAAGAATGCCGGCATTGTCGCGGTGATTCTTTACGCGCTTGCCATCGCCGGTATGGCAGTGTACGTCGGCTGGAACAGCAACGCTCAAGTCTGATTGGTCGATTCGTTTTAGCACGCACACTATCCTAAGTAAGATGTGGCCCTTCCGCCTATTCTTGCTCTTACTTTTATTAGCTCCGCTCGCCACCGCCCAACAAGGCGTCTGGCGATTTGCGGTCTCCGGCGATTCTCGCAACTGCGGCGATGTCGTAATGCCTACCATCGCCCAGCATGTCCTGGCCGACCAAGCTTTGTTCTATTGGCATCTCGGCGATTTCCGGGCAATATACATGATCGACGAGGATTACGCCCAGACCCACCAGCGCACCGAATCTGGCGCTGCTCCTATGCTCCAGGATTATCTGCCCCACGCCTGGGATGATTTTATAGAGAACCAATTAACTCCGTTTGGCGACACCCAGGTTTTCTTATCGCTCGGCAACCATGAGAACATTGCTCCCAAAGACCACAATCAAGTGATCGCGCAATTTGCCGATTGGTTTAATTCGCTGCCCATACGGAGTCAGCGATTGACGGACGATAGCTCCGACCATATGGTTAAAGGCTATTACCATTGGTTGGTCGCCGGCATCGATTTCATTAACCTAGATAATTCGCAAGACCAGTTTGATCCTCCTCAAATGACGTGGCTCCAGAATCTGCTGAATCGTGATGAGAATGACTTCTCTGTGCGCGCTATCGTGCTGGGCATGCATGAAGCGCTGCCAGATAGTATCTCGGCAGACCACAGCATGAATCAGTTCCCAGCCGGCGTCACCAGTGGCCGGACCGCGGCAGATTGGTTAGTCCAGTTCAAACAACGTTCACACAAGGCTGTGTACATTTTGGCGAGTCATTCTCACTTCTATATGGAAGGAATTTTCAACACTCCCGAGTGGCACGCCCGCGGGGAAGTTCCGCCGGGCTGGATTGTTGGCACCGCGGGCGCCATCCGATATAAGTTGCCTCCGGCCGCCAAAGACGCGATCGAGTCGCGGCCCTACGTTTATGGCTACATGCTCGCCACCGTCGATCCTTCGCAACCGGACCCAATTAAGTTTGAGTTTCATCAATTGTCGGAAAGCGATGTGCCGACTGATGTGGTTAGCCGGTATTCGCCCACGCTAGTTCACAACTGTTGGGCCAATAACGCGGAGCGCTAATCAACCAGAGTTAACTCCCGCTCTGTTGCTGCACGCGAAAGATTGCTCAAGATAACTTTGAGTATCGCCATAAGCGGCACCGAGAAAAACATGCCCGGTATGCCGGCCAAATTTTCGCCTGCCAGCACTCCAAACAAGACCAAGATCGGGTGAATCTCTACCCCGGAACTCATCAGGAACGGGTTCAACACGTAATCCTGGAAGATTCGGTACAGCACCCAAAAGCCAATAATCCAAAGCAACCCGCTCGCTCCTGACGCGCTGCTCACCACAACAATAATGACGACCAACGCCGATGCCGGTCCGATGACCGGAATAAATTCCATAACCCCGGCAAGGCCGGCCAGCAACAAGGCATAATGCTCGCCTAAGATGCTCAAGAAAATTAACCATGCCAGAAAAGAGGCTGCTGCTAGTATTACCAGCGCATTCATGTAGCTCTGGAGAACGTTGTGTACGTCGTCCACGATGGCAGTGAGTGTCGCTTGTGCCTGACCGTGAGCCAAAGCGATCAAGCTCACCTTGAAGCTCCGCGCGTCCTTTAGGAAGAAGAATGCCAGAATCGGCACCAGAATCATGGGGATCAAGTAACTGACGCCCGAAAGGATTTGCGATCCGGCTGCCTGGATGAAAGGCACAACGTGCTGTTCAAGTCCGGCCGCCTCCGTTCTTAGGGTGTCCATGATCTGGTCGCGCACCGGGTACGCCCAAGATGGCAAAGGCAGCTTTGCCCAACTGCCGTTCATGACTAGAGCGGGCAGGCGGGTAAGCAAGCTGGTAGCTTGCGATGCCAATCGCGGAATAATCGTAAAGCCGAGCGCCACAATAGCGCCCAAAAGCAGAATGTAAACGATTCCAAGCGCCAGTGCCCGCCGCTTTGGTAGAAACCGCTCAACCAAGGTGACGATGGGCGACAACGCGTAGGCAAAGAAGACAGCCACCGCGAAAACTACCAGCGTTTCGCGAATGTAGAAGGCAACCGCCAGCAGAAACGCAAACAGGAATATAGTCCAACTTACTTGCAGCGCTCTTTTGTCGATTCCTAACATGACTGTTAGACTAACAACTGGCCTTCATCTTATCCCATATATGACAGGTTCCACACGCAATTTGCGCCAACTTGTAAGGGAAGTGAACGAGTTGGAACAGCGGCTTGTTGCCGGAGGCGGTGCGAAGAAGATTGAGAAGCAACACAAAGACGGTAAGCTGACTGCCCGGGAACGTGTCGCACAGTTAATCGACCCAGGTACTCTGTTTCAAGAGATTGGTTTGCTTATCGCTTACGACCGCTACGACGGTCAAGCGCCGGCGGCTGGTGTTGTTACGGGCATCTGCAAGATTGAGGGCCGACCCGCGGTAATTGTGGCGAACGATGCCACGGTAAAGGCGGGCGCGTGGTGGCCTGAAACCATCACCAAGATTCTGCGCGCGCAAGAAATTGCGATGCGCAACTCAATTCCGATTGTCTATCTGGTTGACTCAGCGGGCGTCAATTTGCCGCTGCAAGACGGTATCTTCCCAGGACAATACGGCGCGGCACGCATCTTCTACTACAACTCGCTGATGCGCCGCCGATTACACATACCGCAAATCGCCGCTGTGATGGGTCCTTGCATTGCCGGTGGCGCTTATCTGCCTGCGCTAAGCGACATCATCATCATGGTTGAGAAGGTCAGCTTTATGGGTTTAGGTGGCCCAAACTTGGTAAAGGGTGCGGTGGGGCAAGTGACGGACTCGGAAACCTTGGGCGGCGCGGCTATGCATACGGCCATTAGCGGCGTGGCGCACTATCGAGCGGCGGACGATAAGGCTTGCCTTGAGATGATTCGCCAGCAGTTTCGCCAAATGCCTTCGCCGCCAGTGGCCGGAGAAACAAAACCTCCGAAGCTTGAACCTGCCGGCCTTTACGATGTTCTTCCGGCTGACCATCGTCTGCCATATCGGGTGGAGGATCTTCTGGATCGGATATTAGATGGTTCAGATATCATCGAATTTCAGCCCGACCATGCACCAGAG
>Ga0182012_10000707_pt1 | contig 36758 bp, 34 predicted proteins | sample 612S2SmetaG_FD_120486 | JGI IMG/M metagenome (GOLD analysis project Ga0182012, IMG submission 120486) | Permafrost microbial communities from Stordalen Mire, Sweden - 612S2S metaG | ecosystem: Environmental > Terrestrial > Soil > Wetlands > Permafrost | place: Sweden: Stordalen | collected...
CGGTGCAGTCCTTGACGGAGGTCTCCAGCAGCAGCACGGCGAGCACTTTCTCTTCCAGCACGTTTCCATGAAATAGATCGTCGGCAACTGCGACAAGGTAGTCGAGTCCCTCTTCGTTTCGGATCACCTTCGTGAAGCGCCGCGCCAGCCTGCGGATTTCGCCGGTGTACCATCCACGCGACTGAATCTCATCCTTGAAAAAGTGCTGCACCTCGGCAGTGTGAGGAGCGCTCGCCCCATTGACGAGCACGCGCCGCAGATGATCCGCAATGTATGCAACAGGCTTGGACATGGAGTTCTTACCTCCGTGAAGCGTCTGCTATTCGTAGAACTGCGTGATCTGCGCCTGCGTTGGTTTCGGCGTACACAAGCTAACCACCACCAGCGCTACCACGCTCACAATCAGCGCCGGGAAGATTGCATCGCGCTCGCCAATCACCTTTGGCAAATGGAGCTTCACCATATCCCACGCCACGGTTATCACTGTGCCGGAGAGCAGGCAGGCCACGGCGCCCTCGCGCGTTGCTCGCCGCCAGAAGAACGCCGCCATCACCACTGGAGTGATCGCCGCTGAATAGATCGTGTAGGCGTACATCGCCTTGGCCAGAACCGAGGTCAACTGGATGGCCTGCACCAGCGCCCATATTCCAAGCCCAACCACCAGGAAGCGCGAAACAAACAACACATTTTTCTGACTCGCATCCGGACGAATGAATCGCGTGTACACGTCATTGATCAGGTTCGTTGCCGGAGAGAACAGATAATTGTTCGCCGTCGAAATCACCTTGGCGAAGACCGATCCCATCAGCAGTGCGCCAACCAGCGGCGGCAAGAAGTGCCGAGCCGTAAACGGAATGATCTCGCGCGGCGCAAAGTCCGGAGCAGGCACCAGCGAGAGCGCAAACAGTGCCGAGCCAATCACGGCCAGCGAGACAATCAGCGTCTCCAGAATCACGGTGCCGAACACCCAGCCCACCACGGCAACGCTCGCATCCTTCTCCGTTTTGGCCGAGAAGAATTTCTGGTACATCGACTGATTACCAATCATCAGCAGGAAAGTTGGCAGGAAGTATTCCAGCGCGCGGATCAGCGCCTCTTTGCGATTGCGCCCGCACTGCCCCGGCGAAAGTCCCCATTCGCCGAAGGCGGTGAAGTGCGAGGCAGGCAGCGCCTGATGCAGTCCCGCCCAACCGCCAGCGTGATGAAACAGGACGGGCAGTGCGATGAATCCGATCACCGAGATCAACATCCCGATCACCACGTCCATGTAGGCCACGGAGGCCATACCTGCCAGTGCCGTAAACACAATTACGAACGCTGCAATGATCAGCGTGCCCGTGGTCTTGGCCACCGCCGGAAAAATCAGGTGCATGATGTCGCCGCCCGCCCGGAACTGGTAGCTTGTGATCGCCGTGTAGGCAAACAGAATCGCAATGGTTCCCAGCACGCGTGCGGCAGTGTTGTAGCGCGCTTCCAGCAAATCAGGAATCGTGAACTGCGCAAACTTGCGAGCCCTCGGCGCGACAAAGTAAATGATCAGCAGTCCCAGCCAGCCTCCAGCGGGCTGCCAGAGCGCGGCGAAGCCGTTGCGGAACGCGTTCTCCGCCCCGGCAAAAAGCGAGCCCGCGCCAATCCACGAGGAGAGCAGGGTGAATACCAGCACGTACGCAGGCAGCGAGCGCCCCGCCACCAGGTAATCCGCCTTGGTATGAACCTTGCGCATCTGCCAGATGCTGACGGTGAGAAGCGCAACCACAATCACCGTGAGAACCACGGCATAAAGATTCAACATCTGCACTCCTGAAAATCGTGAGTTGAATGAAGCCCCATCTTACAGCGATTCGGCGTGAGTTGCCCTTATGCTGGCTGTCGCCGCCTGAAGACTCATAGCGCGAGCGCCTTGCGCACCTGCTCCGCCGTCACCCCGCGAATCGCAATCAGCTTGTTGCGCCCCGTCTCGCCGGAGACAATTGTCACGCTCGACTTCGACACCTTCAGCAGCTCCGCAAGAAATTCCACCACGGCCTGGTTCGCTTTGCCGTCCACCGGAGGCGCAGTGATGGCCAGTTTGACGGCATCGCCCATCACTCCCGCAATGGCATTGCGGCTGGCGCGCGGCTGCACGCGCAGCGCAAACTGTGCTCCCTGCGCGGTGTCGCGAACCGTGAAGGCCACTGCTTATCCCATCACGCCAAGGAGAAGTTCCACCACGGCGAGCGCACCAACGGCCAGTGCCGCCGGTTGATGCAGCACGTTGCCTTGAAATTGATACAGCACCCGAAGGCAGAGCGCTGCAGTCAAGGCCGTCGCCACCACGGTCGTCCAGCGCAGGAAATGGTCGCCGCGATGTTGCGAACGCACCGCGTTCATCAGCCCCATCGTGACAATGGCCACCATCGCGCCTTCCGTCCACGGCCCGCGCAGCATTGCGAGTTTAGGAACGTATGCCGATAGAAAATGCGCCGAGCCAAGCAGCACCAGCGCCCACGCAAACAACGTGTCAATCCATTTCATTGAGCTGGCTCCTCGTACGGCGCAGGATAGCTTCTCGATCCAAAAATTGCTGTACCCACTCGCACGCAGGTAGAACCCTCTTCAATTGCAACCTCAAAGTCGTGCGACATTCCCATGGAAAGTTCTTCGAGCTCGAGTCCGCCGCGCGCACGCAAACCCTCGCGCAGCTCGCGCAATTGCCTGAAGTAACCTCGCGCACCCTCGGGATCCTCGGTGAACGGCGGCACGGTCATGCATCCGCGAATCGTGAGGCTGCTGAGCCGCGCACGCCCGTCGAGCAGCGCATACAGTTCATTGGAAGTCGGAGCCAGTCCTGTCTTCGCTTCTTCGCCGCCCACGTTGATTTCGATCAGCACATCCAGCTGCTTTCCCATCCGCTCCGCCGCTTCATTCAATCGCTCGGCCAATTTCAGCGAGTCCACGCTGTCCACGCCGTCGAACAGTTCCACGGCCTTCGCGGCTTTGTTCGATTGCAAATGCCCGATCAGGTGAACCTTCGCCTGCGTGGAGGCAGATGCCACCTCGTCGCGCTTGCCTGCAAACTCCTGCACACGGTTCTCGCCAAACAGCGTTTGCCCTGCAGCGAGCGCCTCCAGAATCGCTGTCGCCGGATGGGTCTTCGAGACGGCCATCAGTGCAATCTCCTCCGGCTTACGCCCAGCCCGACGCGCGGCTCCGGCCATCCGCTCTCGAATTTCAGCCAGCTTCAGTGCAATGCTCATGGGTCTCCAGAGATGTCACAAAAGATTGTAATGCAGTGATTCTTGTCAAATCCCCGGTCCTAAGTACGTTTAAGCCTTTTGAGTGCTGCTTTCACCTGATCACATCCAGAGTTTCTGGATCGTAAGCTGTTTCTACGATCATGCGAAAACTTCTGGGTCTTCTGCTCCTCCTGCCTCTCTCGCTTGCGGCGCAGCTGCCCTCGGCGTCGATCGCGCCAGTGCCTCCCAGGGGAGTGGGCCGGTACGCGAACCCATTGCCCATTCAGCTTCCCGATGGCTCGAACATCGTTAGCTGCCCGGATCCGTCCATCATCCGCTCAGAAACTCCCGGCGACAACGCCTGGTATATGTACTGCACCAATGAGGTCTTCCACGACAATGGCCTCGTCCACCTGATGGCCATCTCCCGCTCCACAGACCTCGCACACTGGACCTATGTCACGGATGTCTTCCCCGTCGTGCCCTCGTTCCTACCGGTCACGGTTGGCCTTTGGGCTCCCGACATCCAGTTCATGAATGGCAAGTACTACCTCTATTACGCCGCTTCCCAGACTCAGCAAGGCGGCCCGGCAATTTTCGTTGCGACCAGTAATTTTCCCGACGGCCCGTTCAGCGCGATAGCAACTCCTGTGGTTCCGCCCGAGAAGTTGGCGGACGGAAGCTGGCGCGATGTTATCGACCCGGCCATGGCCACCGAAAATGGCCAGAGTTACATCCTCTATGGCAGCTTTAACGGAGGCACACAGGCCCGCCTGCTCACTGACGACGCCCTCGGCACCATCCCAGGCTCCGAGGTGCAACTCTCTCCCCCGAATCGCTACGAGGCCAGCTACGTCATTCAGCGTCAGGATTACTACTATCTCTTTCTCTCCGCGGGAACCTGTTGCGCAGGCGCGGGAAGTGGCTACGGTGTTTACGTTGCACGCTCGCCGCACGTGCTCGGCCCCTATCTGGATAAGGATGGTGTCTCGCTCACGGACACCAATGTCGGCGGAACTCCTGTGATTTTGATGAATGGCAATCGCTGGCTTGGCCCCGGACACAACGCTGTCGTCACCGATCCAAGCGGGCAGGACTGGATGCTTTATCACGCCGTGGACGGCCTGAATCCTACGATTCCCGAGGCATGGACACGCCGTCCAGCCATGCTCGACCCCATCGACTGGAGCGATGGCTGGCCCTCGGTTCGCTCCGGCGCTGGAGCGTCCGATCAGCTCGAACCCGCCCCGGCAACTTCACCTGACGCTGCGCTCATTACCGATCCAACTCCCGCGCAGGAGTCCATGGGCGCAATCCTCTCCTCCTACACCGATGAGTTCGAGGCCAGCAAGATCAGCACGCACTGGAGCTGGCTTCACCCCTCTGTCAGCGGAACCTTTGGTCCGCAGAACGGAGCACTGTTCTTCGCCACGCAAGCCGGAGACATGACCGATACGCTCCACAACGCTCCCCTGCTCTCCGAGGCGACGCCCTCTGGAGACTTCATCGTGGAAACAAAGCTAAGCAACAATCTTCCCGAGAACGTAGAGCACAACTCCATCGAAAGCGGCATCGTTCTATACCAGGACGACACCCACTTCCTGAAGCTAACAATGCAGGCCATCGGCAGTACCCGCCAGTTGGAATTCGCGATCAAGAATGGCAGTACCTGGGGCCGCGCCTATCTGGCATCTGCCGCCCCGGAGACCTGGCTTCGCATCGCACGTCACGGCGCAGTCTGCACCTCGTACTCCTCGCATGACGGTGTAACCTGGACGCGCGGTCCAAGCTGGCAACTTGCCACGACCTCGAAAGCCCGCGTAGCCCTGATCAGCGCCGGAGGCACAGGCTACCTCTCCCGCTTCGAATATGTTCGGGTCGGAGAGCGACAGTAACCAATACTCGTTTTGGGCAATGCCCACTCTCTCTATTTGGAACTGCACAGTTTAGAAATGAGTGGACAGCTACGCACGCTTATCGCCAGCAAACATGAAGGGTTGCGGCATTTTTCGCCAAGTGAGCAAGATTGATCATGCAGCGGAAGCGTAAGGCGGTACGCTGCAAATCAAATGGGCTGAGAGTGGCAAGAGGACATCTGAAAGTGCGTCGCGAGACGTTCCAGAGGTGTTATTCCGTGTTCGGTGAGCTTTGAAATAGTCACTGTATGCGGCGACGCGAATGCAGATTAGTGCCGGCGTTTCCGAGTTCGTTCCTGAACCTCCACAAAATTTCCAGCCATGAACCGAGATGCGCCAGCATCCAGGAGTATTCCAATGGCTAACGACAATTCTCCGAGCTCTCAGACTCTGCGTTTCTCCCGCCTCGCACGGCCTTTGGTCATTCTTCTGTTGGCGATCGTCGCAACTGGGGCCGCTGAACCTGCGTCTGCAATGCAAATGGCCGCCCCCGCGAGAAGAAACAACTCTCATCCCACTGTGCCATCTGGGCTGTCTGCCGCTGCGGTCTCGTCCTCTCAAATCTCGTTGTCGTGGAATGCCTCGACCGATCCGAACTATCAGTCGAGTCAAATCACCTACGGTGTCTATCGCAGCGGCGCCCGCGTTGCAACCACGGCAGCCGGCGTTACCGCATTCGCCGACACCGGGCTTACAGCTTCGACCACATATTCCTACACGGTTTCTGCCTATGATCCGGCTGGCAATGCCTCAGCCCAATCCTCGGCAGCGCAGGCAACAACAGCTCCAGCTCAGCAGGACACGATACCCCCGACCGTTTCCATCACGTCGCCTGCGAACAATCAGACCCTCTCCGGCGCAACCAACGTTGCTGCGAACGCAAATGATAACGTTGGCGTGGTCGGAGTCCAGTTCCAACTTGACGGCGCAAGCCTTGGGGCGGAGATCACGACCTCCCCTTACGCCTTCACCTGGGACACCACGAAAACCGCAAACGGCACGCACATCCTCACGGCCGTGGCTCGTGATGCCGCAGGTAATCGGACCACCTCATCCGCTGTGACCGTCACAACCAGCAACAGTGCTTCCACGAGGCCCTACAGCACTAGCTTCCCACTCACCGAAAATCCGATTTCCGAGAATGGCAACTGGATCAATGGAAAGGCGGTCGGCCTCGATTGGGGTGATGTCCAAACGACTCCGGGTTTGGCTTTTGGAACTAACTCCGGGAACTATGCGGATTCGACGGCCCTTGTAAGCGGCAGTTGGGGGCCGGATCAAATGGCGCAGGCCACAGTGCACAGCGTAAATCAGACCGACAGTGTCTATGAAGAGGTGGAGTTGCGCTTACGCAGTGCCATCTCCGCTCACAGCATCACCGGCTATGAAATCAACTTCCGATGTTCAAAGACAGGCAACGCCTACTCACAGGTCGTGAAATGGAATGGTCCACTGGGAAACTTCACCTATTTGTGGGGTGTCGATGGCGGCCAATACGGCGTTGCGGATAAAGATGTCGTCAAGGCAACGATGATCGGCAACGTGATCACGGTCTATATCAATAATGTCCAAATTGGTCAGGTAGCAGACAGTACCTATACAGCTGGCAGTCCTGGGATGGGCTTCTATCTGGACGGAGCGACTGGCATTAACGCCGACTATGGATTCACCAATTTTCTCGCCTCGGACGAATTGACGAACGATAGCACTCCTCCATCGGTTCCCGCGAACCTCTCCGCCAATGTCATATCCTCTTCTGAAATTGGCCTGAATTGGAGCGCATCCACCGACAATGTCGCAGTTACAGGCTATCGGGTATTTCGAAACAGCACGCAAGTCGCCTCCACTTCCAGCCCCGGCTTTGCTGACAAGACCGTGGCCCCGGGCACTCAATACAGCTATACCGTTTCCGCATTTGATGCTGCGGGCAACACATCCGCCCAATCTTCGCCAGTGGTCGCGACGACGCCATCCGGAACCGACATAACACCTCCATCGGTCCCCACCAACCTTCAGGCATCGAGCGTGACCTCAACATCGCTAACCTTGGCATGGTCCGCATCCACTGACAATGTTGCAGTTGCCGGGTATCGAATATTCCGTAATGGCTCTCAGGTGGGAACCACAACAGCAACGAGCTACGCCGACACTGGCTTACTCGCTTCAACCACTTATGCCTACACAGTCGAGGCGTATGACAGTTCCAATAATGTTTCCGCCCAATCCCAGCAGCTTACGGTTACAACTCTGCCCGCTGCGGCAACGCCGCCGTCCATGATTCAGGTAAACCAAAATCAAATATCGAGCGGGGCGAGCACCTCGGTTGCGTTTAAAGTCCCAACCCAGGCTGGCAATACAATCGTGGCATACGTGATCTGGAACAACGCTGGCAGTGTCGCTTTGACGGATTCTCGCGGCGACACATTTGTGAACGTAGGCACACCCGTGAGCTGGGGCAGTGGATACAGCGCCCAGGTCTTCTATGCCTCCAATATAGCGGGAGGTGCAGACACAGTGACGGCCTCATTCCGGACATCAGTAACTTCTTTTGGTGTCGTCTACGTGCATGAGTACGCTGGAATCAGTGCAGTCAATCCAGTGGACGTCACAGCATCGGCAAGCGGATCCTCCTCGTCTTTAAACAGCGGCCCTGCTACCACAACCAGCGCAAATGACTTGGTCTTTGGAGCAGGGGTTTCCGACAACACAGTGACGGCTGCGGGTTCAGGCTTTGTTTCACGGGATCTGGCGTACGGCAACATCACAGAAGATCGAAGTGCAGCCACCGCCGGCCCCTGTAGCGCCACCGCGACTCATAACGGAAAGATGTGGGGCATGCAAATGGTGGCCTTCCGCGCGGCTCAGTGAGGGTTCATTGGCAGTAACGTATCACTAGGATTAGGGAGACATCACTAGCGCGAAATCACAGCTCTCTCCACAATCCCGTTTCGGCAAGAATGCGTCCGCTGCTCTGATTCAGCACGCATCTGACAGTTTTAGTCTTGCCTGTTTCTCCCAATCGCGCCTTCTTGGCCTTGTGCGGTGTAACAATGAAGCTCTGCCACGGATAGGTTCGCTTCGGTTGCACCGGTCCGTTGCTGAAACGCATCGAACAAAGCGTCGAACCAAGGAGGCTGGACCTCACGTCCAGCGGGAGCGATTCCAAGCCATGACTCGAACCACCATCAGTAGATACCGATTGATGATTGCGCTCTGCGCTCTCGTGCTCTCCCTGCACTCCATTCCCGCCATGGCCCAGGAAGGAGAGGGCCCACTCAATAACATTCCGCCCAAGGGCATCACCGTCGATGATGTTGTGAAGCGCTTCGCTGACAAAGAAAAAGAGTTCAAGCAGGCTCGCGAGCAATACACATGGACGCAGAGCGTCAAGATACAAAGCCTCGAAGGCAATGCCGTGGACGGTGAGTATCAGGAAGTCTTCGACGTACTGTTTGACGACAAGGGCAAGCGCATCGAGCACGTAAAGTTCGCTCCCCAGAACACGCTCACCCGCTTTGAAATGACAAAGGAAGACTTCGACGACATACGTCACGGCATGCCCTTCACCGTGGTCAGCGAAGACATCCCTCTCTATGACATCAAGTACCGGGGCCAGCAGCAGGAGGACGAACTCAACACCTACGTCTTCGATCTCAGCCCGAAGAAAATTGATAAGGGAAAGCGCTACTTCGACGGACGCATATGGGTGGACGACCACGACTTCCAGATCGTAAAAACCTTTGGCAAGATGGTTCCCGACCTGGTCAAGTCCAAGGGGAGTGAGAATCTCTTCCCGCGCTTCACCACCTGGCGTGAGCAGGTTGACGGCCGGTACTGGTTCCCTACCTATACAAAGGTGGATGACAATCTGCACTTCACCATGGGAGATGTTCACACTCGCCAGGTAGTGAAGTATGAGAATTATCGCCGCTTTGGATCGAACACGAGGATCATCTTTGAAGGTCAGGAACTCAAGCGTGAGGACCAGACTCCGAAGAACGGGAATGCGTCCCCAGGCGGCGACGGCAAGAAATAGTTTTGTGGAGCAAACGAAACGCGCGGAGCCCTCTCCGCGCGTTTTGTTTTTCCATGCTTGAAGGTTAAGCAGCGTTCGGCATCGAGCGCTCGGCCACAGCCTGGATGAACTTCTTCATCACATTCGCCCACATTACTTTCTTCCTTACCGCACTCTCTTTCACCGTGCGTCCAGCGGCGAACATGGAAAGTAGCACTTTCATCTTCACCACCTGCAACAGCTCTCGTTCCTGCTCTGTGGCTTCGTAGGCATCCAGAAAGTTCTCCTGCACTTCAGTGGTAATCGCGCGATTGCAGAACGGATACTTCTCCAGCGCCTCCACACACGCCAGGAAGGTCGCCGGGTCCGTGTAGCTGCTGCCACTCTCCGTAAGCCGTGCAAAGTCACTGAAGCCGACTCCCTGTTCCATCACCACCACATTCAGCGGATTGAAGTCGTGCAGCACCGCCGAATTCGTTAGCGGCTTGCGTGAGCGATCAAGAATGGCGCGTGTTCCAGACAGAATCTTGCGAGTGGAAGCTTCATCCAGTCCCTCGCTCTTGCAACTGTGGCAAAGCCTCTCCAACTCTGTCTGCATCGCGTCACCGTCAATGGGTGATGGAGCCTGTGCCGTCACTCGCTGGAACGAGCGCAACCATTTACCGCTCTCCTTTGCTGCATTCTGCAACAAGCCAAGCCCTGCATACCCCGGTAACAGTGCGGCTTTCATGATGATCGATTGCAGGGGAATGCCTATCAGCTTCTCGCTGACCACCGCTCCCATTGCGCTGAAGTCTCCAACTGGCCGCGGAATGCCCGAGAGTCTCTTTTCACTGGCAACGCCCCATATGGAGCGCAAGTTACCAGTCTCCCGCTCTGCCAGGTCGCGTGCTCCCGCCTGTCCGCACTTGCTCGTCCGGTACACTTTCGCAGCCATCCGCTCGCTGCCGCTTTGGAAGTCAGCAACTAAATCGTAGATGAAGTGATCCGTCTTCGGCGTGTGACCTACAACGCGAACAGCGCGCGGTTCGCCCCGTTCGGGAAACAGTTCTGCACTTCGACTTTTCAACTCTCCGGCAATCTGATCCATCACGTTCTCAGCCATACCCAATTCTTCCCATTTCTTGGCGCAGATTACAGGCCATCCCCCGGACCGTTATGTTTGTTTAGATGCGAATGCCTGCGCAGAGCTGGAGTACTAAGGTTCGATTGCGGATGACCAGGCAGTGTCTAAGAAGGGCACTTCAGCATTAGAGCCGCATAGAATGCGGCTCTGAGTGGGATGACTCGTGCGCGTCGGATAAGAGACTGCGGGAGCTTCTGTGAATATGGACTGATACTAACGAACTAGTAGAAAAGGTACTTTCGCCACTTCGCGTCGCTACGTCCCATCATCCGCATCAAGTGTCGGCTGGTGTGCAATGAAAATGGCCGAGGCTCTTTCATCGGACGCATTCCGCATTCGTGCGGCATCGCATTGCCCTTCTTGCGGTTGCATTCATGGCAGCACGCAACCAGGTTTTCCCAGGTTGAGAGTCCTCCGCGCGAGCGCGGCACAACATGATCGAGCGTAAGCTCACTGGCCGGCAAAACCACTCCGCAGTACTGGCAGGTGTTCCGATCGCGCAGCAGAATGTTCTTGCGTGAAAGTGCGCGCGTCTGGTGAGGGATACGGCGGTACTCCAGCAGGCGAATCACCGATGGCACGCGTATCGCCACTCTTGAGGAATGCATAAAATGGCCGTTGATTTCCTCGGTGGCCGCCACGCCTTTCAGCACAAGGACAATCGCACGCCGCGCTGCGCAAATATTAATTGGTTCGTAGGAAGCGTTAAGGACAAGCACGGGAGCGTGCATCGCCGAGTAACCACGCTCGGAGTGATCGTTGTGCGAACGGAATGCTCTGTGACTCTCCATTGGCGTAAATCCTCAGAGCAGGCGGGAGCGTACTTGCTGCCCGCCAACTCGCTGCTCTCCGTAGTTCTGTGAGATGCCACGGTGCCGGAGGAGGCTTCCCTGCGCCGTGCTCGACGATAGCGGACCCGTTAACGATGACGACAACCCTGCTTGCGATGAAAAACCTTCTACCTTCTGCGCATTCGTTCCCGGCACTTCGAACGACTCCAACGCAACCCGGCTCAGTGCCCGCGCCGGAGTTACCACCCACACCTTCGCCGCGCCCGCTTGTCGCAATTCGCGGGCGCATTCAGCCGCCGTGGCTCCCGTGGTGAGCACGTCGTCCACCAGAAGAATCTCGCGACCCTTCACTTGTTCGCGTGCCGTCACCTTGAACGCACCGCGAATCTGCTGGCGCCGTTCTTCGGCTGTCAATGCCACCTGCGATTCGGCAAAACGGACTCTGAGCAGCGTCGTTACTTCCAGTGTCAGCTTGCGGCCAATCGCCTCTTCAATCCCGCGCTGTGCCGCCCGGGCGATCAACTCCGCCTGGTTGAAGCCCCGTGAGCGCATCCTGATTTTGTGCGCTGGCACAGGAATCATCAACATCTCCGCAACGTCGATGTCTCCTTCGAGTTGCAGGCAAGCCGCCGCCGTAAAGCGTCCCAGCAGAGCCGCAGCCGCCCGTACCCGTTCGTACTTCAGCAGATGGATTAATTGCCGCAGTGCGCCAGTGTAAGCGCCAAAATTAACCGCACGTTCATATGCGGGAGCCTCGCTCGAACACTCCGAACAGCACGCGTCGCCAAATTCCGCGTCCGCACGGCCCAGCAAATCTCCGCACACAGTGCAGCGCGCCAGCAGAATAGGTTGAATGGATTCAATACAGGAGGAACAAACTGGAAGTCGTGAAATCGTGAACAGGGAGGTCTGGCAGAATCGGCAATCGGAGGGAAATAAGGCCGCAAGCAGGCTTTTCACCGCATCGCCCACTATTCGGGGAGCCTGCGGTCTTCCTTTCGGTATGCTGTCCCAGCTACTGCTGAAGACTGGCCTCCTTTGGAAACGCCAGGGGGCTGCAAACAGTCGTGTTGCGGAAGAAATTTCCGCTCCGGTCCGCAGCTTTGTCGAAATCAGTATATACCAACTTGAGTCTTCCCAGCCTCATCGCACCCGGTCGCCACTCGTCCCCGCAGCCGCTTTTGCAGCTACAGTAACTATCAGAGTTACCCAGCCGGAATAAGCCCGGCGTAATCCCCGCTCTGCCCTTCGCGTCCAATGGTTATGAGCGGCGTATGGAAGTGACATTGACAATACCGGCCATCGTTAATCCCGGATGGAGCGCTGCGGAGTTCGATAACGTCGTGCGCGAGCACCAGTCCAGGATCTATCGCGTCCTCTGGTGTGAGCTGCGCGACGACGAGGCCGCAGCCACTCTTACCCAGGATTGTTTTCTAAAAGCCTATCGCGGGCGCGCCGAATTTCGTGGCGACTCCACGGTGCAGACTTGGCTGGTGCGCATTGCCATCAATCTGGCTCGCGATTACCAGCGCAGCCGTCGCCACGGTTTCTGGCGAAAGATGCTGGGCAGCGGCACCCGAGAGTCCGAGTTTGCAACAGAAATGGCGGAGGACGAAGCCCCACGCGCCGATCGTGCCCTGATTGCCCGCGAGCAATTACAGCGGACCATGGCTGCGGTCAAGACGCTTTCTCCGCAACAGCAGAGCGCCTTTCACCTGCGCTTCATTGAGGAGCTTTCGCTCGAAGAAGTTGCCGCGGTCATGGGCGTCGAGGTTGGAACCGTGAAGTCACACCTCTCGCGCGCGGTCAATGCGCTGCGCCAGCAAAGGAATGAACCATGAAGCATCTGACGGACGATCAATTAGCGGAGTGGCTGTCCGGAGTGAGCACCGGAGAAACGCTCGCGCACATCGCAGAGTGCCCGCAGTGCTACGACGAAACGGGAGCGCTTCGTGCCGACATCGCGCGCTACGCTGTCGCCCGGCGCAGACAGGCCCGGCAAGCCCGGAGCGCACATCTGACGAATATTTTCTCTCCCAAGAAAACGATTGCTGCGCATCGCCTGCGCTGGGCAACCGTCGCGGCCCTGGCACTGCTGCTCGCCGCTCCTACGGCATGGCTGATGAAGCCGCATGCTGTGCCTGCACCGCTCCCTCCGGTCGCTGGCACAGTCAGCCCTTCGCAACCCTCCACCGCCATGAGTGATGACGAGTTGCTCGAAGCCGTCAACAACGATCTCAACCGCGATGTGCCCCAGGCGCTCGCGCCCGTAAGCGCGATCACCGTCGCGCGCAACAAAATCGCCGTAGCTTCCACCGGTGCGGCAAAGAATGCAAACGATAAAGTGAAATGAGGAGCAAAATGATCCGTAAGATTTTGGTTGCAAGCCTTCTGTTGTGCGCCGTCGCCTTGGCCCAACCGCCCCAGGGTGATTTAGGAAAACATGATGGGCCCGGCAGGTTCGAGGGTCGTGGCCCCGGCGAAGAGATGCATCGCATAATTCCCCCCGGTCGTTGGTGGAAAGACGCCGAGATTGTCAAGACCATCGGTCTGAGCGGTGCACAGGTTCAGAAGATCGAACAGGTCTTTCAAGATAGCCGCATGAAGCTCGTTGACGTCCACGCTACGCTGCAAAAGGAAGAGTTCAAGCTCGACCCCTTGCTTGAGTCCGAAAATCCCGACGAGGGCGCTGTCCTTGCAGCCATCGATCGCATCACTGCCGCGCACGCCAGCCTCGAAAAGGCCAACGCGCAAATGGCCTTCGCCATCCGCCGCGTCCTCACTCCGGACCAGTGGAAGAAACTTCGCGACATGCATCAGCATCACGGCCATTTCCCCCCGCCAGCAGGAGGACCGCGCGCCGACTTCCGTGTCCACCATGGCGACGACCGTGGTGGACCGGGAGAACCGCCACCACCACCGCAAGCCGAAGCCGCTCCGGAGAACGCTCCCGAGCCTGCCAGGTAAACCGGCCTGCTGTTGTTAAATCTCCCCACGCCTCGGCTCCTTTGGCGTGGGGTTTTTCTTGAATTCCCGGGATCTTGATACTTCCTGCCTTGCCTGCCCGCCAAGACGATGCATATACTAACCGGTTTGCATTCGGCACGGATGGGGTGGGAAAGTTCTGCTTGAAAGCTTTTTCCTCACTCCGCAGCCGCAATCGGAAGGAAGTCGCATCGCATGACCACTGTTCTTGATCCGCATATGGAGACCAATCCTTGGGAGGCGCAAGCCGCCCGCTTTGATCTAGCTGCCCGTAAGCTAAGCCTTGATCCCGGTCTCTGGAAGATCCTAAGTCAGCCCGCCCGCGAGATTACCGTCCACATCCCCGTCCAGATGGATGACGGACGCATCGAGCTCTTCACCGGATATCGTGTGCAGCACTCCATGGCCCGTGGTCCAGCCAAGGGAGGCATCCGTTACGCTCCCGAGGTCAACCTCGATGAAGTTCGCGCTCTCGCCGCTTGGATGACTTGGAAGTGCGCCGTCGTAGATATTCCTTTCGGCGGAGCCAAGGGCGGAATCATCTGCGATCCCAAGACCATGTCGCGCGGCGAGCTTGAGCGCATGACTCGCCGCTTTACCGCTGAGCTCATCGAGGTCATTGGCCCGGAGAAAGACGTACCCGCTCCAGACGTAAACACCAACGAACAAACCATGGCCTGGATGATGGACACCTACTCCATGCACATGCGCCAAACGGTCACCGCCGTAGTCACCGGCAAGCCCATCGAGATCGGCGGCTCCCGTGGCCGTCGCGAGGCCACTGGACGAGGCGTCATGCTCGTCACCAGCCTCGCCGTCAAAAAGCTGGGCATGATGCCGTGGAACACCCGTGTAGTAGTACAGGGCTTCGGCAACGTAGGTTCCTATGCCGCCCTCCTCCTCCACGAGCAGGGATTCAAAGTCATCGGCATCGCCGAATGGAACTGTGGATTGCACAACGCCAACGGCATCGACATCAAAAAGCTCTTCGCACACAAGGCCACTACCGGAGGCATCCAGGGATTCCCCGGAGCCGAACCCGCCGACCCACACGAACTCATGATCTCCGATTGCGACGTCCTCATTCCCGCCGCTACTGAGAATGTAATCACCACCCACAACGCCGCCAAAATCAAGGCCAAGATCATCGCCGAAGGAGCCAACGGACCCACCACAGCCGCCGCCGATGACATTCTGCAGGAGAAAGGCGTCTTCATCATCCCAGACATTCTCGCCAACGCCGGCGGCGTAACCACTTCCTACTTCGAGTGGGTGCAAGACCGCCAAGGCTATTTCTGGAAAGAATCACGCGTCAACGAGGAACTGGAAGTAGTCATGACTGACGCCTTCCACGCCGTCCTCCGCTACGCCGAATCGCACGGCGTAAACAACCGCATCGCCGCCTACATGCTGGCCATCGACCGCGTCGCCTCAACGATCCGCACCCGTGGTATCTACGCGTAGTCCGCGCAAATAAAAGACGCGCGAGGTATCAGCCTAGCGCGTCAATGTGGGCGGGTGGCCCATTCAACGTTCTTTTCGTTGAGTGGGGCACTTGTTCTTGCTTGTCCTCTTGTTCCTGCGCTTGCCTTGTCGGCAAAGAGAGGAGAGGTACTGGTGGGTAGCTCCTTTGGGTCCATACCTCACCGAATTCCCACAACCGCCATCATCCGCCCCGTAACTTGCTCTTTCCGATACGAGAAGAACAGGTCTGTCCTGCACGCCGTACACAAATTCATCGACTGAATGTTCTTCGGCGGAACCCCCGCGTCCAGCAACTGGCACCAGTTCGCCTTCACCAGGTCCAGATGCCGGGACATCGCGGGCTCGCCATGTCCCGGCGCGCGCTGGTTCAAGAACAGCATCGGATACTTGGTCTTCAAACTCCAGCTATCGAACACGTCTTCGAACAACTCCTTCGAATACGCAAATTGCGACTCAAACTCGCTCTCCACCTCGTTGCCAATCTCATAGCAGCAAGGCCCAATGCCCGGGCCAATCACGGCTACCAAATTTTCCGGGTCGCATCCCAACTGCCGCTGCATTTCGCCAATGCCTTTTTCCACAATGCGCTGCACCGTGCCGCGCCATCCCGCGTGGAAGACACCCACCGCCTTCTTCTTCCGGTCGGCCACAATCACCGGATAGCAATCCGCAATCTTCACTCCAAGCAGCACACCCGAGGCGTTCGTGATGAGTCCATCGCCTGCGGTTTCCACCACATGCCCCTTGCGCAGCCGCGCCCATTCCGGCCCGCGCGCACCATACACGCGATGAATCGCCGCCGAATGTACCTGGTTCAACAGGACAAGCATTGCATCGTCGCCAGCTTTCAGCTTGCTCACAAAGCGCTGACGATTGCGCTCCACGTTCTCTGCCGTGTCCTCGGCCGTGAATCCGAGATTCAGCTGCTGCCCGCCGTACTCTTCGCTAACTCCGCCCAGCCGGGTGCTAAAGCCATGCACCAGCCATGGAATCTCCTCCAGCTTCTCTGCCGTAAGCACCTTCACGGCTGGAGTCTTCAGCGGACGCTTGCTGGCCCGTTCGCGGTCGCGCTTGGCGCGCTGGGTTTTCAGGGTTGAGGCCGTGCGGCCAGGCGTGGTGGTTTTCTTCTTCATACTCACGCTTTCGATTGTAGCCGACGTCCAGTTCCGCCCTGCTGTGCAGATTTGCGGTGCCAAGATTTTCAAATTGAGGTACGCTATCCGGGCTAAACTGCGGATTCTGCGCGGCACACGTTGCGAGGTGCCCCCCGGTCAGAATAGAGTTTCTGTCTATGTATGAGGATTTCAAAACTGTCGAGCGTTGGACTGGAACTCCGGTCCGCTGTGTCTATCAATGCATCGTCGTGGCCATCGCCACCCGCCACGCGGATGCCGTAGACGTCAAGTTTCTCGTCAACGACCGTCCGGTCTGGATCGCTCTGGCCCATCCCGCCTGGCTTGAGCACCAGAAGAAAACCGGGCACGTCATAACCGATCCGCTCGCGGTAGAGATCGCGGGCCATTACCTGCGCAGCATTCTGGAAAACGGCGAAGAGAGCGGGCGTGATCTTTACACCCTTTCTGTCGCCGAAACCCTTGAGCACCTGGACGCTGTTCTTCGCGAAGCTGGCGTCCTCACTAGTTAATTCTGTAATTGCTGTATCCGTATTTACATCAATAAACCGGACCGTCGGCAGACTTGCGCACGACGCCCAGACAGGGAGTTTTATGAGCAAGCAGCTAATGAGCGAGACGAAACACGACGTCCCCTTGAGCGGAAACAAGAATCTGCTGAAGTGGGTCGAGAAAATTGCGGCGCTGACAAAGCCCGCCGCCATCCATTGGGTTGACGGCTCCGAAGAGGAATATCAGCAGATCTGCGCCGAACTCGTGGAAAATGGAACATTCACCAAGCTGAACGAAAAGCTCTGGCCGGGTTGCTATTATGCAAGGTCTGACGCCAACGACGTTGCCCGCGTCGAAGACCGCACATTTATCTGCGCTCATTCCAAGGAAAGTGCCGGACCGACCAACAACTGGGAAGATCCGTTTTCCATGCGCAAGAAGCTGAAGGGCCTCTTCGAAGGCTCCATGCAGGGACGCACCATGTACGTGCTTCCTTTCAGCATGGGCCCCATCGGCTCTCCCATGTCGCAAATCGGCGTGCAACTCACCGACTCGCCCTACGTCGTCGTCAACATGAGGATCATGACCCGCATGGGTCTGCCTGTCTTCAAGGAGATCGATAAGGACGAAAAGCGCGTTGTCCCTTGCGTCCATAGCGTAGGCAAGCCCCTCGCCGCCGGTGAAAAAGACGTTCCCTGGCCCTGCAACAAAGAGAAGTACATCGTCCACTTCCCTGAGACTCGCGAGATCTGGTCCTTCGGTTCCGGTTACGGCGGAAACGCTCTGCTCGGCAAGAAATGCTTTGCCCTGCGCATCGCCTCCACCATGGCGCGCGATGAAGGCTGGATGGCTGAGCACATGCTCATTCTCGGAGCGGAAAGCCCCGAAGGCGAAAAGACTTACGTAGCTGCTGCGTTCCCCAGCGCCTGCGGCAAAACCAACTTCGCCATGCTCATTCCTCCTGAAGGAATGAAGGATTGGAAGATCAGCACCGTCGGCGATGACATTGCCTGGATCAAGCCGGACGCCAATGGCTGCCTGCGCGCCATCAATCCGGAAGCAGGCTTCTTCGGCGTTGCCCCCGGCACGTCGATGAAGACGAATCCGAACGCCATGCTGTCGCTCGCCAAGAACTCCATATTCACTAACGTAGCGCTCACTCCCGAGGGCGGCGTCTGGTGGGAGGGCATGACCGACGAGCCGCCCGCCGAGTGCATCGACTGGAAGGGCAATCGCTGGACCCCGCAAATCGCCAAGGAAACCGGAGCGGTTGCCGCCCACGCCAATGCCCGCTTCACCGCGCCAGCCTACCAGTGTCCCACCATCGACCCCGACTGGGAGAATCCCAACGGCGTGCCGATCTCAGCCTTCATCTTCGGCGGACGCCGCCCCACGACCATGCCTCTGGTCTACCAGGCATTCAACTGGAGCGCAGGCGTTTACACCGGCGCAACCATGGGCTCTGAGATGACAGCCGCCGCTGCCGGAACCATCGGCAAGGTTCGCCGCGATCCCATGGCCATGCTGCCCTTCTGCGGATATCACATGGCCGACTACTTCCGGCACTGGATCCAGATGGGCCGCAATCTCTCGGTCACCCCGCGCATCTTCCACGTCAATTGGTTCCGCAAGGGAGAAGACGGCAAGTTCCTGTGGCCAGGGTATGGCGAAAACATGCGCGTCCTCAAGTGGATCATCGACCGCGTACATGGCCGCTCGCATGGCAAGGAAACTCCAATCGGCTGGGTTCCCCGCTATGAAGACCTCGACTGGAGCGGCTTCGCCTACTCCAAGGAGACCTTCGACAAGTTGCAGGTTGTCGATCCCGAAGCTTGGAAAAAGGAAGTGATCGGCCACGAAGAGCTGTTCATCCAGCTTCATGACCACCTCCCTTCCGAGATGGTCTATGAGCGCGAACTGCTGATCTGTCGCCTCTAGCGCTTCACCTGTAAACCAACGCCGCTGCCCATCGCAGCGGCGTTTCTCTTTGCCAGGTACCCCACTTTCGGCGCGCGACTTTTGCGCGGCTAAGGTGGGAATCAGCGCCCTCCACCCAACCCGCTTCGCAGTTGATCTTGTCCTTCCCCAACATAGTGCGTGATGGATTCTTCAGCTCTGTTTATGATGGTGTCTGGCATATCGTTCCGCTTGTAAAGCAAGATCGGCGCATGATACGTTGCGCCATCCTGTAACCTGTGTAATTCAAGGCAATTGAGGATTCTGAATGAGCTCACAAACTGTCCGCCCGCAAGCACCCGTCTTCCGTCCGTATGTACCCGCTGACCGCCAGATGCGCGAGTTCACTCTTCGTGCCGTACTTCTGGGACTGATCATGACGGTGATACTTGGTGCGGCCAACATGTACCTCGGCCTGCGCGCCGGAATGACCATTGCCGCCACTTATCCTGCTGCCGTCATCGGCATGGCCCTGCTAAAGCTCGTCAAAGGCAGCCTGCTCGAAGAGAACATGGCTCGTACCATCGGCTCCATCGGCGAATCCGTCGCAGCCGGAGCGACCTTCACCATTCCTGCCTTCGTCATCGCCAGGGTGTGGCCCGCGCTCGGTGCCGCCAACTACTGGCAGGGCGTGGCGCTCATGATGGTCGGTGGAACTCTCGGCATCCTCTTCGTCACCCTGCTTCGCAGCGTCATGGTGGAAGACGTCGAACTTCCCTTCCCCGAATCCGTCGCCGCCTCTGAAATTCACAAGGCCGGGCAGCAGGGCTCGCGCGCCGCCAAGATTCTCTTCTCCAACATGGGAATCGGTGCCGCCATCTTCCTCGCCGGAGCCCTCAACATCTTCAATGCCAGCAAGGAATTCCTGGTCAACATTCCCGCACTCTCCACCGGACTCAAACTCGGGCGCGGAGCCAATGCCCCGTTCGTCGCCACCGGTGGCGCAACCACCTTCAGCGCACCCGCCGTCAGCCCCGCATATCTTGGCGTGGGCTACATCATCGGACCCCGCCTAGCCGCCCTCAACTTCGCCGGCGGTCTGCTTGCCTGGGGCTTAATGGTGCCGCTCCTCACCTACTTCCTCGGACCTCAGATCGCGGCCAACGCCGCAGCCGCCGGAACCACCGTGGACTGGACAGCCATCTCCAACGGCGTCTGGTTCTCCATCGTCCGCCCCATCGCAGTCGGTGGAATGTTGGTCGGAGCCTCGTACACGCTCTTCAAGATGCGCAAATCGCTCGGCATTGGAATTCAGCGCGCCATCAGCGATCTCAAGAAGACTGGGCAGCAGAAACAGTCCTCGCTTCGCTATGAAAAGGACCTCAGCGCCAAGATCGTCTTCCTCGGTCTGGCTATCGTTTTCTGCGCCATGATCGCCCTCTACTTCTTCTTCACCAAGGTCATTATCGGAGCCGTAGTCGCCGCCGTGGTTATGATCATCCTCGGCTTCTTCTTCGCCGCTGTTTCAGGAAACCTGGTGGGCATGATCGGTTCTTCCAACAATCCGGTCAGCGGACTCACCCTCTGCACCTTGGTCATCGCCGCCCTGCTCATGATTGCCATCGGCGTCAAAGGCACTGCCGGAGTCATCGCCGTCCTCGGGGTTGCCGCCGTCATCTGCGTCTCCTCCGCCGTAGCCGGTGAAATGCTTCAGGATCTCAAGGTCGGGCACATCCTCGGCGGCACTCCAAAGCTGATGCAAATCGGCGATCTCATGGGCATCATCGTCAGTTCCTTGGCCCTGTTCCCCGTGCTCATGATCCTCGATCAGGCCTACCACTTCGGCAGCAAGGAACTTCCCGCTCCGCAGGCCGGACTCATGGCCTTCCTCGCGCAAGGCATCGTCGGCGGCAACATGGCGTGGCCGCTCGTCATCGTCGGAATCCTCATGGGCGTCGCACTCATCATGGTCGAGGTCAAGAGCCCCATGCTCTTCTCCGTCGGCATGTACCTTCCTCTTGAAACCACCTTCGCCATCTTCATCGGCGGAGTCATTCGCTGGGTCACAGACATCATGCGCGACAAGGGCGTTTTCAACGACGCGCAGAAAGCCCGCATCGACAACGCTGGAGTCCTCACCGCCAGCGGCCTCATCGCCGGAGAAGCTCTCTGCGGTCTCGGCGTGGCGGCCATCAAGGGCCTCAAAGCCAGCGGCAAGATCGGTTGGGACCTGCCCACGGTCTTCGAGCATCCCCACGTCTTAAGCGGCGTCATCGCCCTCGCCGTTCTTGCCATCCTGATGGTTCAGGTCCCGCTGCGCAACGCCGGTCACCCCGACGAACCCGCACCGCCCACCGCCATCATGTAAGCGTTCGCGAACACAACAATGCCCGCCGGTCTCCATCCGGCGGGCCTTTCTTTTGTTCTAGTGATCCTTATCCAATTAATCCGTCTTGGCGTCGTGCTTCTTGTCATAGATGTTCTTGCTGGCGTGGTTCTGTTCCTTGTTTAACTTCGCCTGCTCACCCTTGGTCAGGTGACCGTTGTTCTTGGCCATATCCCTCTTTTCCTGATTGTCGATGCGACCCTGTTGTTTTTCGAGTTTCTGGGTCTCTTTCGGAGTCAGCTCGCCGCTCTTTACGCCGTTGGCAATGCGATTCTGCTGATTCTGCTCGCGGGCATTCACTTCGTTCACCCGTGGATGGCCAGGGTCGGTTACTCCGGGGCCTGCACCTTGGGTATTGGGGTTCTGGGCAAAGCCAGGAGCGGCTAGCAATCCGCCGAAGGCCAGGGTAGCGATCGAAAGTAGCAGTGTGCGTTTCATGTACCTGTAAACGGGAGTTCTTCTCCAAAGTTGCGGAACTATATTTTTCAAGTCCGTGAAAACTCTACAGCCCCGATTGTGTTGAGCGATGGCCATCTATTTGCCTATACATTCAGATCACTCCTCATATAGCATTATCGTATTCATCCCCCAGAAATCTTAGGACTCCAGTGCATCCATCGGTCACGCCATTACTGCAAGAAACCCGCTCTGTCCTTACTGTCCCACCGGTCAGCGCGTCGCAAATCGTGCGGAGCCGCAATGATTTCCTCCTAGTAGCAATCATCGGCCTCATCGCCATCCTGCCCGTCTGGATTCCAACCTTTCCCGCCATGTGCGACGCCCCTCAACACGCCGCACAGACGGCCATCTTTTCGCAGCTCGGCCAACCCGGATTCGCCTACACCCAGCTCTTCGTCCGGCACACAAACGTTCCCAACGCTGAAGGCTATGCGTTGTTATACTTTCTCGGCCCTCTTATCGGGTTGGTAGCTGCCACAAAACTCATTGTCTCGGCCGCCATGCTCGGCTTCCTGCTCGCATGCGCGTGGCTGCTCAAGGAGTTCGAGTGTGACCCGCGCCTCGCATTGTTAGCTGTTACTGGCCTTTACGGTTTCCCTTTCCAGTGGGGATTCCTCGGCTTCCTGGCCGCTGCGCCCGTTGGAATCTGCTTCGTGGTGCTGGCCTTGCGCTATTTCCGCGCTCCCAGCCTGCCGCGCGGAATCGCTCTTGCGCTCTGCTGGCTGTTCGTCTTCTTCTGCCACGCACTGATCGCTGCATTCGCTGCCTTCGTGGCAGCGGCCTGCGCCTTGGATGGCGTGCAATCGTTTCGCCAGCTATTCCGGCGCTGGCTGCCAATCGCCGCAACCATGGCCGTGGCCGGCTTCTGGTGGGTTCATTCCATATCGAACATTCGCGTCTCTCACAAACCAACAGAGTGGAATCTCGATTGGGAACGCTTCACCCAGCTTTGTATGAACATCAGCGGAGTGCCATCGAACCTGATTGCCGTGATCCTTATCATGGCCTTTGTGGTTCCGGTTGTGGCACTTTTGGGAGTCAGGCGGCAGTGGCGTTTTTACATTCCTTTCGCCGTTTGCATCGTTGTCACTTTCCTATTCCCGCACAGCATTTTTGCAGTCGATTCCGTCTACCAGCGCTTTGCGCCCTTTATGCTTCCTTGCTTTGCGCTCATTCTCGCCCATTCCACTCCGCGACGGACCAACCTCGCTGTCATCTGGATAGTGGCCGTGGCGTTGGCTTGGACCGGCGGCATGGCTTGGCGTATGTCAGTCTTCCAGCGTGAAGGCAGTGGATGGAGCACCATCCTTCGCCAGATGTCTCCGGGCCAGCGTGTGCTCTCCATCAACTTCGAGCATGATTCTGAGGTCTTCAGCGGGGCCGTGTTCCTCCATTTTCCCGCCTGGTACTCGGCCCTCAAGTCCGGCATCGTCGATCCCAGCTTCGCCTCCGGGAATGTGGACATCGCCCTTTACCGCCCCGAGTTGATGCCCAAGGCTCGCTTCGCCGATTTAGAGTTTCATCCCGAACGCTTCAATTGGCAGAGTTACGACGGTTGGCAATATCGCTACTTCGTCGTCCACTCCCCCATCGAGCGTGATGCAAAGTTATTCACCGGCTCGGAATTTCCCGTCGTCTTGCGCGCCCACGATGGCGACTGGTGGCTCTACGAAAATACAGCGGAGTCACTCTCGCCTCCTGTTCATCCGTAGCGCACCTGCCGTCCGCTGGCAGCAGCGATTGCTCCGTCGGCAGCTTTCTATTTCGACAGTGGTCTTGTTTCAGCTTTACTGCTCCACTACTCTCATAGACTGCGGGTGATGCAATCATCGAATCTCAATCGGCCCGCGCTCAATCTGCTTCAGGACAGCCAATGACAAAGTCTGCCATCCGTTCGCTGTTGCGCTTTCTTACCAATCCGTCTTCCGTCTTATGGCTCTGCATCGCGGTAACCGTGTACACCACGATCATGCCGCTCTATCGCGCAACCATGTTTCTGGAGATCAAGTACAACGAAGGTTGGAACGCCTATAACGCCGCCATCCTGGCCCACCACGGCTTCATCTATCCGGTCCGCTACGGGTGGATCATGGCGAACTACCCCGTGCTCTCGTTCTTTACCATCGCTCAACTTGGCCGCTTCACGCACGACTATCTCTACACTGGTCGCTTTCTATCCTGGCTGGGTCTGATTCTCTCCTGCATCTTCGTCGGAATCATCGTTGATCACCTGACCAGATCGCGCCGCAGCGGGGTGCTCGCGGGACTGATCTGCCTCGCTCTTTTCTGCACCTGCGACCACTACAACGTCGGCATGAACGAACCGCAGCTCATCGCGCAAGCTTTCTTCATGGCCGGGCTCCTTCTCTACGTGCTCTATCGCGACCGCCCCTGGACGCTGGCCGCCATCGCATTGCTCTTCGTTGTTGGCGGCAACTTCAAGCACAACCTCATCGATTTCCCCATCTTTCTCTGCATCGAGTTGTTAATTGTTTCGCGACGCCGCCTCGCATTCTTTATCCTCATGATCGCCGCGTTTGAAGTTCCGGCCTACTACCTCAACGTGCACATCGGGGGACCTTTTTTCCTCGATCAATTGCTGGTTCCCCGGCGCTATCTGTGGGACAAACCTCTTTGGGTGAGCTTCGACTATTACATCGTCCTGCTGATTCCCGTAGTGGCGGCCCTCTACACCCTCGCACGCTCCTTCCGCATTCCGGAGCGACGCGTGATCGCCATCTTCTTTGTCGTCTCCTTTGCCTTGGACACTTATTTCTCCGGAGGGGAGGGCGTCTCCGTCAACGCTTTCTTCTCCAACACTCTCGCTCTCGCGATCGTCTTAGGACTTTTCCTGCATGACTTCGGAGTCCCTCACCCCCGCCTTCCCGGCACCTCCGCGCAGTGGAATGCTGCCGCCACGCTGATCCTGTTCTACTGGATGCTGATCCCACTGGCTTGCAACGATGCATTCTTCCCCATCGAAAACTGGAACGACCTGCACGCCCAACAGCAGCGCTTTACCGACCAGGTAAAATTTATGCGCGCGCACCCCGGCCCCGCAATTTGCGAGAGCATTCTGGTCTGCTACTACTCCGATAAGCCGTACATCGTGGACCCCTTCAACAGCGCCAGTCTGATCCACGCCGGGAAACTCGATGAAAACGTGCTGGTAGGCGCCATCCATGCCCACCAGTTCGCGGTCCTACAGTTCAACAAACCACCTCTCGCCAACGGCCTGCCAGATGCTCCAATCGAGCGCTACACCCCCGCCGTTCTGCAAGCTGTGCGCGATAACTACACTCCCGCGTTCCGTCGATCAGACAGCACCATCTACATCCCCGCTAGCTCCATTCCATCGCAGCCCGCCAACCCCGCACCCCGGTAGCCGACTCGCGTCGCGGTACAATATTCCCCTATGGACCTGAAAGCGATTCAGCAGGCTTTGCGGGAGCAGGACTTCGACGCTTGGCTCTTCTACGACCATCATCGTCGCGATGAAATTGCCTACTCCATTCTCGGACTCCCCGAACTGCACGTAACCCGGCGCTGGTTCTATCTGATTCCCGCCACCGGCGAGCCCATCAAGTTGAATCACCGCGTCGAACCGCGCCATCTCTCCACCCTACCCGGCGTGCAGCAGCACTACGGCCCATGGCAGGAGCTTCACCAGAAACTCGCGGCCATGCTCAAGCCCTACAAGCGCATTGCCATGCAGTACTCGCCGAACAACGACATCATGTACGTCTCGCTCGTAGATGGCGGAATGCTCGAACTTATTCGCAGCTTCGGCGTGGAGGTCGGCACCTCCGCCGATCTGGTTTCGCGCTTTGAGGCCACGCTCACAGATGAGCAGGTAACCACTCACTTCGCCGCCCGTGATTCGATGGACAAAATCATGGCCGCCACCTTCAAGGAAATCGGACACCGCGTCCGCAATGGTGGTTGGAACGAGTGGGACGTGCGCCAGTGGATCGGCGAAGCCTTCCAGCGGGAGCACCTCGTCACCGACGATCTGCCCATCGTCGGGGCCAATGAAAACGCCGGCAATCCGCACTACGAGCCCACCGCTGAAATTCACAAGCCCATCCACGAAGGCGACCTCGTCCTCCTCGATATGTGGGCCAAAAAAGACACTCCCGGGGCCGTCTACTATGACATTACCTGGACCGGCGTCCTCGGCCAGCACACGGCCAAGCACCACGAGGTCTTCCACATCGTGCGCGATGCCCGCAAGGCCGGAGCGCAGAAGGTGATTGACGCCTTCAACGCCTCCACACGCATCGAGGGTTGGGAAGTTGACGCAGCAACCCGCGCTGTCATCGACAAAGCCGGTTACGGCGAGTGGTTCGTCCACCGCACAGGACACTCCATCGGCACCAGTGTCCACGGTAATGGCGCAAACATGGATAACCTCGAAACCAAGGACACCCGACAGATTCTGCCGAATACGTTATTCTCAGTAGAGCCCGGAATCTATCTGCCCGAGTTCGGCGTGCGCAGCGAAGTTGATGTTCTCGTCCACAAAGGCCGCGCACAGGTCACCGGAGCGCAACAGGAAGAGTTGATAAGTTTCTAAATGGCAAACGATAAAGCAATCGCAAACGCCGGGCCGCAATCAGGGACGATGTCGGTCATCGCACCGCTCGCCGGATGGCTAGTCCCCGGTCTCGGACACATCATCCAGAAGCGTTACATCCGCGGCGTACTTCTCTTCGTCAGCGTCACCCTCATGTTCTTCTCCGGACTCGGCATGCAGGGCAAGACCTACGGCTTCAACCTCGGCGACCTGCTGGACATGCTCGGCTTCGTCGGTGACTTCGGCAACGGCCTTTACTATTTCATCGCCCGCTCCATGGACTGGGGCCAGGGCGCAATCTTCCGCGCCACCGCCGATTACGGCACCAAGTTCATCGTCTGCGCCGGACTCCTCAATGTCATCGCCGCCATTGACGCGCATCACATCGCCATCGGGAAGAAACAATGACACTCAACTTCTCTCACTTCACAGCCGCTCTCATTTTCTCGCTCTGCGCCTCCGTAGTCTTCGGAATCACCCAGCGCGACAACAAGCAGCAAATGATCCGCTACGGACTTTACTGCTTCGGCTGGTTTATCGGCGGAGTCCTAGTCGCTGGCTGGGTCATGTGGTTCCTCAAACGTTAAGATTTTAATGTTCATCTCAGACGGGCCGGAGCACACCAGCTCCGGCCATTGCTTTTGCTTCGTGCCTGTTTTGGCCTTGTTTTGCTTTTGCCTGCTCTTCAGCTTTGAAACCTCTGAAACCTTGAAACTTTGAAACCTGCTCTTTCGCCCCCCTGCGTCCCGTTCCGGTCCCTGTCGCTCTATCGTGGGTAGTTTTTGAAACCCCTGCCCACTCCCACTCATCCATCACAGTGGAGGATTTAATAAACGATGGCAACCGAAGTGAAAGCAGCCGTGTTCGAAGTTCCGGCCCTCACATATGCGTACGAGTCGCTCGAGCCCTACATCGACGCCCAGACCATGCACCTGCATCACGACAAGCACCACCAGGCTTATGTGGACAACGCCAACGCCGCCATTGCCAAAGCTCCCGAGCTGGCAGGCAAGTCCGCCGAGGAGATTCTCGCCAACCTTTCTGCCATTCCCGAAGCCGTTCGCGGCGCCCTTCGCAACAACGCAGGCGGACACGTCAACCACTCCATGTTCTGGGCCATCATGGGCCCCAAAGGCGGCGGTGCTCCCACCGGTCCAATCGCGGATGCCATCACCAAAACCTTCGGCGACTTCGCCCAATTCCAGGAAAAGCTGAACGACGCCGGAGTCAAGCAGTTCGGCAGCGGCTGGACATGGCTAGCCCTCGGTTCCAACGGACTACAGGTGCTCTCCACTCCCAATCAGGACAGCCCCATCTCGCAAGGCCTGCACCCTATCCTGGGCAATGACGTGTGGGAGCACGCCTACTACCTCAAATATCAGAACCGTCGCGCCGAGTACCTGAAGGCCTGGTGGAACGTGGTCAACTGGGCAGAGGTCAACAAGCGCTACGAAGCCGCTCTCAAGAAGTAACGGCTCTGTCTCGCTCCGACGGGCACGCCTCACGTGCCCGTCTCTTTTTTGTCTTTCCTGCCGTTCCCGCCAAATGTAATTTCTCTGTCATCCTCATCGCTCCGTAACCTCGCCCAGTGCTGGTCGGCGTAGAGTTGAACTATGGAAGGTCCTGATCAGAGCATCGGTGAAGAGATTGCCAACAGCATCTCGCATGGCATGGGAGCAGTGCTCTCCATCGCCGGACTCGTTCTGCTCACCATCCGCGCTGCCAGCTTGGGCTCGGCGCGAGCAATCGTCTGCGCCGCCATCTTCGGAGCCTCGGCCATCCTGCTCTACCTAAGCTCCACGCTCTACCATTCGCTCAGTCGCACCCGCGCCTACCGCGTCATGCTATCCATGGACCATGGGTCCATCTACCTGCTCATCGCCGGGACCTACACGCCATTCACTCTGCTCGGCCTGCGTGGCGCACTTGGCTGGACCATGTTCGGCATCGTCTGGGCCTGCGCGCTCGTCGGAGTCCTCGTCAAGGCTTTCTTCGCTGGCCGTTGGAATGGCCTCTCCACTGCCATGTACCTGCTCATGGGATGGCTCTGCGTCTTCGCCATCAAGTCCATGTACCTGCTGCTATCGCACCCGGTCTTCGCCCTCCTGCTGGCGGGCGGAGTCTGCTACTCCCTCGGCATTCCCTTCTACGCCTCAAAGCGCAAATACATGCACTTCCTCTGGCACCTCTGGGTGCTCGCCGGAACCGCCTGCCACTTCGTCGCCATCTGGATGCTTCTCCGCTAGGCACTCTCTTCCGTACAAAGCAACTCGGCTCCTCCACTCTCCATCCCACCCACTACGCAGGTTAAGAGGAGAACGAGCAATGACTTCGCCGCTATCCAAACGGTTTTCTGCTTTGCTGCTCACGTTGGTTGCATCCGTGCTCTGGGCGCAGGACGTTTCGCTGCAAGGTCCTCCCGAGCTGACACCACCTCCGGGCGCAAAGCTGATTCTGCATGCTCAAGGAAAGGGCAATCAGATCTATATCTGCAAGGCAGAGAACGCCGAATACTCATGGTCCTTGAAAGCACCTGAAGCTGAATTGTTCGACGAGAGTGGAAAATCCATTGGCCACCACTTCGCCGGACCCGCATGGCAGTTGAGTGACAAGAGCCTGGTCACCGGAAAAGTCGTCGCACGCGTAAACTCCACCAGCGCGGACGCAATTCCATGGCTGCTGCTCACTGCCATTGACCACTCCGGAAGCGGTCTCTTGACTCGAGTCACTGACATACAGCGATTGAACACCAGCGGCGGCAAAGCCCCAGACACCGGATGCGACGCCGAACACATCGGAAACGAAAGCCGTGTGCCCTACAGCGCCGACTACTACTTCTTCAGCAAGTAATTCCTTTTCTTTCGCGCAAGCGCGATGATACATTGGCGGGTTATGCTCAGAGCCTTGCTCCCGCATCCCCGTGGCTCTGAGTATCAGCGAAGAGAAAGGATCCCTCATGTTCACACTGGCGCATCTGTTTTTCTTCTGGCTGTTAATCATTCCCCTGTCCGTTGGTCTCGGCGTCCTCTACATCCTCACCCTGCAGCGCGCCATCTCCCGCTGCGCTCCGCAGAACCGCGCCACCTCGCCGGAAGCAGCGTGGCTCCTGCTTATTCCCTTCTTCAACATGATTTGGCAGTTCATCCTCTACCCGCGCATTTCGGAAACCCTGGAACGCGAATTTCGCCAGCGCAACATCCCCATCGAACCGCAGCCATTGAGAACTCTCGGCCTCGCCGTGGCCATTCTCCACGTCTGCTGGATCATCCCCATCATTCACATTTTCAGTGCCATCGCGGGACTCATCTGCTGGATTCTCTACTGGGTGAAAATCTCGGACTACTCCAACCAGCTCATCGCGCAGCCCATCGGATATCTTCCCCCTGCTGCCTATCCTCAAGCTGCGCAGGCGAGCCCGCAGTCTGCTGCTGGATTCTGCTCGAAGTGTGGAACTCCGTTGCAGATCAACGAAGCCTTCTGCCACACCTGCGGAACGCAAGCACTGTAGTTTTTGTTGTGTCTTTGACCTGTTTTTGATGTGTGTCATCCTGAGCGCAGCGAAGGACCCCATCGCCGCGCAAACCTCCCGCACGGCCCCAGAGGCTTCTCAACCAGCAATCGATTGCGTCGAAGCTTCGTTACGGAAACGCTTTTTCGCTTTGACAGCTGCCAGTATTTCCGATACGCAAAACAGCAAAAGCGCGACCGGGAACACCAAATTCCGTCCGGGGTGATGACCAGCCAAGTCGAAAGCCTTTGCTACGCCGAAGAGCCCAAAGAAGAATGCAAATAGGACGTGCTCTCGCGGCGTCATTGCCCTTCTGTAGGTCGCAATGCTCTTTAGCTCCGGCATCTTGAACATTGTGCTCCACTCGCAACTCGTTGCGAGGACTTTCCTACTGTATCTCCGGATAAATATCGAAGAACGCGTCAATGCTCTGCTTCAACTGCGCCTCAATCTCTTCCTTGCTGCCCTCCAGCAAATGCAGCGTCACGTGCTCTTCGCGACCGTTCTTCAACGTGATCGAACCCGATCCCACGCGCTCCAGCTCACCTTCCGGAAGCAGTCTCAACCCATACACCAGCGATAAATTAGCCATGTCAGAATTGTACTGCCCGCGTTCCCCGCCAGAGCAGCGCAACCGCGCGCCAATTCGAAATGCACCGGCATGGCATCCTGCTCCGCCGTGGAGCAATCAAATTTCATGGAACTTACCCCAGCCTCTCTCAGGGGAAGCTTTATGAAACTGTGGAGTCTCTTGTCCTGTGCAGCAATTTGTCTTTCTACCGTTGCCGTCGCCTCATCACCGGAAGCGGCCAAGACCGAGCCCGCGCGCTACCTTGAATTCGAAGACTCGCAACTGCGGGTATTTCGCATTCACTACGGTCCCGGCGAGAGATCTTTGACGCCAGGCCCGTTCGCGACTACCGGCAAAGCGCACCACACCTCTGCCTTCATCCAGACAGCTGACGACGGGCCATTCGACGCCGTATTGATCGAACTAAAATCCAGGAGACAACTCCCGCCAGGAAATCTCAAAAGTCATCATCAACGGAGCAGCGCCGCACTCGCCACGCAGCTTGCAAGAATAGAAACCTCAGCCGCACGACCCACTCACCGGTGACAGGAGCACGGTGTAACACCTTCGGGCAGGTCGTCACTACCGCGCAACCAGCCGATCCCCTGCGAACGCCTCGCTCTCATACCCTTGCGCTGCCACCAACGCCGTCACCCCGCTCGCCGCATAGATCATGGCGATGACCATGAACTGGTAAATTGCCGTATAAACCGGATCGCTTCCCGTCAGCAGCATCCCTGCGGCAAAGCCCGGAATCCACACAATCCCCAGCGAGCGCAGCGAATTCAAACTCGGAATCAGTGCTGCGTTCGTGGCGTTCCTCGCATACGGCAGCGCCGCCTCCGATGGACTCGCGCCTAGCGCCAGCGCGGCCTCCACCCGTCCTGAGTTCAGCTTCAAGTCGCTGCCAAACCTCTCCAACACCTGCGAGCAGGTGTTCATCGAATTCGCAATAATCATCGACCCCAGCGGCACCAGGGCCATCGACCGGAACGCGATCACCCTCGTTAGCGTCATCGTTGCAATCACTACCGCCGAGCCCGTTCCAATCGCACGCAAACACAGCCAATAACGATGCGGAGTCTTAGTCTTCAACCTTCGCTGCGCCATCGCCGCCGCCGTCGCACACATCAACGCCAGCGCCGGAAAGCTCCACCACGCCGCGCCGCGCAACAGCCACACCAGCACCACTCCAACGGCCAGCATCTGCCCCAACCCGCGCAGCAGGGCCGCAGCGGTCTCGCCGCGCAACTCAAGCTTGCGCGTATGCCCCAGCCACGCCACCCCCAGCGCCAACGCGGAAACCACAACCGCCTGCGCCAACCCCAACGCAACCTGCGTATGCATCCAGTGTTCAAGAATCGCGTGGTTCATGATCTCTCCTGCTTTGGACTTTGCAGTCAGACTCCGTCCGACTCATCCCGCAGCACGCCCTCCCGCATCACCAACGTTCTTCCCGCCAGTCGCGCCGCCTGCGCCGCGTCGTGAGTCACAATCAGACACGCGCCTTCAACCTGTGCCATCGCGGCCAGCAATGCTTCTTCAACCACCAGCTTTGCCGCATCATCCAGCGCCGAAGTCGGCTCATCCAGCAGCAGCACCTGGGGACGATTCGCCAACGTGCGCGCCAACGACACCCTCTGCGCCTCGCCGCCCGAAAGTCCGGCCACATCTCGCTCCGCATACCCGCCCAGTTCCACCGTCTTCAGCAGCTCTTCCACCTCTGCGTCACTCATTAACACTCCGCGCAGCGCGGGACCGTAGCGCACATTCTCCGCCACTGTTCCCGGAAACAAATTGGCCTGCTGCATCACCATCCCCACGCGTCGCCGCAGCTCGCGCACGTTCAGCACGCCTGTATCGCGGCCTTCCAGCCACACTCGCCCCGCCGTCGGCTCGTCCAGCCGGTTCAGTAGCCGCAGCACGCTGGACTTCCCCGCCCCGCTCGGTCCCGTGATTGCCACCACCTCGCCGGGCCGCAGCACAAAGCTCGCCTCACGCACAATCGCCTTGCCTGCCACCTCGCGCCCCAGCCCTTCCGCCCGTAGCAGCAGCTCTGTTCCGTTCATCGTTTGCTAATCCTCATCCCGCACTTACCGATTCTTCGCCAGCACTTCCCCGCCACATCCGTCTTACTGTACCCTTTCTCAATCAAATTCTCGTGGGGAGAATCATGCCACCCATCACTCGCCGCACCCTCCACTTCTCTATCTTCGCCGCCGTCTTCGCTCTCTCGCTGTCCTTCGCCTTCCTCGCCTCCGCCCAGCACCCCGCGCCTGCCCATCCAAAGGTTGAACCTGCTTCGGAGAAGACCGCCGAACAGGTTTACAAGAACATAAAATCGTTCAAGGGACAGCCCGCCAGCCAGCTCATCCCCACCATGCAGTTCATGTCCTCCTCGCTCGGAGTCCAATGCGAGTTCTGCCATGACATGAAAGCCTTCGACAAAGACACCAAGGACGAAAAGGTCACCGCGCGCGAGATGATTGCCATGCAGCAGGGCATCAATCGCGGACACTTCAAGGGCAAGCGCGAAGTCACCTGCAACTCCTGTCACCACGGCGAGCAGCACCCAGCGGCCATCCCCGCCGTCGCCGAACTCAATGCACCCATCCCCGAGCCCGTCCGTGAGCATGAGCACGGCGCGCACCACGCCACCGCCTTACCCACTCAATATCTCGACGAGTTTTACGCCGCTGCCGGAGGCGAAACCTCCCTCGCCAAGCTCTCCTCGCGCACCCTTCGCGGTGAAGTCACTTTCGGCGCAGGCCCCACAATGCCTTTTGAGAGCTTCACTCGCGCCAGCGGCCAGCGCGCCGTCACCATCTCTCTACAGGATGGCCCAGCCCTCACGGTCTTTAACGGCCACGCCGGATGGCTCGTCTATCCCGGCCGCCACTCCCGCCCCATGAGTACCGGAGAAGCTGAAGCCACCCGCGTCGAGGCCGACTTCGAGTTCCCTGCCAACTTCAAGCAGCGTTACTCGCAATTCCGTCCCGGCCATCCCGAGCAGGTCAACGGCAAGCCCGCCAATCTCCTGGTCGCCAGCCGTCCCGGACAGCCACCCGTGCGACTCTACTTTGACCCGGCATCGCACTTGCTGGTCCGCGTCGTCTACTACACGGAAACACCCCTTGGCCGCAATCCAACGCAAATCGACATCACCCGCTATGCGGAATCCGAGGGCCTCCAGCTCCCCGCGCAGTGGACTGTCACTCAGCCCGCCTCGCGCGCCACTTACGCCGTGACCGCCAGCGATCTCGGCCCTATCGACGATAGCCACTTTGCGCCGCCCGCCCCGGTCGAAGCCGCCGCTCACTAACCGGAATCGCGGAAGGTGTACGAGGTAGGCAGCCGGGCTCTTTCCGGCGGTGATCGCCAGGGACACCAACTCTGAAATCGCTCCTGTGGGCGAGGGACATCCCCTTGGCTCTCCCTCATCACAGCATTCTCCAGCTTCTCGCCCATTTTGCCCATTCGCGGATACAATCAATGCACGCAGATATCAGCTCCTGCGAGGGACATCGTGGAAAAGATTCGTAAGTCGAATGAAGAGTGGCGCAGATCGCTTACCCCTGAGCAGTACCGCATCCTTCGCGAAAAAGGCACCGAACGCGCCTTCACCGGACAATACACTGACACCAAGACTCCCGGCGTTTATCTCTGCTCCGCCTGCGGCCTTGAGCTCTTTCCCTCGGAAACCAAGTTCGAATCCGGTTGCGGATGGCCCAGCTTCTACGATCCTGCCGTCAAAGAAAACGTTGAGGAAGTAGAAGACCGTAGTCACGGCATGGTACGCACCGAGGTCAACTGCGCCCGCTGTGGAGGCCATCTCGGCCATGTCTTTCCCGATGGCCCCAACCCCACCGGCCTCCGCTATTGCATCAACTCGGCATCGTTGCGCCTCAACAAAAAGTAGTCTTGTGCCTTGTCTCTGCAGCTCCGGGGAAAGTCCTCACGTCTTTCCCTTACACCTGTAATCCCCGATTAGGCCGAAACTCCGGTTGACGAATCCTTGCCCGCGTCCTAGCCTGAAAGGTTCCCGTTTTTTTTCGAACTCATCTGAGATAAAGGTGCCCATGGCTGCTACTCCTACCTCGTCGCACAATCGTGTACTTAACACCGATCTTCGTCAGCGCATCATGTCCGCCGATGAAGCCGCCGCCCTCATTCGCAATGGCGATAACATTGGCATGAGCGGCTTCACTGGCTCCGGCTACCCCAAGGAATTTCCGCCCGCGCTTGCCCGCCGCATGAACAAGGATCACGAAGCGGGCACACCCCTCCGTGTCGGCGTCTTCACCGGAGCCTCCACCGGCCCCGAGCTCGATGGAGCTCTAGCCGCCGCCAACGGCATGCAGGTACGCCTCCCGTATCAGTCCGATCCCGCCGTCCGCAAGCGCATCAACGATGGCGACATGGAGTACATCGACATCCATCTCAGCCACGTCGCCCAGTACATGGAATATGGATTCCTCGGCAAGCTCGACATGGCCGTCATCGAAGTCGCAGCCGTTTACGAGGATGGCCGCGCCATCCCCTCCACTTCGCTAGGCAACAACAAGTCATGGCTGGAGTGCGCCGACCGAGTCATCCTCGAAGTCAACTCCTGGCAGTCCATCGACCTCGAAGGCATGCATGACATTTATTACGGTCTCGACGCTCCTCCCCGCCGCGAGCCCATTCCCATCACCCGCTCCGGACAGCGCATCGGCAGCCCCTACCTCAACATTCCACTCGACAAGGTTGTCGCCGTCATCGAGACCCATTCGCCTGACCGCAACACCGCTTTCAAGGAGCCCGATCTGCCCTCGCAGCAGATTGCCGGGCACATCCTCGAATTCCTTGAATGGGAAGTCAAGAAGGGCCGCATGCCCGCCGATCTTCTGCCCATCCAGTCCGGCGTAGGAAACATCGCCAACGCCGTACTCTTCGGACTCAACCAGGGAAAGTTCCAGAACCTCACCGCCTACACCGAAGTCATTCAAGACGGCATGATCGAACTCATCAAGTCCGGCAAAATGGTTTCGGCCTCGGCCACTTCGTTTTCGCTCGGACCTGACATGATCAAGGAGGTCTACGGCAACCTCCGCAACTATCGCCGCAGCATCGTCCTTCGCACTCAGGACATCTCCAACAATCCCGGCATTATCCGCCGCTTCGGCGTCATCTCCATGAATGGAATGATCGAGGCCGACATCTACGGCAACGTGAACTCCACCCACATCATGGGCTCCAAAATCATGAATGGCATCGGCGGCTCCGGCGACTTTGCCCGCAACGCCTATCTCTCCATCTTCATGGCGCCCTCGCATGCCGCCAAGGGAACCATCTCCACCATCGTTCCCATGGTCAGCCACGTTGATCACACCGAGCATGACACCCAGGTGCTGGTAACCGAACGCGGCCTGGCCGATTTGCGCGGACTTTCGCCCAAACAGCGTGCCCGCCTCATCATCGAAAAATGTGCCGCCCCCGAATTCAAACCGCTGCTCACCGACTACTTCGAGCGCGCCCAGAAGAGCGGAAACGGCCAGCACACTCCGCATATTCTGAGCGAGGCCCACAGCTTCCACGAGCGCTACCTCAAGACTGGAAAAATGCAGCTCTGACCTAACGGGTCGTGAGTTTGTCCTCACCCTGGCGCAAGGCGGCGAATCGGTCGATTCGCCGCCTTGCGTCAAATATAAGTGTTGATAGTGTTGATTTTGGCTGCAGCAAAGGCAACCTGCTCTCGTTGTCTGCCACTCACAATCAGAGGTGAATCTGATGAATCCTGAAAAGCACGATTTCTTGCCGCAGTCTGTCCGGCGGACCACAGACATCAACGCGGCGTGCTTGGCCCTTGGCGTTCAGGATGATCCCCTAAATGCGTAACTTGCCCAGCCTGACGAGTCTCCGATTCTTAGCAGCCATTTGGGTGGTCTTGTTCCACCTCGCTCCCCAGTGGGACGCGTTGCGCCACTTCGGACTAGTCGCAACAATTGTAGATGTCGGTTACTCCGGCGTGACCTTGTTCTTCGTGCTTTCAGGGTTCATCTTGAGCTACAACTACTTAAATCGTGATGTTCCGGTAAAGAAGTTTTGGGTTGCCAGGGCTGCACGAGTTCTTCCTGTGTATCTGTTTGCGCTCATCCTTTCCGCACCCTTCGATCTTCATACCTGCCATAAGCTCGGAATTTCCTTTTTCCCCACTGCCCTTTA
>Ga0182012_10000710_pt1 | contig 36738 bp, 20 predicted proteins | sample 612S2SmetaG_FD_120486 | JGI IMG/M metagenome (GOLD analysis project Ga0182012, IMG submission 120486) | Permafrost microbial communities from Stordalen Mire, Sweden - 612S2S metaG | ecosystem: Environmental > Terrestrial > Soil > Wetlands > Permafrost | place: Sweden: Stordalen | collected...
CCGCTTCCGGGGGCGCCCGCAATGATATTGAACGAGAACTCGGGAAGGCCGCCGCCGACAATTTCGTCGAGGCCCGGAACTCCGGTGGGTAGCTTGTTTATTTTCACTTTGTCTTCAGTGTTCATGCTGCTCTCCCGTTCTCGGAATTGCGATCGTCAAGTGCTTCACCTGGCCAGGCATTGCGCAGCAGGCTTAACGTTAGAGCTTCGCCAAGGAAGATACGAAGCAGTCCCAGTAGGCGTGCGATGAGAATGATCCCTGCTTCGCCTGCCTGATCCTTTTCAGTCTCGAGCTGATTCTCAATCTCGCCCAGGCCCTGCAAAGATCCATCCTCGGTAATCGTCACCGCGTCAAGGCTGGGAGTTCCGGTTCTGGCCAGCGTCAATGCCCGAGAGGCGAGTGACTGAAAGCCGGCAGCCCCAACAAATTCGCCAAGGCTCTGGCGGAGCTTCTCATAGACGCGCGTTGCCGGCGACTCCGTTGGCACGGAGGTCTTGCCCAAACCGGCTTCATAGGTAAGAAGACGATGGGCCAAATCTCGCATTCCTGGGGCAGCCGTCATGATTAACCCTGCATCATGGATTTCAATTCCGATTACCTCGTTCTTAAGAGCAACGGTGCAGCAATTGCTTTTTTACCGAATCGCACCCGCGATTTGGATGTTCTCCATTCGGGGCTGCAACACACCCTCTCTGGATGGAGCGTTAACGGAACTCAATTCATGTAGCGATTCGTTTCCGGGTCAGGTTCGTCTTCTTGCGAACCGCCAGCCTTGCTCCGGATGAGTGTGAAGATGTCTAAAACCGTGGCAATACTGCGAATGTTTCCCACGGCACTCAAGAGTCCCTCTTCCATGTTGGGATGTTTGTCCACCAGGAATTCAATACGATCGCTCACTTTCCGCAGCCGGTCAATTTCGAGCAGAAGATCCTCAAACGCCGCGGCCATTTCCGGCCCATCGGCGGCCGAGTAGAACGTGTCCGCTGGGGCTATTGTCGACTCTTTCCCGACATCAGTCTGAAGGCGTAAATCTTCAATCAATCGGAGCGTTGTTGCCTCGCCAAGAAAGGTAAGAAACAGCCCCAGGAGTTGCGCAATCAGAGTGACTCCGACCTCGCCGTCCTCGTCCGTCTGAGATTCGACTTCGCCAAGACCGCGCAGCACCCCATTCGCGGTGATCTGCACCGCACTGAGCCGGGGTGATTCAGACTTGGCTATAGCCAAAGCGCGGGAAGCGAGCACCTGAAAACCGTCAACTCCAACAGGCGCAGCAAGTTGCCGGCGCAGCTTCTCGTACACGCGAACAGTTGCGGGTTCGGTATGAAGGGAGGTGGTAGGCGCATCGGCTTCTGAAGCGACCAGGCTGCGGGCCAATTCACGCGTCTTATCTGAAGGAAGCATCGGTTTCGTTCTTTCCTTGCACTCTACGCCTTCGCGCTGAGCGCGCAGCATTTATCGCTACGGCAGTATTAGGGCGATTGCCTCTATGACGACAGTCCAGACGCGATTCATCTGCTTTAATCTGGCGTCACGCCATCCAAAGGTACTTCAAACATCTCCGGAAAGGTGAGCAAACTGGAACAGGTTATCACTTCGCAGCAGGAATAGAATGGTGAGGCTTGATCAAAATGTGGAATTGCGCAGGCTACAACAGACGCCTGGTCGCAAGGAGAATATCCGGAATTCCGGGGCCCTGGCTGATAGAAATTTATTTACACTTCGCTCACCTGCAGGATTAGGCTAATGGCTATGCGGCCGCGGTATTATCCCGCGATGCCCGCAAGAAGCCGCAGCCGCAGGGAGCCCTTCAATGGTTGAACTTGAAAAGCACGGATTCGATGTAGCTGCATTCCTGGCAAGCGCCGGCGTGGGGCGAAGAATCGTCCAGTTAGCGCCGAAGCAGGCATTCTTTTCGCAGGGAGATTCAGCGGACTCGGTTTTTTATCTTCAGAAGGGCCGCGCAAAGGTCACGGTGGTTTCCCCAGCCGGGAAGGAAGCCACCATCACGCTTCTCTCCACTGACGACTTTGTGGGAGAAGAGGCGCTCGCGGCCGTGCCGGGACTGCGTTTGTCCACGGCTACTGCCGTTACCGCCTGCACCGCTCTCAGAATCAGCCGGGAAGAGATGATCCGTGTGACTCATGTGGAGCATGACTTCTCAGACCTCTTTTTGAAAGTAATCCTGGAACGAAGCATACGCATTCAGGCCGATCTGGTCGATCAGCTTTTCAACTCCAGTGAGAAGCGCCTGGCGCGGATACTGCTGTTAATGGCGGAATTTGGCAGGCCTGGCGAACCGGAACAATACATCCCCAAAATCTCGCAGGAGACCCTGGCAGAGATGATCGGCGCCACGCGCTCCCGCGTGAGCTTCTTCATGAATCGATTTCGTGAGCTCGGGTTTATCGATTACAACGGACGCATCAAAGTTCATAAGTCGCTATTGAATGCGGTCCTGCTCGATCAAATGTCGAAACGTGATTCCGAGAAACCCAAAGGTTCGGACAGTCCACGAATTGCCTCAAAGCGGGCCAGCGGTCGGCGGTGAAGGTGGTCCAAGGCACGCAACGAGGGGAGAAATGTCCCGACAAGCAGGCACGGCTCGCCGTTGACTTTTCTTCGCTTCATGCAGGCGAGCGCGACTGCGAATCTAATTCGCTGGATCGACGAGCGCTCAGTAGACCGCCGCATGAGTGAGGTAAGATTGCGGCTTTGTATACTCTCTGAACGCGAGACGGTATGGGCTGCTGAAGATGAAACGCGACATCAAATCAGCGCTGCTGTTGCGAATCCGCATCTGGCTGGTCCTGTTTATTGCGGGACTGGTGCTGAGCGGCCTGACTGCGTTCCCGCTGGTGCGCGAGACGGCCTGGCTCGACCGGGCATTTCACGTGGCTCCGGTTGCACCGGCCGGTGGCGAGGCTCCACTCGAAGCCTGGCTTCGCCGCGTGCATGAGGCGCTCGAAACAACTGGCCGCGAATACCCATTCCTCGCCTACGGAACCGATTGGCTTGGCTTTGCGCACTTGGTCATCGCCATTGCCTTTATTGGCCCGCTGCGCGACCCGGTGCGCAACAAGTGGGTGCTGGTGTTCGGCGTAATTGCGTGCCTGGGAGTATTTCCGCTGGCGCTCGTCGCGGGCGCGATACGCGGAATTCCGCTCTACTGGCGGGCCATCGATTGTTCGTTCGGACTGTTTGGGGCAATTCCGCTTCTCTTTTGCCTGCGCGAGGTTGGCCGGCTGGAGAAATTGGATCTTGAGAAGATGGGCCCTGACAAGGTGGCGTGAGGCCGCGGCTCTACACTGATATCGGTCGATGACAGAACATACGGGTCCAACTGACACCATCGCGGCCATCTCCACGCCTCCTGGGCGCGGCGGCATTGGAATTGTGCGGCTCAGCGGGCCGGATTCGGTCTCGATTGCGGCCGGGCTGGTGAGGCTGCGGCACCCGCTGGAGCCGGCGCATGCGCGGCTGGCCGATGTGGTTGATGATTCTGGCGCTGGCGAGTCCAATCACGGCGCGGGGCCGGAGGTGATTGACGAAGCCCTAGTGACGTACTTCAAGGCGCCGCACTCTTACACCGCTGAGGATGTGGTGGAGATTGCGGCGCATGGGTCGCCGGTGATTCTCGACTATTTGCTGCGGCGAGCTTTGGCACTGGGCGCGCGGCTGGCCGAGCCGGGCGAGTTTACCCATCGCGCATTTTTGAGCGGGCGGCTAGATTTGACGCAGGCTGAGGCGGTCCGCGACCTGATTGAGGCGCAGACGTTGACGCAGGCTCGCCAGGCTGCCAGCCAGATGGGCGGCGCGCTGAGCCGGCGCGTTGTGCCGCTGAAACAGCGGCTGGTTGAGCTGATTGCGCAGTTGGAGGCCGGCATTGATTTTGCCGAGGACGATGTAGACGTGACGCCGGCGAGTGAGATCGCGCGGCGCATTGGGGAGCTTGAGCCGCCGCTGGTGGCGCTTGAAGCATCGTTTGCGCGCGGACGGCTGGTGCATTACGGGCTGACGCTGGCCATTGTGGGGCGGCCGAACGCCGGCAAGAGCTCGCTGTTCAACCGGCTGGTGGAGCGCGATCGCGCGATTGTTACGGCCACACCCGGCACCACGCGCGACCTGGTGACGGAGCGAATCTCGCTCGACGGAATTCCGCTGGAGCTGGTGGACACGGCGGGGCTGCGCGAGGGGCCCCGGGGAACGCTCGAAGAGGCTGAACAGATTGGCATTGCGCGCAGCCGCGAAGCGCTGGCCGACGCCGACCTGGTGCTGATTGTGCTGGACGCGACCGAGGCGCTGAACGACGAAGAGCGGTTGCTGCTGGCCGCGGCGGACGGACGGCCCGCGCTGGTGGCAGTGAACAAACGCGACCTGGTCGCAGACGGCCAATATGCCGCGGCCCTGGATGCGGAAAAGCTGGAATCTGCTCCTGTGCTTTTTACCTCGGCTTTGACCGGCGAGGGAATTGAGGAGCTGCGCGCGCAAATTCTTCGCCTGGCCACGGGCGGCGCGGCTGCCGAGCCGGGTTTGCTGACCAATTTGCGCCAGCACCAGGCCGTTACCACTACGCTGGGCGCGCTGGCCGATGCTTCGCGCGCGAATGCCGGCGCCATTCCGCACGAGATGATTCTGCTGGACCTTTACCGCGCGCTGTGGGCGCTTGACTCGCTGACCGGGCAGACGACGCCGGACGACATTCTGAATCTGATTTTCTCGACTTTCTGCATCGGTAAGTGACCTTGCGGAATTGGCTCTCCGCGCGGCAGCCGGCAAAAAAAATGCACGTGCCCAACCTTCATAAAAGTTGCAGGTCGTGAGCAGCGGAATGCGCGTCCACTGCTGCTCCTACGGCCATCGATGCCCAGAATCTTTGCACGCAGAAAGTATGACGCATGGATGGCCACGCTACGAGGTCTGGCTCAGTGCCTCCGCGGCGCGCAGGGCCAGGCCGTGGGCAACGGAGGTGAACTCGTTTCCTCCGCGAATTCGATCTTTGCCGAAGCGGGTTTCGAATATGCGGCGCACCGCGGGCACGAATGAGCTGCCTCCGGTAAGGAAGACGCGGTTGACCGATTGCGGATGAATGCCCGCGACACTAAGGAGTTTGTCGACCGAATCCGCGATGGCCTCGAGATCGCTCGCTATCCATGATTCAAAGTCGCGGCGTGTAACCGGGATGTGAAGGTCCATGCTGCCGTCGCGAAAATGGAATTCGGCACTTTCGCTGCGGGACAGCTCGAACTTGAGCCGTTGAACTGCCTGGTGGAGCTGATAGCCGAGGTCTTCTTCAATGAGGGCGATCAAGGCCTGAATTTTTTCTGGCTCCAATGCCCGGATCCGGGCGCTCTTCAGAATCTCGCGAACATTGTTGGTGCGCAGGAAAGATAGATAATGCCATCGCTCGAGGTTGGCGTAGATCCAGGCTGGAACTGCGGGCAGCAGCTTATTGAGCGACCGAGCCTCAGAATTCGAACCCAGCGCAGGCGAGACCAGTTTGCGGATGATGCGTGCGTCGAAGGCGTCTCCGGCCAGCCCCACTCCGCTGTTGCCGAGAAGATCGCGCGAAGTGCGTCCGCGGCTGCGCACGCCGGGACCGACACGCAACAGAGAGAAATCACTTGTTCCGCCGCCGAAGTCGCCGATGAGGATGAGCTCATCGTGGTCGAGCGTGGCCTCGTATGAGTAGGCGGCAGCGACCGGCTCCATTTCGAATTCAACTCGTTCGAGGCCCGCGGCCGCAAACGCGTCCCTGAGGCGCGCGACGGCAAAGTCGTCGTCCTCCGGCGTTTCGGCTCCGACAAATCTTACCGGGCGGCCCACCATGGCAAAGCCAATCGGCTTCTCGAATTGCTGCTCCGCATGTTTGCGCAAATCGGAGAGTATGCGTGAGATCAACTCCTCCAGCTTGTATCGGCGGCCGAAGATTTCAGTCCCGGTGAGGGAACGACTGGAGAGGTGTGACTTGAGCGACTGGATGAGGCGGCCCTTTTCGTCGGCGTGAAGGTAACGTTCAATGGCGGCGTGGCCGGTGAGGGCGTGCATTTTCCGCGGCCCGTTTCTGGGTCTGAATTGTTCAAGATACAGGACCGATCGCGATGTCTCCGCCTGAGCGCCGAACGATGGAAACATGGCATATTGCACTCCGGTCTCTGCATGCAGAAACGCGACGGAACTGTTGGTTGTGCCGAAATCAAGTCCGACGGCTACCGGGTGGCTTTTCGTTGTCTGCATCGGTTCCATTATTTCGTAATTGAACGCACTCTGCCGAGTCTCGAAAGAACACGACGTTGAATGAGATTGCGGCCATCGAATAAGGATTCAAATGCCGACGGTAACCCACTCAACTTCACAGTTTGCGGCGGAGCTCTTCAACTCTCTGTAAAGAATCGCTGCCACGAAGCCGATGAAACAAATGGAATGTATCTATGCCAGCAAGGTCGGCCAGTGAGGTCGGCCGGCGAGGTCAGCCGTGAAGGACGGCCAGTGAGGCCAGCCGCGTTCCAGGGCGCAGCCAGATGTGCGCAAGGAAACTCTTGAAAGGAGTGGACCATGAAAAGAAGAGTATTCAATTGGAATGCCGAGCGGGCGGCGGCGTGCGCGAAGAGGCTGTTGAGAGGAGTTTTGGGATTAGCGGGTTGTTTGTTTCTGGTGCACGGAGCGCTGGGTCAACAATCAGCGTTGAATAGTCCTTCGCTGGTCAACATGGAGTATCCGCAACCTGCGGGCGCGGTTAAGCCGCTCGAGCTGAAGGACTTTCCCAAGTGGATCACGGTCGACATGCAGACGAGGGCGCGCGAAGAAAACCAGAGCTCAGACAAGTATGTTTCCGGCAATGACGCGGTATATGTTTTGACGCGCGTGTGGGGCGGTCTTGAGGTTAGGCCGACCAGGTGGCTTACAGGCTACATGCAATTTGTCGACGCGCATGCGCTGGGATTGCCGCTCTACTACGTTGCCGCCAATCAGCGGGATGCGTTCGATGATCGGCAGGCTTTTCTCGAGTTCCATCAGAAAAGTTTTGCGGTGATCGCCGGGCGGCAGGAATTGAGATATGGCGGCGAGCGGTTGGTGGGAATCAGCAACTGGACCAATACCAGCCGTACCTGGGATGGATTTCTGGGGCGCATCGGCGACAAAAACCGGCTGGACGTGTTCAGCACATCGGTAGTCGCGATTCATGCCGGGTCTCTCGATAAACACGGCGCCGGGTTGACCTTTCACGGCGCGGTGGGAACCATCACGACCTGGATTCCGCGCACTGTGGTTCAACCATTTGTCTATATAAGGGCGTTGCCCTGGGTAGAGAGCCTGCAGAAGACGTATGGCAGCGAGACCGAGGTGACGCCGGGCGCGGAAGTTTCAGCCAGAATCCTGGGTGGTTTCTACTTTGACGCTCTGGGGGCTCTGCAGCGCGGCAGCTATTCAAGCGATTCGATTCGCTCGGCCGCAGGGTATGTAAAGGCTGGCTACGGCGCGCAGACAATTGACTGGAAGCCACGCCTGGCAGGCGAGTATGACTACGCGTCCGGCAATCCGCATACGGACTTACAGAGGATCGGCACATTCGATCAGCTGTATCCGAGCAACCACAACGCTTTCGGACTGACCGATCTATTCGGCTTTGAAAATATCAAGGAAGAACGGCTCAATCTCGACCTGGCCCCGGCAAAACGCATTGCGATGCTGTTTCAGCAGGAGTGGCTGCGCGTTTCCACGGTTCACGACAGCGTGTACGGCGGATCGGCATCGGCAACCGTGAAGGCTCCAGCCGCGGGGTTCCTGAGCGACGACATCGGCAGAGAGTTCGACGCTTCGGGTCAGTACGCTCTGGCCGGCAGCGTGACGATGAATATCGGCGCCGGTCACTTCTTGCCTGGATCGCTGATGCGGGAGAACGCTCATGGCGCTCCGTTGACGCTGGCCTACTTCGGGCTGACATACAGGTTCAAAGTGAATGCTGCCGAATGAGATCTGGAGACAAATTTCGCAGACAGTGTGAGAGTTGCCGCGCGAGCCGGAGGTGAAATGTGTCAATGACGGGCGACGCGTTCTCCGGTCTTATCGCTGCTGTAGACCAGGCAACGGATTGCATTGTCATCACCGACTCCAGCGGAACGATCGAGTATGTCAATCCGGCGTTCACGGCGATTACGGGATACAGCAAGGAAGAAGCGGTGGGACGGAACCCTCGCTTCCTTCAATCGGGAAGACAACCTGCGGCATACTATGAAGAACTCTGGAACACCATTCTTGCAGGGCAGGTGTGGCACGGACGACTGACGAACCGTCGCAAGGACGGATCCTACTATGAAGAAGAGATGCGGATCACCCCGGTCCGCGATGCGAATGGCGGCGTTACCGGATACATCGCAGTCAAGCACGACGTAACCGAGAAACAGGCGCGGGAGGATGCGCAGGCGCTTCTGGCCACGATTGTGGAAGCTTCAGAGGACGCCATCTTCACGTACACGCCCGGCGGTTTGATTCTTACGTGGAATCGCGGCGCGGAATCGATCTTCGGCTACAGCGGCGAGGAGGTGGCCGGGAAGCCGCTGGCCATGCTGGTGGCGCCGGAACGGCTGCCATTGCTGCCCAAATTCAGCGAGCGGCTGTTACGCGGCGGCGCGGTTTCTCAGTATGAGACATTGCTGGTGCGCAAGGATGGAAAGACGATCCACGTATCTGTCAGCGGGTGTGCAATCCGAGACTCCTCGGATGAAGTGACCGCCGTTTCGGTTATTGTTCGCGACGTCTCCGAGCGCTTCAATGCCGGTCAAAGGCTCCAACAAAGTGAACGGCGCTTCCGCGAGGTTTTTGAGAATGCGCCGGTTGGCGTCTATGTGACCGGGCCGGACGGGCGCTATCTCCAGGTGAATGCGGCGTTTTCAAGAATGGTGGGGTATTCAGAAAAAGAACTCCTCGCAATGTCGTGGCTGGAATTAAGCCATCCCGACGACCTGGCTTTCGCAATCGAGACCAAACGGCGGCTGTGGGAGAGTGCGGACGGCCAAGTGGAAGTGGAAGGGCGATCGATTCATCGCAACGGCAATGTGGTCTGGGGCCGGATGAATATTGCGCTTATACGAGACGAAAACGGCAATCCGCTCCACTCCGTGATCCATGTCGTAGACATTACCGAACGCAAGCGGGCGGACGATGTGCTGCGCGAGAGTGAAGAACGCTTCCGCAATATGGCCGACAGCAGCCCGTCGATGATGTGGGTAACGGATGCCGGTGGTGAGGTTGAGTTCGTGAGCCGGGCGTTCCGTGAGTACTGCGGGGCAAATCTCGAAGGGGACGACAAACAGAATTGGCAATTGTTGATTCATCCTGACGATGCGCCCCAGTGCCACTCGGACTTCATGCGCGCGATGAGCGAAAAAACGGCCTTCCGAGGCGAATGGCGCGTGCGGCGTGCCGATGGCGAGTGGCGTCTATTGGGCACCAATGCCGAGCCGCGCCTGTCGCCTGACGGCAAGTATATGGGCCACATTGGTCTGTGTGCGGACATCACGGAGCGCAAGCAGGCGGAGCGGAAACTTCAGTTTCAGCATTCAGTGATTCGCGCCATTCACGAGGTGTCGCTCGACGGAATCCTGGTGGTGAACAATGCGCAATGCATCGTGTCGCACAACCAGAGGTTCAAGGAGGTTTGGCAGCTTCCCCAGCTTGAAATCTCAGACCATATGCCAGATTACTTCGTCGGCGATCAGGCCCCGGTTGTCTTGTCGGCCGTGCTCGAACGCGTGAAGGATTCCGAGGCGTTTCTCAAGCGAATTCGAGAACTGAACGCCGATCCGGAGGCAAACGACCATTGCGAAATCGAGCTCAAAGACGGCAGAACCGTGGAACGATACTCCACAGCCCTGCGCGGCGAAAGCGGCGAGCATCTTGGGCGTGTGTGGTTCTTTCGCGACATCACCGGGCGCAAGCAGGCCGAACAGGCCCTGCGGAGCAGTGAAGAGAAGTTCCGCCAGCTTGCCGAGAATATTCGGGAAGTTTTTTGGATGATGAACGCAGCAGGCAGCGAAATCCTCTACGTCGGTCCCGCCTACGAGCAGATCTGGGGACGCAGCTGCGAAAGCCTGTATGCGAGACCGATGGATCGGATGGAAGCCATCCATCTCGACGACCGCGAGCGTGCCCATGAGACCTTTATGAGGCAGTTGCAGGGAGAAAGCATCGATTCCGAATACAGAATCGGCACGCCGAATGGAGAGGAACGATGGATCCGCGACCGGGCGTTTCCTATTCGCGATCAAGGCGGCGAACTGATCAGGGTCGCCGGAATCGCAGAGGAGATCACCGAAAGAAAACGCTACGAAAAGGAGTTGATTCGCGCCCGCGAGGAAGCGAATGCGGCCAGTGAGGCCAAGAGCCAGTTTTTGGCCAACATGAGCCATGAGATTCGAACTCCCATGAATGGGATTATGGGAATCACCGGTTTGCTGCTGGAGACGGAGCTGGACGAGACACAGCGCTCTTACGCAGACACGGTGCTGGAATGCGCCGATGCTTTGTTGACGCTGATCAACGATATTCTCGATATCTCAAAGGTTGAAGCCGGGAAGATTGAGCTGGAGACGCTGGAATTCGATCTTCAAACCGTGCTGGAGGATCTTGTTTCAGTGCTGGCCGTAAAGGCCCACCGGAATGGCCTCGATCTTATCTGCGAAATTGAACCCGGGACGCCCACCATGTTGCGGGGCGACATGGGACGGCTGCGGCAGATAGTGAACAACCTGGTGGGCAATGCCATCAAATTTACTTCGGCCGGCGACGTGGAACTGCATGTGACGTTGTCTGGGGAGACTGACGACGAGGTTCTGCTTCATTTTTCAGTGCGCGACTCGGGCATCGGCATACCTACGGACAGATTGGGCAGGCTGTTCAACAAGTTCAGCCAGGTAGACTCATCCACCACGCGCCTGTATGGAGGCACAGGACTGGGTTTGGCCATCTCGAAGCAGCTTGCAGAAATGATGGGCGGCGCAATCGGAGTTTCAAGCAAGGAAGGTGAAGGCTCGGAGTTCTGGTTCACGGCGCGTTTTGGCAAGCAGGCCAAGGCGCGCGTTGAGAGAGTTCCAATCGAAGGGCTCGCGGGCCGGCGCGCGCTGATTGTGGAGGATCGTGCCGCTGGTTTCCGCCTGCTTGACAGGCAATTGCGGTTTGCCGGCCTGCGGACTTCCAGGGCAGAGAACTATCCGCAGACGCTTCAGTCGCTTTATGGCGCTGCCGCCGAAAAGGATCCGTTCCACATCGTCATCGCCGATCTGCAGGTGCCGGGTATGGACGGCGAGGGGCTGGCTCAGACGATCAAGGGCGACCCGGTGCTTGGGGCGATGCGTGTGGTTTTCCTGGAACCGGTTGGAAGTCCGATCCGCCTCCGTGCGCCCGAAGTAGAGAAGCTCGTGACTTATTTAGCCAAGCCGGTGCGAAGCCGGGAGTTGCTCGAAGCTCTTTGCTCGATTCCCGGCATGGCTGAACCTGGATCGCAGAACGGAGCCGGTTCCCGTGCGGCGGGCGCTGCGGTAAGATCGATCGCCGGCATTGAAGGGCGAATCCTGCTGGCTGAGGATAACGTCACCAACCAGAAAGTCGCTGTAGGAATTCTCAGCAAATTCGGCTTGAGGGTGGATGTCACATCGAACGGCATCGAGACGCTAAAGGCATTGGAAACCAAAGCGTACGATTTGATTCTTATGGACGTGCAGATGCCTGTAATGGATGGCTTCGAGGCAACGAGAAAGATTCGCGCTTCGAATTCGGAGGCATTCAATTCAAGGATTCCGATTATTGCGTTAACTGCTCACGCGCGGGAAAGCGACCGGAAAGACTGCGTCGCGGCGGGAATGGACGATTACCTTTCGAAGCCGGTAACCGCGGCGGCTCTGATTGAGACGGTTCTGAGATGGCTTCCAAAAGGTGTAAACAAAGGCCGGGTCTCGTCACGAAAGGAAACTTCGCCAGCGACTCCGAAATGCGAGGCGCTGCCGGTCTTCGATCGGGAGGGCATGTCGAGCCGTTTGTTGGGCGATGAGGAACTGATGAGCGCGGTAATCGCCGAGTTTCTGATGGATACGCCCAGGCAGATCGCGGCTCTGCGGGTGCTGATCGATCTGAAGGACGCCACGGCCGCGGGGCGTAAGGCGCATTTGATCAAGGGATCCGCGTCAAACGTGGGCGGCGAAGCCATGCGTGCCGTGGCCTATGAATTGGAGCAGGCAGGCAAGGGCGGCGATTTGGAAGTGCTGGCTGCGGGCGTGGACGATCTCGAACGTGAGTTCCTGGGATTGAAGGATGCGCTTCAAGCGCGTGGAGACAGCGGCGGAAAGTCCGAAAAAAGCGGTGCAATCGTTTTGCGCACTGTGTAACGACTGCATAGAAAAAACAAGATTGGATTTGTCGGTCGTTGGACTTGGTGGTCTCCCACCCCTTCGAGCAAAAGACGCTCGATGGATGGGGCGCCCAATTTTATCCATTGCGTCTCATTCATCGCGGGGCGGAAACGACGGTGGCGAGCTGAAGAAACTGGCCGTGGAGCGGTTGGGGCGCTGCTATTGCCCGGATCCGCCGCTGATGATCTGGTGAAACGTGAACTGGCGGACGATCTCTTTCAAAGAGATCGCGAGCTTTGAGAGGTGGTCACAGGAATTGGTGGACTTTTGAGCGTCTTCAGCCGATTCACTGGTGAGTTTGGCGATCTCTTCTACGTTTGCATTGATCTGTTGCGCGGCCCCGCCCTGCTTGCTGGCCGCGGAGGAGATTCTGGAGATCATGTCACCCACGTTCTGGGCGGCGGAGATGATCGCCTTCAAAGACGCGCCTGCCTTTGAGGTAGTTTCGACGCCGGCTTCAACTTGCGTCGTGCCCGTCTTCATCTGCCTGACTGCCTCTTTGGTGCCTTTCTGCACAGTCTCGATCATTTGCCCGACTTCTTTGGTTGCATTCGTAGTACGCTCGGCCAGGCGGCGAACTTCGCCGGCGACGACGGCGAAGCCGCGTCCCTGTTCGCCGGCGCGCGCAGCTTCAATCGCTGCATTCAAAGCCAGAAGATTGGTCTGTCCGGCAATGTCATCGATGACCGCGACGATTCTGCCGATCTGATCTGAGTTTTTGCCCAGCTCTTCAATTTTCTTCGCAGTGGCGTTTACTGACTCGGCAATGGTCTGCATCATAACCAGAGCTTCGTCGACGATCAAGCCGCCTTGCCTGGCAATCTCAACCGCGTTGCACGCCGAGTCAGAAGCACGGCTTGAATTGCCGGAGACATTCTGGACACTCCCAACCATCTCCTGCATTGAGTCGCCGATTTGCGCAATTCGATCGCGCTGGGTAACGGCTGCTTCAGCTGCCCGCCTGGCATGCGCCAGAATCTCATTGGTGGCGGTGGTGATTTTGTCGCTGCAGTAATCGATGCCCGATACGGTGCCGGTGAGCTGCTCCAGCGCGCCATTCATATATGCAGACATGCTCCCGATGTCGTCTGCGCTGAGAACATCCACTTTGCCGCGAAGCACGCCTTTACCAAGGGCGAGGATCGCTGCTTCGAGAGGCTCGATGGAACGGCGGATCGTACGCGCAAACCATATATCCCCTGCGGCTCCAACCATGATTGTGATGAGCAGAATGGCCCAGACCAACGGAATACCGCGTTGGACATTGTCGACTGCCCTTTGCGTAAGGGCGTCGCCGCGAACTTTATCGATCTCCGCCAGTTGCTCCTCGATCTGACGCCGAGCCAGAGTCGCATTCTTCAGCCTGGTGTTGTAAATATCCCATGCCTGCTGCTTTTTACCTGCGCGGCTCAAAACTTTGATCTCGGTCCACACCTCGTAGAAACTGGCTTGACGCGTTGCCAGCTCGCGAAGCTCGTCGCGGTCTTTTGGGTCGAACTTCGGATAGTTGCTTCGAATCTTGGCCAGGTCGGCCTCGGCCTTGTCCACCAGAACTTCGTTCTTAGCCATCTCCGCGTCGCTGGTGGCATTTAAATGGAGAATGATCGCGATTCTCTGATCCTTGGCCACGGCCTTCATTTGTCCGGCCAGGAAAAGCGTGGCATAGGTGTCGTTGTTCATCGCGTCCACTGCCTTCCTGGTTCGATACATCGATGACAGGGAGAGGAACCCTTGCGTTAGCGTCAACAATCCAAGGATTGTGCCGGCCAGCACAATTTTGCTGCTCAGCGTCAACTTCGGCTTATTCATCTTTGCTCCCTGACTGTCATGTCCACGAACACTGTTGACTTGGCTTTGAACGAAGCGAAGGCATCCGTAGCTCGGGCTGCTGAGTAACACTATCGGTCGGGAAGGAGAAAAGTTGAGAGGAAGCGTGGCCCGGGCGGGCCGGATGCGATGGTTCGTTGTGGACTGGATGAACTGTTCCGACTTGGTTTGAATAAGACCAGCAAATGCCTGCCGAGAGGCAGGCCGCGCACAGGACAAAACTTGAGCTGCTATGCCGTGATTGCCGAAGAATATCTATGGTTCCGCATCGACAGAGCGAAACTCATGCGCTACTTGATGAGCCCAAGTTCAAGCAATTCGCTGCGCAGTTTTCCGGTGTCGATCGGCTTCATCAAATAGGCATTGCACCCGCCAATCAAGGCATTGGCGATGCTGCTCATGTCGGTCTGACCGGTGGTGACGATGATTTTGGTTGTATTGAGCACCTCGGCCGCGGCATCCAGCTTGTGTATTTCGCGAATAGCCTGCTGCCCATCCATTACCGGCATTCCCAGATCCATGCAAACCAGGTCGTAGCCGCGATGCTTCAGATATGCATCCTTGACGGCCTCGACGGCCTGTCTCCCATCGACGGTTACGTCGCATTCACCGTATTGTGACAGGAACTTCTGCAAGATCGTCCGGCTTGTGACATCGTCTTCCGCAACCAGGCTCCTCATGAACATCCCCTCATCTTTCAGGCATCCGGATCGGCTCGTTTCGCACCGAGGTTGGCAACACAATTCGATCGGCGATCCAGCCTAGGTGATTCTTATTGGCTATCGGCAGAATTGGTTTTTTGATTACCAGACCGGGAATTAATGATGGTAAGAGGCCGAGTGTCAATATTGCGGATAGGCATTAGAGTCTGCCGGTGGCTCAGGGAATTGGGCAATTCCAAGGTTTGATGAATCGTTAACAAACACGCTGCTTGTCCTGGCCAATGCAAGATTGCAGGACTATGGTATGAATCAGTGGGGAGAGTGAGGGCCATGAGGATGGCGGCAAAGAGAAGGGCAATTTCGCGACGACGATTTCTTCAGACGGGTTCGTTGGCAGTGGTTGCGGGTGCCGGGATGCGGAGCTATCGGGCCTGGGGCTCTGAGCCAGCCATGCCTGCGATGCTCTCCGAATTTGGATATGGCGATGTGTCGATTGCCAGCGAGCTGCATGAAGCGCAGTTATTCAACACTCATGACGTGCTGATGGCGTTGAGCGAGGACAGCCTCTTGAAGCCGTTCCGGCAGATGGCCGGCATGACCGCGCCCGGCGAAGATCTGGGTGGGTGGTACCAATACAACCCCGACTACGACTATCGCAAGGACTTCGATAAGGGCTTCGCACCTGGCTGCACCTTCGGACAATGGGTGTCGGCCCTGGCGCGCACTTACGCTATTACCGGCGAAGCGGCGACACGCGAAAAGGTACTGCGGCTCAACCGTCTTTATGCCGAAACCATTTCTGCGAATTTCTACGAAAAGAGCCGCTTTCCCGCGTATACCTACGACAAACTGCTGCTGGGGCTGCTCGATTCGCACCTTTACGTAAAGGACCCCCAGGCGCTCGCCATTCTGGAGCAGACCACGAAAACAGCGCTGCCGATGTTGCCGGCGCACGCAGTGGAACACGACCATCAGTGGCGCATGGATAAGGACCCGCAAGACGCATCGTGGACCTGGGACGAGTCTTACACCATGCCGGAGAATCTGTTTCTGGCATACCAGCGCGGAGCTGGACGGCAGTATTACGATCTCGGCCTCGCGTATCTTGACGACAAACCCTGGTTCGATCCGTTATCGCGCAATGAGAACGTGCTGAATGGAAGACACGCGTACAGCCACGTGAACAGCCTGAGCTCGGCGATGATGGCTTACATGGTTGCGGGGAGCGAGAAGCATTTGCGCGCCGCCCGCAACGCTTTTGCCATGCTTGAGGCGCAGAGCTATGCGACCGGAGGGTGGGGTCCGGACGAGACGCTGCGCGCACCGGGAAGCAGCGACGTCTACGACAGCCTGACCAACACGCACCACACCTTCGAGACGCCGTGCGGCTCTTACGCACATTTCAAGCTCACACGCTACCTGCTGCGGGTGACCGGCGACGCGCACTACGGCGACAGCATGGAGCGGATGATGTACAACACCGTTCTGGGTGCGCTGCCGCTTGAGGAGAATGGCAAGAATTTTTATTACTCCGATTACAATTTCGACGCGGAGCGCGTTTACAAGGAAGCGCACTGGGCCTGCTGCTCGGGCACGCTGCCCCAGGTGGCGGCGGACTACCGCATTAACATCTATTTCCGCGCGCCGCAAGCGGTATATGTGAATCTCTACGTTCCTTCAACGTTGCAATGGAATGAGAATGGGGCGGCGCTCTCGCTGACGCAGGAGAGCGAGTATCCGCTTGAGGATCGAGTGGCGTTCACCTTGACCAGCTCTCAGGCCGCGGACCTGGCGCTCAATTTCCGTATCCCGGCATGGGCTGAGGGCGCGGAGATGCTTGTGAATGGAACTCGGCAAGTGGGAGTGGCGTCGCCGGGACAGTTTGCCGCGATACGGCGCACATGGAAGAGCGGAGATCGCGTGGAATTGGAGCTTCCGCTAAAGATGCGATTGGAGCCAATCGATGCGCAGCACACCGACACGGTGGCGCTGCTGCGTGGGCCGTTGGTGCTGATGGCGGTGAAAGAGAAAGAAGGCGTGCCGCTGCCGCAGGTAACGCGTGCCGGGTTGTTGGGGGCTAAACGCTTGAGCGAACGGCAGTGGCAAGTGACTACGGCAGACGGGCCGGTGGCGCTGCTGCCGTTTACATGGTTGGGATCGCGGCCTTACACCACCTATTTACGAGTGAGCTCGTGAGGAGCTCGATAGATAGAGATCATGGGTGCGGGCAGCGCAAAGAAAGTCGTGCGGAAAACACGAGCGGCGTGGACTTCTGGAGCCCACACCGCTTGTGTTTTGGATTTTCCTCGAGGGCTAGAACTCGAGCCTTGAAGCAACCTGCACGGTGCGGCCACCGCTGAAGTAACCGCTGTTCGTGCTGGTGATGAGGCCGAAGGTGGGCACGCTGAGGTTCATGGTTGGGTCGCCCAGGTTGGTGTGGTTGAGGACGTTGGTGAATGTGCCTTCGAGCTTGAAGTGTAACTGCTCGGTGATGGCGAAGGCCTTGCTGACGCCGGCGGAGAGGTTGAAGAGTCCGGGGCCTTCCGTTGAGCCGTTGGTTGCGTTGCCGAAGCGGCCAATGGGCAGCGGCGAGTTGGCGCCGGGGCCGGTGTAGCGTGGATTGCCGCTGGCGTCGTAGCCTGCGCCGGTGTAGCAGCCGTTACCGGGCTGCCAGCTGGGATCGCCGGGGCAGGTGAAGGCGCTGGGGTTGGCCCATAAGGTGCGGGTTTTGGCTCCGGTGCGCCAGCTGGCGCCGGAGACTTTGTCAGCGTACTGCGCGCGGTGCGAAGGATCCCAGCCTGCGAGCGAAGCGGTGAGGCCGGAACCGGTGCCTGAGGGGTCACCCTGACCAGAAGGGAAATACGGCATCAGGTAGTCGCCGGATTCGACGGTCAGGATGCCGGTGAGGCTCCATCCGCCGACAATGGAATCTGCGATGCGAGGCATGGAGGCGCCGAAGGACTTGCCGCGGCCAACGGGCAGATCGTAGAGGCCGGTGGTGTTCCACAGCAAGCGCCGGGTGCCGTAGACATCGCCGAAGTCGGCGGCACGGTCGAGGACAGAGCTGGCGCGGCTGCCGCCGCCTTCGCCGGCGAATGCGCCGTTGTCTGGACCCTGGTTATCGGCCAGATTCTTGGCCCAGGTAAAGGTGGAATTGAATTCAAGGCCGCGCTGGAAGCGGTGGCTGCCCTGAACCTGAAGCGAGCTGTAGCTGTCGTTGGCGCCGGTGGCGCGGGTGTTAATGCGGCCCCAGTTGGGAAACAGGCGCGCCGAGAAAGGCTGGTTGTAGGCCGAGACGGTGGTTGAGAAGGGCAGCGTGTTTTCATCCGGCGCCCAGACAAGCTGATGCGATTCGGAGGCAATGTAGGAGGCACGCAGCGCGTAACCCTGGCCGAGGTCGCGATCGATAGTCAGGTTCCACTGGTAGGTGTAAGGGTCTTTCCAGTTGGCGCTGTTGGCGGTGCCGAAGTAGTCGGTGCCGTAAGCGTTGGTTGGTCCGCCATTGCCGGAGCCGGCGTAGACCAGGGGCCACTGGTAGCCTGGCGTGCAGCTCGTGGCACTCGCGCAATTCAGGCTGTTGGAGTAGGTTTGCGTGGCAGCCTGGATGGTGCCGGTGAGGGAATAGAAGCTGGAACCCAGCATGTTGATGTTGTACATTCCGAAGCCGGCGCGGATGGCCGTTTTGTCATTGCCGAAGGGACGGAAGGCGAGACCGAAGCGGGGCATGAAGCGCAGGTGCGGGTACTTCTTCAGACCGATCGGAAAGCCTGCCTGCGTGTTGCTTTCCACGGGCATGCAGGGCGCGCCGTTGACAGCGGCAGGGTTTGAGTTGGTGACGCCATCTGGATCGCAGGCGTTGGCGGAGGCCAGAAAGTTCTGTGCGAGCAGATTCTGGTAGCCCTTCATGTAAATGACGACACCTGCTCCGGCGAGGCTGGGGTCGAAGTTGCCGATGTCGCCGCCTTTGTCGTAATAGCCGGGGTGGAGCTCGTAGCGGAGGCCGTAGGAAAGCGTCAACCGGTCGTTGACGCGCCACTCATCCTGGCCGAAGAAGTCGTAGTGGATGGAGTAGCCATCGTTGTCTTGATGGACAACGTCGTATTCAGTGGCGTTGGGGATGCCGAGGAGGAAGTCGGCGAAGTCGATGCCGGTGAAGCAGCCGCTGCTGCCGCCGCTGCCGCACTCGTCGAACGCGTAGGTGCCGTAGTTATCGGCGCCAAAAAAGCCGAGGGCGCTGACGGCTTCAAGGGTCATGATGTTTCCGCCGATTTTCACAGTGTGGCGGCCCTTGGTCCAGATAAGGGTGTCCTGGTAGACGTTTGTGAGCGAGTTACCGAGGCTGGTAAGGCGGTCGGCGCTCAGGCTCTGCAGGTTGGCGAAATCCATCTCTGGAATGCCGTTGTAGAAGAGGTTCTGGAGACCCTGGAAGTTCTGCGCGGTCGTCCAGGCATTGCCATTGAATGAATTGTTGGCGCCGTTCCAGACGCGTGTAAAGCCGTATCCGCCCTCATTGATGAGGCTGGGGTTGATGGTCCAGTTGGTGTCGACCCGGAGCACCTTGTTGCTGTTGACATTGGTGGAGGATGGAACGAGCAACTGCTCGGGCGAGACTGTGGGGAAGTTCTTATCAGTGAACTTGCCCCAGAGAAGAAACTTCTGGTTGGACCCGAAGTACTTATCGCCGCGGACATCGAACTGGTTTGAGCGCTTGCTGGCATTGACGTTCCTGGTCCAATTCGCAGTTTCGCCGTCCTGATAAGTAGCGGGGTTGCCGATGTTGGGCGTGGGGTAGAACTGCTTGAGGGCGTTGGTAGCGATTTGGCTGATGGAGCCGGTGGGAACCTGCGTTCCCCAGGATTGGGAGGGGTTGTAGGGATCGCGGAGAGTAATGGGATTGCCTTCCGAGTCAGAGTAGCCGGAAAAGTCACCTCCGATCATGCCCTGAGTGGGAACGACCTCTTGCAGCACGGACTGCGAGGGAAAACGCCAGCCTTCGTAATCGACGAAGAAGAAGCTCTTGTCCCGGCCGTTGTAATGGGGCAGCAGGACAGGTCCGCCGAAGGCGCCACCGAATGTAGTGCCATGGTAAGAAGGCTGCGTGTAAGGGGTGTAGCTGTATGCGTGTGCGTTCCAGTTATTGTCCTGATAGTAGATGAAAGCAGAGCCGTGGATCTGGTTGGTGCCACCTTTGGTGGTGACAATGACCTGACCAGGGTCGCCATACTCGGCGTTGGCGAGGATGCCGTCGGCGCGGATTTCGCTGATGGCCTCAGTGGATGGGAAGGAGTCGTTGATCCAGGTGCCGCCTCCCGCGTTTTTGACAGTGATTCCGTCGACAGTAACGTCCGTCTCGAAAGGCAGGGCTCCCTGGATGGAGATGCCGGACTGGTCAGACTGAGCACCTGGGAGAATGCCGAGGATTGCGGCAGCGGAGGTGCCGCTGGCACTGGCGCGGGTATTGACGGGCAGATTGTCTGCGTCCTGGGTGGTGAACGTTCCGCTGATGGTCGGCGAATCGGTTTCGATTGAACTCACCGTATCGGCGTTAACAATAACTTCCTGCTTTACGCTGCCCAGACCCAGGCTCGCGTCGACACGCAATTCCTGCCGAACCTGGAGATCGACACCGTTAACAGCCCATTCCTCAAATCCCTTTGCATTGATGGTGACTGTGTAATGTCCGGCCTTGACGTCCTGAAAGTGGTAGTCGCCCGATCCATTGGTGGTGGTGGTGCGCGCAATTCCCTCGTCGTTGTTGGTCAGCTTTACGTCGGCGCCTGCAACTACTGAGCCGCGGGGATCCTTGACGGTTCCAATCACTGAACCCTGTGTCGTCTGCGCCTGGCCTTTCACGCAGAGCAGCGCGATGAGCAATCCGAGGATTCGAAAGTTGCCGGGCACGTACCGCTGAAGGCTAAGAAATCCAGGTTTCTTCATGGTGCACTGTCTCCAAATAATTTGTTGGCTGCGGGAGGTTCGGCTTATAGGGACCGGCTAGGAAAAGCGCGATACCATCAACAGGTGCTGCTGTTGCGATGGGTGGAACTGCCGGATGCCGCCTACTCGTAGAAGAAGGGGTCATGCGTCGAGATTTCCGCTTTTGATTGCCTGAGCCCGAACTTGACGATCTGTTCAGAACTCTGCCGTTCTCGACTCCAATGTTGGGCGATTAGCCTCAGAGTAGTGGGGGATTGTTTCAGAATTTGCCGCATTTGATGAACGCGGCTTTAAAATCCTGTTGCGATGGATGTAGATATTCACAAGCGGGTAAAGGGCCTGCGGGCCGCCGTTGAGCCCCATGCTGCGATCTCTCACTGATCGTCGTTGTCGGGTTTGCTCAGCGTTCCGGCTGCCTTCTCCATCTGCTTGCGGATCTCCTGCGCATTGTCGACATCGCGCAGTTCGGCCGCTTCCTGCTTCGTCTTCGGTTTGGCGAACAGCGCCTTTGACGGGTCGAAGACGCGCCGATCAGAGTGTCGCAATTTGAAAGGTTCGGTATGCGGTTTGGTATCGAAAATGCCCGTCATTTCACCCGCCAAAGCATCTTCAAGATTCAAGGGCCCCAGGCCGAGCAGCTCGTCAATCGTACGTGTGATTGAACCCATGCTGGTATGCTGATGCGAAACTGAGCCGGGCTTTACCCACGGGCTGGCTACAAGCAGCACGCTGCGATGCGCATCGACGTGATCCACGCCTCCCTGCGCGTCGTCTTCAGTCATGAACAGAGCGGAGTCTTTCCAGATCGGGGTCTGGGATAGAAATGCGACAATCCGGCCCAGAGCCAGATCGTTATCGGCCACATACGAGGCGCGGTAGGGATATCCATCCGCCGGCCGCGCATCGGTGGTATGGTCGTCGGGCAGGCGAATTACGATGAGTGCCGGCACATCCCCTGTGGCGAGCCTGGCGCTGAAGTCCCGCTTAAACTCCCTGGCGCGAAACTGGTCCGGTATCCCGAGATTGAATGTCGGAAACCGGCGGTCGGTGTGCTCGAAGACAGGCAGTGGAAGAGGAGAATTGAGAAACAGTCGCTGGCCTTCGGGCCCAGCGCCATCCATCTCATCGTTCCCCTCGAGTTCGAGCCCTTCGCCGTAATTCAGAATCCCTTGCCCGCTGGCGGCAATGTGCTCCCACAACGAACCAAACTCCGGCTCATCTTCAGGCATGGGTGCGTCGGCGCCGCCGAACATGGCACGCCGGCCGGGCTGGGGCGCGCCGGGAAATTCGTGCCGCCGCTCGCCATATCCTGAAGTCCACGCGGTGTTGAAAAAGGGCGTGGGATCGATGCCCATCACCCAGCGATGGCCGTCGGCCGAGACATCTGAATCCACATAATAGTTGTCGCTGACGGCATACTGATGGGCGAGCGCATGCAGGTCGGGGGTGACTCTCAAATGCGTTGCTTCCGCATCCTCTTCGGCCCATCCGTCAAGCCCATAACGGGCCAGCGATGGATCGCCGTTGAGCCCTCGAATATCTCCGAGCATCTCGTCGAAGGTGCGGTTTTCGCGGATCACAAGAAAACAGTGCTTGAGGTGTGGAAGCTCCGGTTGACTCGCGATGGCTGCAAGATTTCCGTCGATCACCGTCTGCGTCAAGGTTTCCGGTGGCGCCAGTCTGGCGAGCCGGATCGCACTCAGGCTGCCGAATTCGAGCGAGCCCACGTAAGTTGGAGCGTTAGGATCGTGCCGCCTGCCCGCATTCGGGCCCGCACCTCTTCCCTTCGTATTGATCACATATAACCTAGCGCCATCTGCCGACAGTGCCACTGCCGAAGGATTCCAGCCGACCGGAATATGTTCGATGACTTTGCCGGTGCTGGTATCAATCACGCCTACCGCATCGATTCCGGATTCGGCCACATAGAGACGGCCACCGCCCAAGGCCAACCCGCTGGGCATCACGCCCCGCAGCGGTCGTCCGGCGCGATCCTCGAATCGGGACCCTTTAAACGGGGTGAGTCGAATTTCATCGAGCAGCTGGCTGCCGTCGGCGCTTACTTTAGCCACTTCGTCTTCGTGCGCCAGCGAAACGTATACAGCATCTTCGCCGGCGGCTACGCCGGTGGGCGCGGCTCCGCCTACAGCGGCTCCGGCACTTTCTGAAATTGTCGCGCCAAGCCTGAGCTTCGCTGTAATTGCGGGATGTTCGCGATGGCGCACGTCGTAGGTCCAAAGCGAGCTGCCGCGCGTCGAGTTCTCATCGCCCAGGCCCGGCACTCTCTTGCCCTCCGCCACCGTTCCCTCGCGCGCGGCTTGTGATGGATAGCCAAAGGGAGGGAAATGAAGTCCCGTTCCCAGCGGATTGTTCGTGGCAATTCCCCTAATTGGCTTGTACTCAAAAAGACCGCTGTTGGTGACATAGAGCCGTTTGCGATCGGGCGATAGCGCCAGACCAAACGGATAGCTTCCCGTGGGAATCTCGGCGAGAAGCTTAAGCGTTACGGCGTCCACAATCACCACCCGCCAATTGCCCTGGTCGAGGACATACAAGGTCGATCCATCAGCCGAAATGGTGAGCGTTGCGGCGAAGCTTCCATTGCGTTGCTTGCCGCGCAGCGGAGAATCCAGCGAAACTTCTCCGGCTGGAGTCCAATCGCTGGTCCGGTAAGCGCGCACCTTGCCGGAGTCGCCGGTCGCCACGTAAAGCAACGATCCATCGTGCGAGTAGACCAGCCCCGCGTGAACTTCGATTGCAGGATCGCGCTTCTCGCCTGCCGGCATCCGCTTCACCGCGGGATTTGAGCCGGCCGGATCGTCGATGACATTCAGAGCAAAAGGAAAACCGATGGAGGGCGCGGCAATCTGGTGGCCGCCTGGCCGCAGCGCCAGCGCAAATGGATATGGGGCCAACGGTATCCAGTTGCCGGCAGGGTGAATCACGCGGCCATTGGGCAGTGTGGCGACGATGCCGGTCTCAGCGCGGAGAACGGGATGGCCTGCCGGAGAGAACAAGGCAGGATAAAGAACGGTCAAGGAAAAGGTGACCCAGGAGGAGCGGGTCGGGCCGATCGTGCTTTTCATAGATTGAAGTATGCATCCTGATTATGAATGGCCGGTTGCTGCTTGGGGACAACTTGTTGTTTTGCGGTATTTCGGACCGGAGAGCTTACGAATTGATGGGTGAAGAACGCTGACATATAATTTCCGCGGCCCAACAATGCGTCTTGACAACGGCTTGTAACTAAAGCCTACGCCGCCACGCCGTGGCCGCGCCGAATCTTCATGCGTCTCAAAGAGCTGGAAAGTGCCGGCGGAAAAGGAGCGAGAAAGAATGCTCGATTGTCGGCTCGGCGCCGTGGTTCGGCTCATTACTGCTTTCGTTATCTTTACTGGAATTGCTGTTGCTCAGACTGCACAGCGGCCATGGATGGACAAATCAAACTCGCCGGAACAACGTGCGGCTCTGCTGGTGCGACGGATGACGCTCGACGAAAAGATCACCATGATGCACGGCGTGGAGCCCATTCCGATCAAGGGTTACGTGGGATATGTGCCTCCTATTACCCGGCTTGGGATTCCCGCTTTGACTGAAGCTGACGGTCGGGCGGGAGTGGGCAACGACGCGACCGGGGTAACGCTGTTACCTGCTCCGATTGCGGCCGCTTCAAGCTGGGACCCCGGACTGCTGTACATGTTTGGCCGCGTATTGGGGGAAGAGGAATGGAAGAAGGGGACCAATGTGGCGCTGTCGCCCTCAATTGACGTGGTGCGAGTGCCGGAATGGGGCCGGACATTTGAAAGCTACGGCGAAGACCCATACTTTAATGGGCAGATGGCGCAGTCGGAGATCAGGGGGATCCAGAGCCAGGGACCAATTGCCAACGCGAACATGTACGTGACGATGAACCAGGAGAGCAATCGCTTTGAAGAAGACTCGATTGTCGATGAGCGCACGTTGCACGAAATCTATCTGGCGCCTTTTGCCGCAGCCGTGGAGAAGGGGAACGTGGGCACGGTGATGTGTGCCTATGTGAAAACGAACAGCGTTTTCAGCTGTGAAAGCTCGGACGTGCTTACCGAAATGCTGCGCAAGGATCTGCACTTCGACGGATTTGTGATGAGCGACTGGGGCGCGACGCACTCGACCGTGGATGCGGTCGAGAATGGCCTGAATCAGGAGATGCCGGGAGACAAGTATTTTGGCGCGGCGCTGAAAGCGGCAGTTGAGGCTGGCCGCGTGAGCCAAAGCACGATCGACGAGCGGGTGGAGCAGATTCTTGTGCCGATGTTCCGGCAGGGCCTGTTTGACAAAGCGAATACCGGCAGCTGGTCCGCGGATGTTCGCACCCCGGAGCACACTTCGTTTTCGCTGCGGGCCGCGGAAGAAGGCACGGTTCTGTTGAAGAACGAGAACAAGCTGCTGCCGCTTGCGAAGAGCGTGTCGATTGCGGTGATTGGTGAAGCTGGCGGCGACAAACCCAAAGCGGAAGGCTCGGGCAGCTCGGGCGTAAAGCCGCCTTATATTGTCAGCCCGGTTGATGCGCTGCGCAAAGTTGCGGCAGCCGGAGCTTCGATTACTTTTTCGGATGGCAGCGATATTGCCGCGGCAGAAGAGACGGCGCGTAAGGCGACGGTTGCAATTGTTTTTGTGCACACCGATGAAACCGAGGGCCATGACCGGCCTAATTTGATGCTGCCGGGGCATCAGGACGCAATGATTGAAGCGGTGGCAAACGCGAATCTAAAAACCATCGTCGTTCTCGATACCGGGGGACCGGTGCTGATGCCGTGGGTGGACAAGGTGGCCGGCATTCTTGAGGCGTGGTATCCGGGCCAGGAAGATGGCAACGCAATCGCGGCTATCCTCTATGGCGATGTGAATCCCTCAGCCAAGTTGCCACTCACGTTTCCGCGTAGCGCGACGGCGATTCCTACGGCCAGCCAGCAGCAGTGGCCAGGAATTGATGGCCGGTCGGTGTACGCGGAAAAACTCAATGTTGGTTATCGCTGGTACGACGCGACCAATACACAGCCGCTCTTTCCCTTTGGATTTGGCCTGTCGTACACCAGCTTCCGCCTTGGCGATATGAAGGTTTCACCGGGACGAGTGCAGGCAGGGGCATCTTTCCGAAACGTCGTAGTGCGCGTGAATGTGACCAATACCGGCAAGCGCGCCGGCGCCGAGGTGGTGCAGGTCTATGTGGAGCAACCGGCGGCCAATGGCGAGCCTCCGCACCAGCTGCACGCGTTCAGCAAAGTGGAGCTGCGGCCCGGCGAAACAAAACCGGTCGTCCTCAATCTCGATCAACTTTCGTTCTCGATCTACGACGCGGATGCGCATCAGTGGAAGACTCCGGCCGGGACTTACCAGATCCTGGTGGGCACATCATCTCGGGATCTGCCGTTGCATGGCGATGTAACTATCAGCCGGTAAGTCATGGAAAGGTCAGGCTAGGAACAATCAATGAAATTGAGTGAGCGTGTTGAAGAAGATTCATCGGGCCGAGTAACGCGAATGCGCAGCGCGGTATTGGTTTTGCTGCTGTTCATTGCTGCATTTTGCGTGACAGGCTCCGCCGCATGGTGCCAGCAAACAACCGTTGTGCTCGACGGCAACAGCACCGGCAGAATCTTCGACGGCCTTGGCGCGGTGAGCGCAGGGGCTTCTTCGCGTCTGTTGATCGACTACCCAGAGCCCGAGCGCAGCCAGATTCTGGATTACCTCTTCAAGCCTGGCTATGGCGCCGCGCTGCAACATCTCAAAGTAGAGATAGGCGCAGACGTAAATTCGACCGACGGCTCGGAACCAAGCGCCATGCGCACGCCTGCGGACCACAATGCAACCCGCGGCTACGAATGGTGGCTGATGACAGAGGCGCACAAGCGCAATCCGCACATCAGTTTCGAAATACTGCCGTGGGGCGCTCCGGGATGGGTTGGAAACGGGACCCTGTATACGCCGAAGATGGCCGGGTATGTGGCGGAGTTCATCAAGATGGCCAAGACAAGCCACAACATCGACGTCGCTTACACAGGCGTGTGGAATGAAGCGGTGTATAACGCCGACTATGTGAAGGAGCTTCATCGCCGGCTTGAGGCCGAAGGCCTCGCCACCAAAATTGTCTGCTGCGATGAGTATCCCGGCCAGGGCGCAGGTCAGTGGGCTATCGCCGATGCTTTGCGCAGCGATCCTGAGCTCGCTGCCGCTGTTGCAGTGATCGGCGTGCATTATCCCCTGATCAACGGTCACATCACAACAACTGCTTCGGCGCGCGCGTCGGGCAAGCCGCTGTGGTCGACGGAAGATCAGCCCAACGGAGGCTCCGGTCCATTCTTGAGCCGCAATTGGCCAATCGGCGGCCGGATACTCGCGCATCTTTACAACCAGAACTATCTTGAGGGATCGCTGACCGCGACTGAAATATGGAGCCCGATTACGTCGTACTACGATAATCTCGCCGCTCCCAACTCCGGCCTGATGTATGCCAACACTCCATGGTCTGGCCATTACCAGGTGCAGGGAACGATCTGGGCTACAGCGCATACAACGCAATTCGCCCAGCCTGGATGGCAGTACCTCGATTCGAGCTCAGGGTACTTGCCGGAGAAAGGCAGTTATGTAGCGCTGCGCTCGCCCGACAAGAAGAATTGGAGCGTGGTGCTTGAGACCATCGACGCAAAGCAGGCGCAGACGGTCAGCTTCAATCTCACCGGCGGACTTGCTCGATCGGCAGTCGCGGTGTGGGAGACAAACAGCTCCCGCACCTTTGAGCGTGTCGCGATTTTGCATCCGGTTGGCGATTCGTTCACGTACACATTCGACGCTGATTCGCTCTACTCGCTGACCACGACAACCGGACAGGGCAGCGGCACTGCGCAGCCACCTCCGCCGGCGCCATTTCCTTTTCCCTACGCAGACGATTTTGAACATACCGATCTGAATCGTTCTCCGAAATATCTTTCCGATCAGGGTGGTGCGTTTGAGGTGCATCCGTGCGATGGCAGGCCGGGCAAATGCCTGGAGCAGGTGATCACCGAGAAGCCGATTGAATGGGGGCCGTTCCCTGATCCCTTCACGCTCGCGGGCGATGCAGCGTGGACCGATTACACTATCGCCGCCGATGTGCGTTTTCTTTCTTCCGCTCCCGCCAGCATCGCGGGGCGCATCGACTCCGCCGATGTGTTTCAGGATGCAAAAGCCCACTGGCCCAGCGGCTATATGTTGCTGGTGCACCCCGACGGCGCGTGGCAGCTTATCAGCACCCAGTTCAAGAAGCAGCCGGTAGTATTGGCGAAGGGAACAGCGGCTTTCGATCGCGATCGCTGGCATCATGTGGAGTTGAGTTTCAGCGGTACGAACATTTCCGCTTCTCTCGATGGCGCGGCCCTGATGAATGTGAGTGATTCCACGCACACGCACGGAATGTTCGCGCTGGGAACGGAGTGGGATCGGATTCAGTTCGACAACCTTCAAGTTGCACCGATTCGCTCATCGGTACGCTGAGATCGATTGATGGTGAGCGCTTTCAGAGGAGACGCAACGGCGCACGGCCTGCAGCCGGAGCAACTCGAACAAAGGAGCAGTATGCGCAGGAAACATTTCTTGATTCCGGTTGTTCTTGTTTTTAGTTTTTCGCTCACATTGCGTGCGCATTCTCAGGAATCCATCGTGGCCATGGACCTTGGCCCCGCCGCGCAGAAAGCTCCTGCCATTGAAACCGATTGGCTGGCTGGCCTCACAGTCGATCGCTTTCTGCTGGCAAACGGTGAGAACGTTCCAGTCACGCCCACTTCTGTCTCGCTGCTTTGGGACTCGTCCGCGCTTTATGTGCGGTTTCGCTGTGCGGACCCTGACCCGGTTTATCGGCAGGGTGTGCGTGTGCGCCGTTCCGATGAAGTCGAGGTGGGCTTTGTAGCTCCGGGCGGGCAAGAGAAGGATCTGTGGCAATTTGACGCCGACGAAAGCGACCGTGCTGTTGCTCGCCATGCAGGGCAGGAAACTCCGCTCTCGACCGCAAAGATTGTGGTCGATTCCGAAAGCTGGAGCGCCGAGCTGACGATTCCGTGGACGACGATCGGAGGGCTGCCGGCTCATCCCTTCCTGCTGCAGCTTTCGCGCACGCGCGGCATTACCGGCGAAGTGCTCAGCCCCGGTGCAGCCGATTTTCACGATGGCCCGGCCGATACCACGCGCGCACCCGCTGCCATCGATCAGTTTATTGAAGTCACACTAAACGGAAAGAAGGGCGCCAAGTCCGCCGGCCTGGGGCTCATTACACTTCCTTCGGGAACGCGGCGATGGGAGCGGCGCGCTCTTCTCGATCACATCGGCGTTGTCGAGCGGATAGAACTGGCTCGTTTGCAGCAGGAGCTGCCCACGCAGCCAACTACCGCTGCCAATCTTGCCGATCGCGTTCGCCTGGCCGAGCTTTGGTATGACTTGTTCGATCAGGAAGGAATGAGCTTCCACTTCGAGGGCGGCGCGTGGACGCTGGCGCCGGGAGAGCTTGACCCATGGACCGCGCGGCACGAATTCAACAATACTCTCGGTGCCGGCAATCTAGCCGAGGCATGCCGCATTCTTGACTCGCTTCTCGGCCACTTCAGCCGCCAGTCTGCGGTTTGGTTTGCTGACGGCACTCCGGGCGACGTGAATAACGCTGCGTGGTCATCGGTGACTGCGATACGATCTGCTGAACTCGAAAACGCTCAGCTCGTCATCCACGCGCTCGCCGGCGATAGTGACATCGACCTCTTTCTTTCTTTCCCCTCCATCGGCGGAATTCGTCTGCATGGATCGACTGCAGGATTCTTTGGACCCGCAGGCGAATCGGCCATCGAGCTCACGCGGCGAAATAACGGCGTGCGCGCCACGGCAAATGGCCTTACCGTTGACGTCACATTCGGAAGCTCGTGGCGCATCGGACTCTCGGCAGCTGGAAATCCGCAACAACTGTGGAGCCTCGTCCACGGAGATTTATCTATTCTTGAGCAGAACGGCCAGATCAAGGGCGTTGACGTGCGCGGCAATCTTAAGCCCGCTGACAAGATCGTCGGCCTGGGCGAGCGCTTTGACTCTCTCGATCAGCGCGGCAAAACATTGACGCTCTGGCAAACTGACGCGTGGGACTCAACAGCAATTGGCGGCTTGAGCAATCAGGCTTACAAACCAATTCCGTTCTGGCTCAACACTTCCGGCTACGGCGTTTTCTGGAACACGAGCTACGAGGTTCGGGCCGATTTCGGAAGCGACGTTCCGGACCGTTATCGAGTAACGGCGCATGGCCCGATTTTCGATCTCTATATATGGAGCGGCCAGGGCAGCGATCTGCTGCATCAATACACCGCTCTTACGGGACCGCCGCTGATGCCGCCGGCCTGGGCGTTTGAGCCATGGATGGGCGGAGGCGGCGGGCGCTGGGCCGAAGAGAAATGGGAATCTTCGACGCAAACCATGCTCGATGTGGTCGATCGTTTTCGCCAGCTCGACATTCCGCATTCAGCTATCTATGCCGAGGGCGATGCGAGCTACGATCCTCTTCTCTATCGCAAGCTCACGCCGATGAATATCCATATTTTGACGTGGGCTCGCAGCGAGGCCCTCGACTGGGACGCCAACTGGAGCATCGACAGAATCAAAGCTGCGCTCCCAGGTGTCCCGGCCGACAAACTGCCATTGATGCGCGTGCCCGATGGAGCCGGGTTCAGCATTTACCCACCCGACATGCCTAAAGACCAGTACCCCTACATCGACTTCACCGATGCTCGCGGCCTCGATGTTTACCGCGCCTTCTGGAAAGAACGCCAGGATCTCGGCGTCGCAGGCAGCATGGCTGATTTCTCCGATCTGGTGCCGCGCAACGCGGTCTTCCATGATGGATCGACCGGCGAAAAGATGCACAACTGGTACGTCCATTTCTATGACCACGCCGTTCACCAGGTGTTCGAAGAGCGGCACGGCGACGATTTTATTCTTTTTGCGCGGGCCGCAGCACCGGGAACGCAGGTGGATGCCGGACAGATGGCCGGAGACCACGCCAGCAACTTCCGCGGTTTCGATGAGTCACTCGCGGGCGGGCTCAGCCTGTCTACATCGGGATTTTCAAACTGGGGTTCGGATGTGGGCGGGTATTTTGGAAAAGGCGATGAAGAAGTGTATCTTCGCTGGGTTGAGTTCGGAACGTTTTCTCCGCTCATGCGCTTCCACGGAACTGAACCGCGGGAGCCGTGGTATTACAGCGATGCTTCGATCGTAACCTACAAGAAGTATGCGTGGGTGCGCGAGAATCTACTGCCCTACATTTACGGCTCGGCACAGGACGCGCATGCGAATGGGGATCCGCTGATGCGCTCAATGCCGACTGTTGCGCCGGACGAGTACATGTTTGGAAACGACCTGCTCGTAGCTCCGGTTCACGCGCCCGGAGATCATCGCACCGTCATTCTTCCTCAGGGGCATTGGACCGATCTATGGACCGGAGCTCCTATTGAGGCCGGCACGTCGGATCATTCTGTTTCGATCGACGACATTCCGGTTTACCTTCGCTCCGGCGCCCTGGTCCCTGTGGAATTAGCTCCGGACTTCACTCTCGGCGAATCCATGTCGAATGGCCAGGTGACCGCTTTGATTGTGACTCAACCCGATCAAGAAAAGTCAAGCCACGACTGGAAGCTGCCCGGGCATTCTGACGCTGCGCACCTTAGCTCAGTCGCTGATGGAAACAGCTTTGTTGTGACTGCGGAGAATTGGTATCAGCTTGAGTACGTGATTGTATCGGGATTGCGGTCGGAGCTCAAAAGCGTTACAGTCGACGGCGAGGCGTTGCCCAGGCTCAACGCTCAAGGCGCTCAGTCGCTGCCGCCGGGATGGGAAAAACTGGGCGCCAACCAGTTCCTGGTTCGACTGCCAATGGGCCTTAAGCACGTGATCCGCTTCAGCGAGGAGTGAGCGCGGAATTATGCGTGGTCAATTAGCATCGTGCTCAGCGACCGTGCACGAGTATTGCTGATGGAATGCCGGAGAGAGCCATAACTTTGTCGACGCCGTTGAGCTTGATAGCTTCTTTCGGCATGCCGAAGACGACCGAGGTCGCTTCGTCTTGTGCGATGTTGTATGCGCCCGCCTGCTTCATTTCAAGCATTCCTCGCGCTCCATCGTCGCCCATGCCGGTGAGGATGACTCCGACGGCGTTCGGTCCCGCGTAACGCGCGGCCGAGCGGAAGAGCACGTCGACCGAGGGGCGATGGCGGCAAACCAGCGGGCCATCCTTGATTTCGACAAAGTATCGCGCGCCGCTGCGGCGCAGCAGCATGTGGTGATTGCCGGGCGCGATGAGCGCGTGCCCGCGCAGCACGGTGTCGTTCGATTCCGCTTCCTTGACGGTAATCGCGCAAAGGCCGTTGAGACGATTGGCGAAGGCACGCGTGAACAGCTCCGGCATATGCTGCACAATCACGATGCCGGGCGCATCGGCCGGCAACGGCTCGAGCAGCGAACGCAAAGCCTCAGTGCCGCCAGTGGATGCGCCGACCGCAATAACTTTCTCAGTAGTCTCAGCCATGGCGTGCGTGGCTTGCGGCAGAATGGCGTCGGCGGTGAGTTTTGGCTCGACCACATGCTCGCGGTGAAGAGCGCCGACGCGTGCGCGGCCCGCGGCCTTGACTGCCTCGCAGATGGTGGTTCGCGATTCTTCAAGAAACTGGCGCGTGCCCAGCCGCGGCTTGGTGATGATTTCGACCGCGCCATATTCGAGCGCCTTGAGCGTGCTCTGCGCGCCTTCGTCTGCGAGGCTCGAGCAGATAACGACAGGGATGGGATGCTGAGTCATGATCTTGCGCAGGAAGGTGAGACCGTCCATGCGCGGCATCTCGATATCGAGAGTGATCACGTCAGGAATCTCGTCGTTCATCCGATCGGCGGCAACGAAAGGGTCGGCAGCCGTCGCCATTACTTCGATCTCGGGGTCGCTCTCGAGCAGGGAGCTCAGGGTCCGGCGAACGACAGCGGAGTCATCGACAATCAGAACGCGGATTTTTCTGGTCAGAGGCATGGAATACCTGATCCCCGTCACTTTCGCGCCAGTGCGGCGGCGTCCTGTTGTGCGAGCCTGCGCAAGAGCACCTCGCCGGTCCCGGTATGAAACTCGATAAAAACGCCGCGCGTTCCGCCCAGGCGAGTAACGGATGGACTGAAGCCCAGCTCTTCAAGGACGAGGATCGCGGCATTCGAATTCATTTTGCCGACGGTTGCACTTTTGCTTGAGGAGGCGAGCACATCGGCGCCGCCGAACAATTTCACTTCGATTTCGCTGCGGCGCGCACCCAGTGCGTCGAACTCGCAGGCGAGCTGGTTGATTACCGAATCGACATATCGGCCGGTGGTGGCATGTTTCAATTGCGCGCCGTGCCGCGCCGGAAAATGCGGCATCATGGCATGGCACATTGCGCCAGCCCCGATGCGTGGCGCCCTGAACGTGATGCCGACACATGAGCCCAGCAAGGTTTTGAGGACAGTAGGTTCGCGTACCAGCTTCCACTCGCCTGGCTGAAGGTAAATCACCGGAATCTCGAGCTCAGGCATCGGATTTCCTGTAAAGCGCGGGCGCCTCCGGCACAACCGGAAGGCTCATGTCGTGCAGCGACTCAGAGTGGCCGACAAAGAGATAGCCATCGGGCACCAGGTGTGCAATCAGCTTGCGGAGAATGGACTGCTGCGTGGGCCTGTCAAAGTAGATGAGCACGTTGCGGCAGAAGATGGCGTCGGCCTTTTCGGTCATGCCGTAGTCGGCATCCATGAAGTTGAGTCGCCGGAACTCGACCATGCGGCGCAGTTCGGGCACAATGCGCACGCGGCGCGGCTCCCCGCCGCGGCTGCGCAACAGGTACTTTTTGCGCAGCGCGTTTGGAATCGGCGAAGCGCACTCCTCTGTGTAAACGCCGAGGCTCGCTTTCTCAAGCACGGCGGTAGAGATGTCGGTGGCCAGTATGTTGAAGCGGAATCCTGGGTGAAGTGCGGCATGCTCGCTCAACACCATGGCGAGGGTATAGGGCTCCTCGCCGCTCGAACAGCCCGCGCTCCAAATCGTGAGTGGACGAGCGCTGGCGGCCCTGGCGCTCAGTTCGGGCAAGGCTTGCTGCTTAAGAAAGTCAAAGTGCGCCGGCTCACGAAAAAAGTCGGTCTTGTTGGTGGTGATTACATCGATCAGAGATACGAGCTCTTCTTCGCTGCCTTTTCGGCTGAAGATGAACTCGCAGTAGTTGCGGTACGAAGGCATGTTCAAGCTCCGCAGCCGGCGCTTGAGACGAGCCTCGACCATGGTCTTCTTTTCCGGACCCAGGCAAATGCCGGCCTGGGCATAAATGAGACCGCTCAAGCGCGCGAAATCGCGCGCCGTGAGCGACTCTTCGTCAATGCCGGTGTGATGAGGCACGGGGCCCTTCCTACAGCATTTTCGGAAATACTGTGAACTTTTGAGAATCGGGCAGGTGGGTTTTTCTTAAGGAAAAACCCACTCAGCGGTCGTGGCTTTGGCCTGCGACCTTTCCGAAAATGCGTCAGGCGGCTACTGCCTCGGCCTGGTTGCGGTCCTGGGCGCGGATCGCCGTCAGCTCGTCGGCCGAGAAGACGCGATCGATGTCCAGAATCATGATGAAATTGTTGTCGCGCTTTCCCATCCCCTTGATAAAGTCCACGCGAATCTGCGCGCCGATGCGCGGCGGCGGCTGTATCTGCTCAGGTTCGAGATCGATGACTTCCTCGACCGAGTCGGCCAGCGCTCCGATCACTGTTGGTTCATCGTCGAGCAGTACCTCGACAACCACAATGCAAGTGTTGCGCGTGCTCACGGTCTTCGACATTTCAAAACAAAGTCGCAGGTCGACGACAGGAACCACGCTGCCGCGCAGATTGATAACGCCGGCCATAAACTCCGGCGTGCGCGGCACCTGGGTAATGGTGGTCAGGTCCAGCACTTCGCGTACCTTCGCCACGTCGGTGGCAAACACTTCGTTGCCAAGCTTGAAGGTGAGATACTGGCGCGTTTCGGTAATTGCATTCACGCTCATTGGTCAAACTCCTTTCTGTTTCATGCGTGAGTGGTAGCGCCCGCATTAGCGGACGCTCCGCGCGCCTTAGTAACGCTCGAACTCTCCATCGAGTTCGTCGTGCTTGTCTTTCATCCGCAGCTGGAGGCCGTGTTTTGCACCCGGAGCCGCATGGCCGTTGGGTTTTCCCGGAGCCGGAGATTGCGCCGGACGAGCCTTGACCAATCTCGCGGACTGATGAGCCACCGGCCCGCGATCTTCATCGCCGGTCTGGAAGAACGACAATGCGCTCACCAGTTGCTCGGATTGGCCGGTCAGTTCCTCGGTTGTCGAAGCCATCTCTTCGGCCGCCGATGCGTTCTGCTGGATAACCTGCTCAAGCTGCTGCAGCGCCTTGTTGATCTGTTCGGCGCCGGTGTCCTGCTCCTTTGAAGCTGCCGAAATCTCCTGCACCAGTTCGGCGGTGCGCTGGATGTCGGGAACAAGTTTGTCAAGCATCTCGCCCGACTTCTCGCTCACGCGCAGCGTGGTTGAAGAGAGCTGATTGATTTCGCCCGCCGCCTTCTGGCTGCGCTCGGCCAGCTTGCGCACCTCGGCCGCTACCACCGCAAAGCCCTTGCCATGCTCGCCGGCGCGCGCCGCTTCAATAGCCGCATTGAGCGCCAGCAGGTTGGTCTGCCGCGCGATTTCTTCGATGATGGAGATTTTGTTGGCAATCTCCTTCATGGCCGCCACCGCTTCAAGCACGCTCTTGCCGCTCTCCTGCGCGTCCTTGGCGCTCTTGTTGGCAATCTTGTCGGTCTGTCCGGCGTTGTCGGCGTTCTGCTTGATGTTCGATACCATCTCCTCCATCGAAGACGATGCCTCTTCGGCTGCAGCCGCCTGCGCGCTGGCGCCCTTCGACACCTGTACTGAAGCGGTTGAAATCGACTGGCTGGCCGCCGAAACTTCGCCGGCGATGGAGCGAATGTCAGACACCGTGCGCGTGAGCCCGGAGACCATCGCGATCAACGCCTGCATCAGTTTGTCTTTTTGCGAACGCTCGCGCAGCGTGACCGTAAGATTGCCGCCAGCCACCTCCTCGGCCGCCGACGTGATTTCGGTCATAGCTTCAACCAGCGAGTTCAGATTGTTCTTGATGAGGTTGAAGTCACCATAATAGGTGTCGGTGATCGGCGGAGGCGTGTCGCCTTTGCTGATCAAATCCACATATTTTGCTGATACATTCAGCGGGTTGATCACGGCATCCAGAATGTCATTCACGCCGCGAACAATCTCCGCGTACGCGCCCTGGAATTGTTCATGATGCCCGCGCTCACTCAGTTTGCCGGCGTTGGAGGCTTCAGTCAGCCGTGCAAGTTCCTTATGCAGACTCTGTATCACCTGCGCTACATTGTTGATCGCCTGCTTCATCTTCTCGTGATCGCCCTTGTAGGTCTGGGCAATCAGTTCGTCGATTTTGCCATTGGATACTTGTGCCAGGATGCGATTGCCTTCGCCGATGGGCAGAAGAATCGCATCCAGCATAGTGTTCACGCCGGCGACAATCTCCGCAAACGCGCCCTTGAAGTGCTCGGGCTTGCCGCGATCGGAGAGCTGGCCTTCCTTGGAGGCTTCAATCAACCGCGCCAGTTCCTTTTGCAGACCCTGGGTCACGAGGGCCACGTTGTTGACCGCGACCTTCATCTTCTCGTGGTCGCCCTTGTAGGTCTGTGCGATCAGCTCGTCAATCTTGCCATTGGAGATTTGCGCCAGAATGCGGTTGCCTTCGCCGATGGGCAGCAGAATCGCATCGAGCATCGCGTTGACGCCGCGCACGATCTCGGCGTAGGCGCCCTGGAACTGCTCCGGCTTGCCGCGGTC
>Ga0182012_10000711_pt1 | contig 36717 bp, 33 predicted proteins | sample 612S2SmetaG_FD_120486 | JGI IMG/M metagenome (GOLD analysis project Ga0182012, IMG submission 120486) | Permafrost microbial communities from Stordalen Mire, Sweden - 612S2S metaG | ecosystem: Environmental > Terrestrial > Soil > Wetlands > Permafrost | place: Sweden: Stordalen | collected...
CAGCACCAGAACCGATGCCAGCCGCGCGTCCCAGACCCACCAGGCGCCCCACATCGGCTTGCCCCACAGGCTGCCGGTCGCGAGGCACAGCGCGGTGAAGCCGGCGCCCACCGGACTGATTTCGGCGGCGGCGAGGTCGGCCAGCGGATGCCGCCAGACCAGGGACAGCACCGAGCAGACCGCCAGCGCCATATACCCGCCGGAAGCGAGCCAGGCGGCCGGGACATGGATGTAGATGATACGGACCGCGTCACCCTGCTGCCAATCCGCCGGCGCGAAGAACAACCCCCAGACCAGCCCGACCGTGATCAGCGTCACCGCGCTCACGGCGAGCCATGGCAGCACGGCACCGGAGATGCGCAGGAAGCGCCCAGGATTGGCAAAGCGATGCAGATTTCGCCCTGCGCTCCTTTGGCTGGGAGGCGGGGAGACGATGGAGCTTGCGTCCACGCCGGTCATCCTATTGCTGGCCAACCGCCGTTTGAAGGCGGGCAGCGATGTCCTAGTGTGAACACCGTTGCCCGTCTACGGCCTATGCCTGAAGGATTATTCATGCTGTTCGCGATCCTCTGCACCGACAAGCCGGACGCCGCCGCGCTGCGCGCGGCCACCCGTCCCGCCCATCTCGATTACCTGAAAAGCCACGCCGCACAGCTTGTGCTGGCCGGCCCCCTGCTGGACGCCGAAGGCACGCCGCGCGGCAGCCTGCTGGTGGTCGACCTGGTTGACCGGGCCGCCGCCGATGCTTTCGCTGCGGCCGATCCCTACACCGCGGCTGGTCTGTTCCGCAGCACGGAGATCAACGCCTACCGCGCCGTCTTCAAGGACGGCCAGCAAGCCTGATGCGCCACCACTGGTTGGTGAAGTCGGAGCCGGACGCGTTCTCCTGGGAGCAGCAGGCGGCAAGCGGCGTCGAGCCGTGGACAGGGGTGCGCAATGCGACGGCTCGCAACAACCTGGCGGCCATGCGGCTGGGCGACCTCGCATTCTTCTATCACTCGAACATCGGCAAGGAGATCGTCGGTGTGGTGGAGGTGGCGCGCGAGGCGTATCCCGATCCGACCGCCGATGCCAGCCCGCAGAAAGGCAAGAAGCCAAGGGGCGGTCCAGGGGGCGGTAACGCTGGCAACTGGGTGTGCGTGGACATGAAGGCGGTCGGACCGATGCCGAAACCGGTCTCGCTGGCAACGATCAAGGCGGACCCGTACTTTGCCGACTTCGCGCTGGTGCGGCAGTCGCGCCTGTCGGTGATGCCGGTGTCCAAGGCCCACTGGGACCGGCTGTGCCGGATGGGCGGATGGCCAGTGGGTGAATGAACAGGCTGATCGACCCCGAGCCGCGTATGCTGTGCCGCATCGACGAGATCCCGGAGGGCGGCTCCCGCGGCTTCCCGCCCCCGACGGGAGGCTTCCACGGCCTGTTTGCCATCCGGCACGCCGGCACGGTGGTCGTCTACGCGAACGCGTGCCCGCATCTCGGTCTGCCGCTCGACTGGGTCCCCGGCCACTTTCTCTCCGCCGACGGAGACCGTATTGTCTGCGCCACCCATGGCGCAGAGTTCCGGATCGAGAATGGCGAGTGTCTCCACGGCCCTTGCTACGGCGATCGGCTGGACTCCGTCATGATCCAGATCAAGGACGGCATGATATGGGTCTCCCAGGATGCCGGACCCTGACCCGCGTAGAAGGCCAGCAAACGAGGAAACCGTCCATGCCTGATACCCACCACGCCGAAACAAAGCTGTTCCCGGTCCGCCCGGAGATCGCCGCCCACGCGCATGTCAACGCGGAGCGCTACCGCCAGATGTACGAGCAGGCCGAGCGCGACCCGGAGACGTTCTGGGCGGAGCAGGCGCGCCGGATCGACTGGATCAAGGCGCCGACCAAGATCAAGAACACCAGCTTCACCGGCAACGTCGATATCAAGTGGTTCGAGGACGGTACGCTGAACGCGTCGGCCTCCTGTCTGGACCGCCATCTCGCGACGCGCGGCGACCAGACCGCGATCATCTGGGAAAGCGACGACCCCACCGTCAGCAAGCATGTCACCTACCGGGAACTGCACGACCAGGTCTGCCGGCTGGCCAACGCCATGAAGACGCTCGGCGTCAAGAAGGGCGACCGGGTGACGATCTACCTGCCGATGGTGCCGGAGGCGGCGGTCGCGATGCTGGCCTGCGCGCGCATCGGCGCGATCCATTCGGTGGTGTTCGGCGGCTTCTCACCGGACAGCCTGTCCAATCGCGTCACGGATTGCGGCTCCGAGGTGATCATCACCGCGGATGAGGGACGGCGCGGCGGGCGCAAGGTGCCCCTGAAGGTCAACACCGACGCCGCCGTGGAGCAGGCTCCCGGCGTGAAGACCGTTATCGTGGTGAAGGTCACCGGCGGCGACGTGCCGATGACGGCCGGGCGCGACCACGACTACGCAACGCTGCTCGCGGCTGCGTCGCCCGACTGCCCGCCGGCCGAGTTGAACGCCGAAGACCCGCTGTTCATCCTGTACACCTCCGGGAGCACCGGCAAGCCGAAGGGCGTGCTGCACACCACCGGCGGCTACCTGGTCTGGGCCAGCTTCACGCATGAGGCGGTGTTCGACTACCAGCCGGGCGAGATCTACTGGTGCACCGCCGACGTGGGCTGGGTGACCGGGCACACCTATATCGTGTACGGGCCGCTGGCGAACGGCGCCACCACGGTGATGTTCGAGGGCATTCCGAACTACCCCGACAGCAGCCGCTTCTGGCAGGTCGTGGATAAGCACAAGGTCAACATCTTCTATACCGCGCCAACCGCCATCCGCGCGTTGATGCGCGACGGCGAGGCGCCGGTGAAGAAGACCAGCCGCGCGTCCCTGCGCATCCTCGGCAGCGTCGGCGAGCCGATCAATCCGGAAGCCTGGCTTTGGTATGACCGGGTGGTTGGCGATCATCGCTGCCCGATCGTGGACACCTGGTGGCAGACCGAGACCGGCGGGATTCTGATCAGCCCGCTGCCCGGCGCGACCGCGCTGAAGCCCGGTTCGGCGACGCTGCCGCTGCCCGGGGTGAAGCCGGTGCTGATTGACAATGACGGGCAGGTGGCCGAGGGCGCGACCGAGGGCAATCTGTGCATCTCGGATGCCTGGCCCGGCATGATGCGCACCGTGTTCGGCGACCACGCGCGCTTCGTGCAGACCTATTTCTCGGCGTTCAAGGGACTGTACTTCACCGGTGACGGCGCCCGGCGCGACGAGGACGGGTACTACTGGATCACCGGGCGGGTGGACGACGTGATCAACGTCTCCGGCCACCGCATGGGCACCGCCGAGGTGGAAAGCGCGCTGGTCGCCCACCCGAAGGTCGCCGAGGCCGCGGTGGTCGGCTTCCCGCACGACCTGAAGGGCCAGGGCATCTACGCCTACGTCACGCTGAAGGCGGGCGAGGAGCCCACCGAGCCGTTGCGCAAGGAACTGGTGGCCTGGGTGCGCACACAGATCGGTCCGATCGCCTCGCCGGACGCCATCCAGTGGGCGCCGGCGCTGCCGAAGACCCGCAGCGGCAAGATCATGCGCCGCATTCTGCGCAAGATCGCCGCCAACGAGACCGACAGCCTGGGCGATACGTCCACCCTCGCCGATCCGGGCGTGGTGAACGACCTGATCGAGAACCGCGTCGGCGGCTGATCTCGACGAGGCTGGTCCCAGCCGTCCACCGGTGGTGGGCGGCTGGGATGCGGCTGCGTTTCGGTAGGAACCGTGTGGGACCAGTGCGCAAAGCCGGTGGTCCGGTGCACTGGGATATGCTAAGGATACTCTGCTGGGGGTGTCCAAGTGACACAGGTGACGATCGGCAAGTGGGGCAACAACCTGGCGGTTCGTCTTCCGGGAGAGATGATCGAGGCGACCAGGCTTCGTGACGGCGAGCGCGTAGAGATCGCCGCAGAGGCGGGTGACATAGTCATAACGGCGTGCGGCCCCTCGCTTCAGCTTGGAAGATCTGTTCCGGGGCAAGAGTCCGGACGAGTGGCGCTCTGAGTATGCCGGTGCCTACGATTGGGGACCGGAAGTCGGGCGTGAAGTGGTCGCCGAATGACCGAGGCCGGCTATGTGCCGGAGGCGGGGGATCTGATCTGGACCGACTTCGACCCGACCCGCGGAAGGGAGCAGGCTGGCCGCCGCCCGGCTCTCGTGATCTCAGCGGCAGCGTTCAGCGCCAACACGGGGCTTGCCGTCGTGTGTCCAATCACATCGCGGGTTCGGCCGCTTCCGACCAGCGTGGTGTTGCCACCGGGCCTATCGGTCGCTGGCGAGATCCTGACCAGCCATGTGCGGAGCATCGATATTCTGGCCAGGCCCATCTGGCCAGGCCCATTTGCTACGCGGGTGGTTCTGTGCCGCCACGCGTGGCGCAACTTGTGCGGGCGAAACTGCAGAGCGTCATCACGATCTGATCGCGGCACGAAGCCGGCTGGCCGGCCGATCACCACGGCCACCGCCCGGCTCGTCATCCATCGGCAGATCGCAGCGGTTGTGGATCGCGGTGGCCGCGATGGCCGCGTAGCCCATGGCAACCACGATCTGATCCAGGCCGCCCGCGATCACGCCGGCTGCATAGAGCCCCGTGACGCTGGTCTGTTTGTGGTCATCCACGACCAGCGCCCCCGAGGGCTCGTGCCGGGCGCCAAGCGCGATGGCCAGCTCCGTGCGATACGTCAGGCCAAGCGCTGAGTAGAGCACGTCGAAGCGGAGTTCCTGTCCCCCGCCGGTCCGCATCGCCGCGATCCTGTCCCCCTCCACATCGAGCGCCGCGATCGGGTGCTCGACGATCTTGATCCCGTGCTGCTCGGCCGTCGCCCGCTGCTCCTGCGTTAGCGCCATGCGTTCCCCCAGCGTCAGCAGGGTGACGCTGTCCGAGTAGGTTCGGGCGATGAACACGGCCTCACCCAGACCGTGGGCGCCGTGCCCGATCACGGCAATCTTCCGGTCCCGCGACTCGTAGCCGTCGCAGATCGGGCAATAGCGCACCAGACCACGCTGTACCGCGTCCGCCAGATCGGGCAGCGCCGGTTCGACATCCGCCGCGCCGGTCGCAAGCAGCACGCGATGCGCGCCGATCTGTCGCGTCCCGCCGTCCGACGCTGCAATGCTTGCGACGAAACTGTCCGCCAGCTTCTGCAATCCGGTCACGGCCCCCGGCAGAACGGTGACCCCGTAGCGCGCGGCGTGCTCCCGCTCGCGCGCCAGGATCTCGCGGCCCGATATGCCCTCGGCGAAAAACGGGATGTTGTGACTTTTCGGAATCCACGCGGCCCTTGAAGCGCCGCTGTCCACGACCAGGAAGCGGCGCTTGAACCGGGCGAGATAGAGCGCGGCGGTCAGCCCCGCCGGCCCGCCACCGACAATCAGGCAATCGATCATGTCGCCCTGTCGTGGCATGGCTCGTCGCGCTTGAGATGCTGACCCAACGGGCCGAGCCCCGAAAAGTTGCGGCGGCTTCGACACTCGCCCCACGCTTAAAGGGTCGTTGCGGTCGAACACAAAGCGGCGCGCGCCGCCGGCCGGCCGGGTATCACGCTTGAAAGCTGGCGCCCGTCAGCGACAGCCCTCGACCAAGCCGGGGATGGGCCTCCGGAGGACGCCAAGTGACACGATGACGTGACATTGGGCTCGCGACGTATGCCACCCAGGAGGCACCGGAGGGGAAAACGCGCTGAGCGATAAGCCCGAACGTCTGACCACCGCTTTCGGCAACACGGTCTTATAATTACTGTGAGTGTTTCTTCGCGCTGCCATGCGCGGCGGTCTTCTTAACCGGGCCAGCCTTGGCAGCGGGAGCCCCGACGCACGGGTCGATCGTTGGCGGTACGAGGTCCTTGCCGGCGGCGTAGGCGGCAAGCTCGCCCGGGGAGCGGAGCGATAACACTTCTGCAAACAGCGCGCCGTTCCGCGGGCAAAAATCGCTGCCCAGGTGCATGCCGACATCCGATTCGGCGTTCGCCAGATCGGTCGTGAAGCGGTCGTGCTCCGACTGCCCGCGCTTGCCGTAGTGACGGCTGAAGTACTCGCCCACCGCCCTTTCGTTCGCCATCAGGTCGCCCTGGAACTTGCGGACGAAGGCGTTGTATCCGTCGTCGTCATGGCAGCCGGTGGCGAGCACCATCAAATGACTGCGCAGGGCGGCGACCTCGAACGCCGACCGTTCCGACTGCGGCAGGCATTGCAGCTCCGCCGCAGCCACTTGCTGGGCGACCAGCGTGCCCGCGACGGCGAGGCTGAAGACGAGTCGGCGCATGCGATTCTCTCCGCGTTGCTCTGAACCAGCGTCCGCATCCGGCATCGTCCTGCGTCTGTCAACGACCTTCCTGCCAGTCAACGTCCCGTGCGCAACGGTCATGCGTCGCGGCTGACGCGGCAGCCCGGGTTTGCTACAGGGCTATGCGGCAAGACGGAGCACGCGTGACAGGAGCGGAACGAATCGGGATCGCCAGCGTCGGCCTCGGATTGGCCGTGCTGGGGCTGAAGGGCGCGGCGTGGTGGCTGACCGGCAGTGTCGCGTTCTACGCCGATGCGCTGGAAAGCGCGGTGAACGTTGCCACCGCCGCCGGCACCCTGATCGCGCTGCGGGTCGCCGCCCGGCCCGCGGATACCGGTCAGCCCGATGGCCACGGCAAGGCGGAGTTTTTCGCCGTGGTGATTGAAGGCGTCCTGATCGCCGCCGCTGCCTGGTCGATCTTTCACGCCGCCTGGTCGAGTTGGAACGACCCCCACGGGGTCATGAGGCCGACCCAGGGCCTGACGCTGAACGCTGCCGCCACGGTGCTGAGCGGACTCTGGAGCGCGCTGCTGATTCGCGTCGGGAGCCGGCTGCGCTCACCGGCGCTGGCGGCCGACGGCAGGCACAGGCTGTCCGCCATGGTCAGCTCGCTGGGCGTGCTGATCGGCGTTGTGATAGCCGTGCTGACCGGGCGCTGGTGGCTCGATCCGGCGTTGGCCGCCGCGGTCGGCGTCTATGTGCTGTGGGGCGGAATGAATACGATAATCGCCTCGGTGAACGGCCTGACGGACGCCACCCCCGAGCTTGCCGTGATCGGCCGGATACGCACGTTGGTGGCGGAACACGGCGAAGGGGCGATCGAGGCGCACGAACTGCGCATGCGCCAGGCCGGCAAGCGGGCGTTTCTCGAATTCCATCTGGTGGTGCCCGGCAGCATGAGCGTCAGCGAGGCCCACGCCATCTGCGACCGCATCGAGGACGCGCTGACGGCGGAGATGGCCGACCTGGTGATCACCATCCATGTCGAACCCGAAGTCAAGGCAAAGCAACAAGGCGTCCTGGTGCTGTGAGACGGAAGACGGAGGACGGAAGACGGAAGACGGAGGAGGGAGCACAGTACGCGCGCGGCCGGTGGACGTGGCGACTGTTCGGTCGTTCGTCTCCCGCGTGTGTCGCGATCTTCCTTCTGTCTTCCGTCTTCTGTCCTCCGTCTTCCGCCCAACGCGTGGTCTCGTTGAATGTCTGCGCCGACCAGATGCTGGTCCTGCTGGCGCCGGAGCAGGTCGCAGCGCTTTCCCCGTTGGCGCGGGATCCGGCGCTGTCGTTTGTCGCTGACCTGGCCCGTCACCTGCCGATCGTCCGTGCCTCGGCGGAGGCGGTGCTGCGGCTCGCGCCCGACCTCGTGCTGGGCGGCGCGTTCGGCGCCCAGACGACGCTTGCGGTGCTGGAGCGCGAGGGGCTGCGGGTGGTTCGGATCGACATGCCGCAGGACTTCGATGGGATCCGCAAGCAAACCAGGGTGTTGGCTGCGCTGCTCGGGGTGCCGGAGCGCGGCGAGGCGCTGATCGCCGACATGGACGCCCGGCTGGCCGCGCTGCCCCGGCCGGCGCATCGCTTGAGCGCTCTGGTCTGGCAGGCGCGCGGCTTCACCGCGGGCCCGGGCACGCTGATGGATGCGGTGTTGCGCGAAGCGGGCCTTGCGAATGCTTCGGACGGCCGGCGGGTCGGCCTCGAATCGCTGCTGCGCCACCCGCCCGATCTGCTGGTGACCACGGTGCCCCCTGCGTATCCGTCGCTCGCCACCGAGGCGCTTGGCTGGTCCGCGCTCGACCGGATCCCCCGCAGGGAGCTGCCGCCTGCGCTGACCGTGTGCGCCGGGCCGTTCACCGTCCGGGCCGCGGAACGGCTGGCAGGATCAGCCGAACGACTGGCGCGATGACAAGCGATCGGATGCCAAGGGTGTTGGCGGCGTGAGCCAGCTTGCCAGGTTGCTGGACCAGCGGGTCCTGATGGCACCTGCACGGTTTTGTCGCTGCGGCGATCTCGCGCGCGGACCCGCCCGATGCGTCCGGCGCGTTTGCCACGCAGCACGATCCGGCTCGGGGGTTCGCACGAAGGCCGATCGGGCACCCTGGACAATCGCTCCTCAGTCCATGGCGGCTTGAATGACACGCCGTCTCGCGCTTCTGCTGGCCGGGTTATGCGCGGCTTCGCTGCTGATCGGCGACGGCTTCGTGGGCGTGCCGGATGCGCTGATCCTGTGGCAGCTTCGCCTGCCGCGGACGCTGCTGGCGGCGCTGGTGGGCGGCGGGTTGGGCCTGTCCGGCGCGGTGCTGCAGGGAGCGCTGCGCAACCCACTGGCCGATCCCGGGCTGCTCGGCATCACCGGGACGGCGGGGCTTGGCGCGGTGATCGCGTTCTATTGGGGGCTGTCCCAGCACTTCCCTCCGGCATTGCCGGCAGGCGGGCTGCTCGGCGCGTCGGTTGGCGCGGCCCTGCTGCTGGTGTTTGCCGGGCGCGCGCCGTCCGGCCCCTCGCTCATCCTGGCGGGCGTCGCGGTGTCCGCCATCGCAAGCGCGCTGCTGGCGCTGGCGCTGACCCTGGCGCCCAACCCGTTCGCGCTGGCCGACATCACCGTCTGGCTGATGGGCGGGCTGATGGACCGGACCCTCGCCCATGTCGCGATGGCGGCACCGCCGATCCTGCTTGGCATGGCGCTGCTGCTGCGCCTGGGGCCGGGGCTCGATGCGCTCAGCCTGGGCGAGGACGCTGCCGCGAGCCTCGGCATGCCGGTGGCGCACACGCTCCGGCTGGCCGCCGCCGGCACGGCGCTGGCGGTGGGCGCTGGCGCGGCGGTGGCCGGCGCCATCGGTTTTGTCGGGCTGGTGGTGCCTCATCTGCTGCGCCCGTTGCTGGGGCGCCGCCCCGGCGCGCTGCTGTCCGGCGCGGCGCTGGGCGGCGCGGCGCTGCTGCTGGTGGCGGACATGCTGGTGCGGCTGGCCCCTTTCGCCCTGCCGATTTCGGCGCCCGTGCCGGTGGGCGTGCTGACCGCGCTGCTCGGCGCACCGTTCCTCGTGGTCATTCTGCGCAGGGCCGGACCGTGGGAAGCGTGATTGCGCTGCGCCGGGCCGGCATCGCGCTGGGGGGGCGCACGGTGCTGCAGGATGTGGATTTCGCCGCCGGTCCGGGCGAGCTGGTCGCGCTGTGCGGACCGAACGGCGCCGGCAAGACCACGCTGCTGCGCGCCCTCGCCGGACTGCTGGCCGAATTCCCCCGGCCGGACCCGCGCCGTGTCGCCTACCTGCCGCAGGGCGCGCGCTGCGCCTGGGGGCTGACGGTGCGGGAAGTGGCCGCGCTCGGCCGCATCCCGCATCGCGACGCTGCCACCGCGCCGGTAACCGCTGCTTTGGCAGCCTGCGGCATCCTGCCCTTGAGCCAGGCCCGGATCGACCGCATCTCCGGCGGGGAGGCACGCCGCGCCATGCTGGCCCGCGCCTTCGCGACGGAGCCCGAGGTGTTTCTGCTGGACGAGCCCACCGCTGATCTGGACCCCGCCGCCGCCCATGCGATCCTGCGCCTGTTGCGCGCCACCGCGGATGCCGGGCGCACGGTCGTGGTGGTGCTGCATGCGGTCGAGCTGGCGATTGCCTACGCGCACCGGGTGGTGGTCGTGCAGGCAGGCCGCATCGGCGCCGACCTGCCGGCGGACCAGGCATTGCCGGCGGCCGCTTCGGCGTTCGGGCTGCGCGTCGGGGTGGACCTGTCGCCCCGGCTGCTGCCGCCGGCATGATCCGCCTGTCGGTCGTTTCCGCGCCTCGCAACCGGCCGATGCGCCGCGGCGCCCTGATGTCGTTCGGCGCGCATGCAGCCTTGCTGGCCTTGGCCGTGGCTTGGACACTGCGCGCCTGGGCGCCGGTCGTGGCGGTGCCCGATACGCCAGCCACCGTGGAGATGGTCATGGTGGAGACCAAGGGCGCGGGCGAGAGCACGGCGCCAGTGGTGCCGCCGGAACAAGCGAAGACGGCGCAGCAGCCAACGCAAGCCGCGCCGCCGGCCACGCCGGAAACCACGCCCGCGCCGCAGCCCGCCAGGCCGTCGCCGCCGGCCGCCGAAGGCGCCGCCGACCTGCCGCCCCCGACCCCGCCGGCTCCGCCCGCGGGCGGGGCGGACGCGGCGGCAGACCCGCGGTTGGCGATGTCCCTGCCGCCCCCGGCGGTTCGCCCCGGGCCGGACATCCAGTTCGGCGGCGCCGACTTCGAGACCAACGCCATCGCCTCCGGCGAGCGTGTCATCCCGGCCAGGCCCGACGCGCATTGGCACAACAAGGAGCCGGTGTACCCGATGGCTGCCGCCGTACGCGGCGAGCATGGCGCCGTGGTGCTGCTCGTCCATATCTCTCCCGCCGGGCTGACCGCCGGCGTCGATATTCTCCAGAGCTCCGGCCACGCGTCGCTTGATCACGCGGCGATCGACGCGGTGTGGACCTGGCGGTTCATGCCGGCGGTGAAGGACGGGCAACCGATTTGGGCCGAGATGCCCTGGCGTGTGGTTTTCGATCTTCGGTGAGGAACGGGCGTCATGGTGCGGATCGATACGGTGGTGACGCGGGGCGGCGACGGCGGCGAGACCTCGCTCGGCGATGGGACCCGCCTGGCAAAGGACACCCCCCGCATCGAGGCGATCGGGGCGGTGGACGAGGCCAACGCGGCGATCGGCCTGCTGCGCCTGCAAACACGGGGGGACATCGAGAGTGACGCGATGCTGGCGCGCGTGCAGAACGACCTGTTCGACGTCGGCGCCGATCTCTGTGTGCCAGGAGAAGGCCAGCGGCTGCGGTTGACCGAGGCGCCGGTGGGGCGGCTGGAGGCGGAGGCAGCCGCGATGAATGCCGCCCTGCCGCCGCTGTCCAGCTTCGTGCTTCCCGGCGGGACCCCGGGCGCCGCGCACGCCCATCTGGCGCGGACGGCGGTGCGCCGGGCGGAGCGGCGCGTTGTGCGGTTGTCCTCGGCGGAAGCCGTGAACCCGGTTCTGCTGCGGTATTTGAACCGGTTATCGGACCATTTGTTTGTGCTGGCCCGATGGCTGAATGATCATGGCGCCGGAGATGTCCTGTGGGTCCCCGGCGCCGGCTTCGGCACGGGCTGACCGGGTTTTTCCGACCGAGCGCTCCCGACGCGGCGCCATCTGCCGGCGCCGGTCTCGTCTGCACGCGTTCGAACGGGTGACCGTTCCGCCGGTCGAACCTGGCCTCGTGCGGAGGGCGCGCTATAGCAGCATGCCTGCTCCTGCGGCCACCAGCAGCACATTGACGGCAACAGCGAAGTGCCGGTCGGTCATTCTGCGGAAGAGCCAAAGCCCCAGCATGGTACCCAACAACGCGGCCGGCACATATTCGATGACGCCAAGGCCAGGCGAAGCGCGATCTCTGAACCCGAGCGGCGTCATCGCGAGCACGGCAATGGTCAGGATCTGCATGACCAGAATAAACGGCTGGTAGACGCCACGCTGACGGGACTTGTCCCAGCCTTTAAGGCCGCACCAGATCGTGACGAATGCTCCGGGGAAGGCGGCCAGGCCGCCCGTGACGCCGCCAACGGCTCCGACGGCGATGTTCCAGCCCCCGCCATCAACCCGTAGCCGCAACGGCGGCCGGAACGCCATGAACCCGCCATAAGCGATCAGGAGCGCGCCGAACACCGACTCGTACATGCCCTTCGGCAGGTTCAGCAGCGCGTAGATACCGATCGGCAAGCCTATCAAACCGCCGGCGACGAATTGCAGAAGCGAACGCCATTCGATCTCGTTTCGCAACGCCAGCACACTCAGGCTCTGGATGGCGATGCTGCAAACCAGCATGATCTCGACGGCCATGACAGGCGGCCTGAGCGTGTGAAACAGAATGGCTCCGCACAAGGCCGAAAATGCAAAGCCGGCGATCGACGAACACGTGGCGGCCGCGAAGACGACAAGCAGCGACACGAGCGAAAGCGGGGCGGCATGGAACCGCCATAGCAACGCGTCATAGCCCACCAGGGCGGCACCGCCGGCAACGAACAGCAAAGTGCCGATGATCGCTGTGGGAAACGGCCAGGCCAGGGCAACCGGCGAGGCGGATGCCGTGTTTCGACGCATGGCGCGCGGCACCTGCGCCGCTAATCCGCGCATGGCCGCCGGCCGGTTGTGCCGGGAGGGCCGGGTGAGCGCCAGCGGGGACATAACTCTGGAAAATATAGTCCTGGACGCAACTGAAAGAGCGCGGCGATCGTCCACATGGCGGTCATTCCAAGAGCTTCTTCCATTGAACCGGCCCGTTTCTGTTTGAATTCAATGGGCTCCCAACCGCAGGCGGGATCAGCCCAAACGCTTCGCCCTGCCGACGGAGAATGGCACAGCCGGTGTGCCGTGCGCTGAACAATTTCGTACCACCGTGGGCCGCCATGCCTTGAATAAGCGGGGGCCGGTTTCGGCGTCCGCGCCCGTGACGCCGGACAATTCCAGCCTGCTGCGCGAGCTATTTGAATCGCCGACCGTTATGGCGGCCCACCGGGCCAGGGCCCGGTGCGGCAGATGGGTCTGGCGCATCTTCAGCGCCTCCCGACGGTGTGCAGGCCCCCGCCTGATGTCATCTGCCGCATTGCACCAGGATGTACGAAACCCGTTTCGGATGTTCAGCTTCGTACGAAACGCGCCCCACGCGACACGTGGCGTTGTCGCACCGCCGCGGTTCGCGCGCTGTGGCACGATGCTTGCGATGTCCGGTGCGAAGCCGAGGAGAGTGGCATGAGACCGGACGAGATCGCCGCGCTGCGTCACGAGCCCACCTGCTCGCACAATGAAGGCCCCAAGGCCGGGTGCGCGCGGCCGCAGCCTGGCGCCACCCAGGGCGGCTGCTGCTTCGACGGCGCGCGCAACGCGCTGCTGCCGATCGCCGACGTTGCCCACATCGTACACGGCCCGATCGGCTGTGCCGGCAGCTCGTGGGACGGGCGTGGCTCGCGCTCCAGCGGCGCCACGCTCTATCGGGTCGGCATGACGACGGACCTGTCCGAGATGGACGTGATCATGGGCCGCGGCGAGAAGCGCCTGTTCCATGCGATCAAGCAGGCGATCGACACGTATAAGCCCGCCGCGGTGTTCGTCTACGCGACCTGCGTTCCCGCGCTGAACGGGGACGATTTCGAGGCCGTCGCGAAGGCAGCGCAAGCCCGCTGGGGCGTGCCGGTGGTGCCGATCGACGGCGCTGGTTTCTACGGCAACAAGAATCTCGGCAACCGCGTTGCCGGCGACGCCATGCTGCGGCACGTGATCGGCACGCGCGAACCCGATCCGGTACCGCTCGGCGCGCAGCGTCCCGGCATCACCACGCACGACGTCAACCTGATCGGCGAGTGGAACATCGGCGGCGAGTTCTGGAACGTGGCCCCGCTGTTCGACGAACTCGGCCTCCGCGTACTCTGCACGTTCACCGGCGATGCGCGCTTCCGCGAAGTGCAGACCATGCACCGGGCGGAAGCCAACATCCTGGTCTGCTCCAAGGCGATGATCAAAGTCGCCCGCGCGCTGCAGGACAACCACGCCACGCCGTTCTTTGAAGGCAGCTTCTACGGCGCTGCTGCCACGTCGCAGGCGCTGCGCGGTTTTGCAGACATTCTGAACGACCCCGGCCTGACCCGCCGCACGGAAGCCGTCATTGCGCGCGAGGAAGCGGCGACCGAGGCCGCGCTCGCACCGCTGCGTCCATTGCTGCAAGGACGACGCGTGCTGATCTTTGCCGGCGGCTACAAGTCGTGGTCGCTGGTCTCCGCCATGCAGGATCTCGGCATGAACGTGGTCGCGACCGGCACGGAAAAATCCACCGAGGAGGACAAGGCCCGCATCCGCGCGCTGATGGGGCCGGACGCCCGCATGATCGAGGACAACGACCAGACCGCGCTGCTGCGCACCTTCCACGAGCAGCAGGCCGACATCATGATCGCCGGCGACCGCTACATCTATCCGACGCTCAAGGCGCGGCTGCCGTTCCTGGATGTCGATCATGTGCGCAGCATCGGCTACGCCGGCTACACCGGCGCGGTGGAACTGGCGCGCAACCTGGCGGTCACGCTGCACAGCCCGGTCTGGCGCCATGCGCGCACGCCTCCATCCTGGACCAGGCAGGCGGCGTAGGACGATGGCCGAGATCATTCTGTCCGGCAAACCGCTGGCGGTCAGCCCGCTGAAGGTCAGCCAGCCCGTCGGCGCCTCGCTCGCGTTTCTCGGCCTCGCGCGGGCGATGCCGCTGGAACATGGCGCGCGTGGCTGCACCTCTTTCAACAAGCTCTTCTTCATGCGCCACTTCCAGGAGCCGATCGCGCTGCAGACCACGGCGATGGACGAGGTCGCCACGGTGATCGGCGCCGACGGCAATGTGGTGGAAGCACTGCGCACCATCGCCGAGCGGAATGCGCCCGACGTGATCGGACTGCTGACCACGGCGCTGTCCGAGACCCAGGGCGCGGACATCCCGCGCACCATCCACGTGTTTCGCGAAAGCTTCCCCGAGCATGACGGCATCGCCGTCGTCCCGGTGAGCGCGAGCGATACGCTGGGCTGTCTGGAGACCGGCTTCGCCGCGGCGGTCGAGGCGATCATCGCCGCGCTGGTTCCCGAAACGCGCTCCGCCGTGCGCCGGCCGCGCCAGGTGAACGTGCTGGCGTCCTCCATGCTGAGCCCGGCGGACATCGAGGCGATCAAGGAGTGGGTCGAGGCGTTCGGCCTTCACCCGGTGATGCTGCCCGACATTGGCGACTCGCTCGATGGCCACATGATCGAGGAGGGGTTTTCCACCGTCACCTATGGCGGCACGTCGCGCGCCGACATTGCCACCATGGGCGAGTCGATCGCCACGCTGGTGATCGGCAACTCGCTGCACCGTGCCGCCGACCTGTTGCACGAGCGCACCGGCGTGCCCGACCATCGCTTTGCCAGCGTCAGCGGCGTGGAAGCCTGCGACGCCTTCACCACCGCGCTGAGCGAGATCGCGCGCCGGTCCGTGCCGGCCCGGCTGGAACGGCAGCGTGCGCAGTTGATCGACGCAATGGTGGACTGCCACTTCCAGTTGGGCGGCGCACGCATTGCCGTCGCCGCGGATGCCGATCTGCTGGAGGCGACGATTCGGTTTCTCCTTGGCACCGGCGCGGAAGTGGTGGCGTCGGTCGCCGCGGCGCGCACAAGCGGGCTCGCCGATCTGCCGGTGGACCGCGTGGTGGTGGGTGATCTTGAGGATCTGGAGACCCTGGCGCGCAAAGCCGGCGCCGAGTTGCTAATCGCCAACTCCCACGGCGCCGATGTGGCGGCGCGGCTGGGCGTGCCGCTGCTGCGCGCCGGCTTTCCGCTGAGCGACATCTATGGCGGCCACGCGCGTTGCCTGGTCGGCTATCGCGGCAGCCGCCAGATGCTGTTCGACATCGCCAACCTGCTCGCCGCCCGCCAGCGCGCGGTCGCGCCGTATCGCTCGATTTACTGGCAGGGCACGCCGCGCGACCAGGAGGTCGTTGCGACGGTGCCCGCCGCTCTGGCGGCGCATTGAGCCGAAAGGACGCACATGCTCAGGATCGCTTTCGCTTCGACCGACCGCGCCCATGTCGATATGCATTTCGGCGCGTCGGAGCGCTTCGTCGTCTATGACGTGTCGCCCGGGCAGGCCGACCTCGTCGCCATCGGCGATTTCGTCAAGGCCGAGCAGGTCGGCGCGGAGGGGCGCGCCAAGACGTTCAATACCGTCGAGGACAAGGTCCTGGTCAAGCTGGAGTTCCTGGCCGGCTGCGCCGCGGTCTACGCCGCCTCGATCGGCACGTCGTCGATCCGGCGCCTCATGGCCGCGCAGATCCAGCCGGTGATCGTGGACAGCGGGCACGACATCGAGGATCTGCTGAACGAGGTCAGCCTGGCATTGGTGCACACCGGCGGCCTGGCCTGGGTGGATCGGGCGAAGGCCCGCGCGCGGTCGCCAGACCGGTTCGAGGCCATGGCGCGCGAAGCCTGGCGGCCCGACCAGGATGCTTTCCCGCGCGAGAGTCGGACGCTGATCACCTCGATTGACGATCTGGACTGAGCCGATGGACTCGCAGGAAGCGGCGGTCCCGGCGCCGGCCGACGCCGAGGCAGACGCCGAACGGTGGCGGATCGCGTCGGAGGTGGTTGCCGAAATGCGGCCCATCGTCCAGGCGGACGGGGGCGACATGGAACTGGTCGAGATCAGGGGCGATCGCGTCTTCGTAACGCTGACCGGGGCCTGCGTCGGCTGTGGCATGGCGGGCCATACCCTGGGTGCAGTACGCCGTCATCTGATGCAGGCGCTGGACGCGCCGGTTCGCGTGGTGCCGGCGCAGGCCTGACGAACGGCCGTGCGGAGCGGGAAACCGCTCCCCAGCGCGAACCGGATCGGCGCAGGCGCTCGACCTTCTCGGGTCAGGCGACAAGATCGTGCTGATTGCGACGCATGATCCCTTGCTTGCGCTGATTGGCGACAAGCGGATCGCGTTGCATAATGGCCGGATCAGCGCGCCGATCGTGACCAGCGAGGCGGAAAGACGCAATCTGCGCGAACCGGAGCGGCTGGATCATGCACTGCTCATGGCGCGCGAACGGCTTTTGCGGGGGGCACCACTTGATGAACCGATCGACTTCGTCTCTGGCGCCGAATGGGTAACAGGGACGGATAACAGGAGCGCGCGCAGCCTGCCATGTTGCTGACAACCGATCTCCGGGAGCGGCTGGCGTTTGTTCTGCAGCGCCAGTCCTGTACCGCGCTGGATGCGCCGGCGCCTGCCGATGCGGCGTTGGCGCTGATTTTGGAGGCGGCGACGCGGGTTCCCGATCACATGCGGCTGCGGCCGTACGCGTTCATCGTGGCGACGGGCGAGGGGCTGGACCGCCTCGGCGCGCTGATGCAGGAGGCCGCGATCGCCAGCGGCAAGCCGGACGATGTGGTGCAGCGCACGCGGCGCATGCCGCGGCGGGCGCCGATGGTGGTGGTTGTCGTTGCCACCCCCAGGCCACACGACGTCGTGCCGGTGTTCGATCAGCAACTCGCGGCGGGATGCGCCGTGATGGCGATGCAGATGGCCGCGCAGGCATTGGGGTTCGGCGGCGTCTGGCGGTCGGGCTGGCTGATGTATGATCGCGGGTTGCACACGGCGCTTGGCTTGAACGAGCAGGATCAGATCGTGGGCTTCCTGTACCTTGGCACGCCGCGGCTGCCGGCGCCGCTGATAGCCAAGGGTCCCGATCTCGGGGAGATTGTCCGCTGGCTGTAGGCCAGGCGGTGCGGCTTGGCCTTCCTGCCGCCGTGCTCAGAAAACGACGGCAACCTGGGTGCGAAACTGCCAGGTCGCACCGTACTGGGGCCGCAGCACGTTGTAATAGGCCCCGATCAGGAGAGCGACGGGAAGCTTGCCGCCGAGCTTGATCACCCGGCCCAAAGCGGCGCCCACCGGCAACGTCCATTCCTCGCCATGCGCCAACCAGTTCGCGATGATGATGGGCTCGCTCCCGATGAACCATCCTTCGCCAAAGTTATAATTGATGAACGGGTCGATGGTAAAAAGACCGTACCTGGTGCCTGCAACCGGGCAGGTTGACCCGCATCCGGCTGCCGATGACGGAAATCCGGCTGGCCGGCGACCGTTTGGGGCTCGCGTTCCCGCCAGCGCCCCTTGTGCCACGCCAGACGATCCGGCAGCGCGGTCGGCGGCTCCGCCCAGGGAGAAGACGCTGTTGACGATTGTTCCGGCAACGATGGGGCCGGACGACTTCACGACGACAACCGCCGGACCGAGCCCCCACACGTTGGAACCGAGCGTCCCGCTGGTGATCGTTGGCAGTGCGAGGATTGGCCCGACGCCCCAAACCCAACCGTCGACCGCCCTTCTGGGCGACAGAAACGCGGAAACAGTGGTGGGCGCAGTGCCGAACGGGACGCTTTGCGCCGGTTGCCGGGACGGGCTCCAGACCAGGGGGAAGATGGTGCGGGTAATCAGGTTCCAATCCGGGCTGAGGTGGATCGGGATGATGGGCTGGATATTGAGGACGTCCAGGGTCCCCTTATGCGGGCCGGCGTTGAAGTTGGTATTGTTCTGCAACGGAATCCTGGCCACGTCGCCGAGCGGGTTCTCCAGTTGTCTGGCGATCGCGCCGACGCTCTCGGTCGCCACGCCCGCCGACCCCTGGCCGGGAGCCGTCGCAGGCAGCGTGACTTGAAGGGGCGGCGCTGACAGGTTCGGAGGCGACTCCTGCGCGAGCGCCGAGCGCAAAACCAGAAAACCCATCCCCAGGCCTATTGCGAGGCTTGGTTTGAGCCTGCCTGAGACCCGCATCGCAATTGCGCTCCCGACGTCCCGTCGCAGTTCCGCTCGGGTTGATCGATCACTTGCTGTATAGGTATTCACTCGCCGCCAAACATGTCATTATGCTACCGGAAACGGAAGATGATAACGAAGCAACCTCACCGCTCCGTGAACTCATCATATTAAGATGGTTTTCTATTTACGGTACAATGACGCTATAATTATTTGCGGTATGATTGCGTTATATTACCGTCAGGAAGCCTGGTTTCCAGACGGCGACCCAGGCGCTTAATAAGCACTTTAGTTTGATTTGGTCTTAGAGTATCGTAAATTTGGACAGTGCCTTGGGGCCGCTCGCCGCCGGTCGGCGGACAGGGCGGCTCCGGAGAGCCGGATGGCAGCCGTGCGGCACCAATTTCATGGCTATGCGTCGCGCCACCGTTTTATCGGTCTGGCCGCCCTTGGCTACGCCGTCGTGGCGACCGCGTGGGTCCTGCTGTCGGACCGCCTGCTGAGCGGGTTCAACGACGTCGCCACCATCACCTGGCTGGCGAGCGTCAAGGGTTTGGTTTTCGTCGCGGTTACCACGACGCTTCTCGTACTCGCGCTATATTTCGTGCCCGCGCCGCCTCAGACTCCAACCTCGCCACCCGGCCGTCCGTGGCCTCTGGTAATTGGCTTCCTGGTCGTGGCCTGCGTCATTGTGGTGGGAACGCTGGTGACCTACCAGACCACGGCTGCAGCCCTGCGAAGCGATGCGCTGCTGGCGGTCACGTCGGTGGCCGCACAGAAGGCCGAGCAGGTGGCGCTCTGGCTGGACAACAACCGCGCCAAGGCGCTGGCGGCCATCGACGGCCTCACCCAGTCGAGGGTGCTCGCGACCTGGATCGCCCATCCCGATGCCGCGACGGCCAACGCTCTGAGCGACACCCTGCGGCGCATGCAAACCCTGACCACGTCGCGCGGAGTCTATCTGGTCGCGGCCGACGGCGCCGTGCTGCTCGGGGCCGGGCCACCCCTCGCGCAGAGCCCGCAACTGCAGGCCGAAACAGGGCGCGCCGCGCTGACCGGCCAGGTCGAGCTGATCGACATGCACCGCCAGCCGCAGCCCGGGTTGCCATCCGATGCACTGCATTTCGGCTATGTCGTCCCGGTCACGCCAGCCCAGGCGGGGGTCCCGCACCCTCTGGTGCTGTTCGACTTCGACCCGGCGCGCAAGTTGTTTTCAATCCTGAACGGGTGGCCGGTGCCAACTCAGACCGGCGCGAGCGTGCTGGTGCGCGATGACGCTGCCGGGCCGGTCCTGCTGACGCCGCTTCGCGACTCCGGACCGGGCGGGTTCGGCCGCCCCCTGCAGGTTGGTAAGGACGCCCTGTCCGCCAGCGCGCCGGTCGCGGGCTCGCCCTGGAGGGTGGTCGCCGAGCTGGATTCGGCAGAGGCGCTCGGCGGCGTACCGCAGTTGCTGTTGCTGACCGGCGTCGGCAGGATGGCGCTTCTGGCCGCGGCGCTGGCCTCCTTCGCGCTGCTTTGGCAGCGCCTGCGCCTGCGCATGGCACTGGCCGAAGTGGCGCACGGCCAGGCGTTGCTCATGGTCGAGGCGCGATTCCGCGCCACATTCGACGAAGCGGCGGTTTGCATAGCGCATATCGCGCCGAATGGACGATTCCTTCGGGTCAATCACAAGGCGTGTGAGACCTTCGGCTACGGCAGAGAGCAATTGGTCGGCTTTTTGGTGCAGGATTTCGTCGTGCCGGAGCAGCGGGGCCAGGTGCTGGACAGGCTGCGCAGCCTGGCCGCGGGCCAGATCGACTCCTATACCGAGGACGACCGGCGCTATGTCGGCGCCGACGGCCGGGTGGTGGAGTTGTCGGTGACGGTCTCGATGGTCCACGATCGCGCCGAGCCGCCCTATTTCCTTGCGGTGGCGCAGGAGGTCGGCGCGCGCAAGCGGGCCGAGGCTGCATTGCGGCAGATGACCGCAGAGCTGGAAGCGCGCGTGACCGAGGAAGTGGCGGCACGCGAGGCGGCCCAGATGCGGGCCGCTCATGGCGAGCGCATCCAGGCGCTCGGCCAGCTCGCCGGTGGGATCGCACACGACTTCAACAACGTGCTGCAGGCGGTGGTCGGGGCAGCGACGTTGATCGAGCGTCGTCCGGGGGACGAGGCCGGCGTTCGGCGTCTCGCCCGGCTTGCGGTCGAGGCGGTCGAGCGCGGTGCCTCGACCACGCGCCGTCTGCTGGCGTTCGGTCACCGCGGCAATCTGTCCGCCGAGGCGTTGGATACCGCCGCGCTGCTGGGTGATCTGCGGGAGATCCTTGTCCACACGCTGGATGCGGCCATCGATGTGAAGGTTGAACTGGAACCCGGCGTTCCGCCGCTTTTCGCGGACAAGGGGCAGCTTGAGACGGCTCTGGTCAACCTCGCCACCAACGCGCGCGACGCCATGCCGGCCGGCGGGCGTCTGACCCTCTCCGCCAAGGCCGAGCTCGTTGCCCCAGGTGGTTCGCACCCGAGCGGCCTCGCGCCCGGTCGCTACGTGCGGCTCACCGTCGCCGACACCGGCGTGGGCATGGACGCCGCCAGGGTTGCCCGGGCGTGCGAGCCGTTCTTTACGACCAAGGTGTCTGGCGCCGGAACCGGCCTCGGCCTGCCGATGGCCAGGGGGTTCGCCGAACAGTCCGGCGGTGCGTTGAGCATCGAGAGCCATGAGGGCCAGGGCACGGCGATCACCCTTTGGCTTCCAGCGGCCGGTTCCGATTCGGCCCGTGCCAAGCCCGACCCACAAGCCCCAGTGGATACGGCCGCCGCCTGGAGCGCCGCGACACCCGCCCGGGTGCTGCTGGTCGATGACCAGGAATTGGTTCGAAAGCTCGTCGCGGAGCAACTGCAGGAGGCGGGCTATGACGTGCTTGCCGCCTCGAACGGGACCGAGGCGCTCGCGTTGCTCGCCGCAGGGGAATCGGTGGACGCCGTGGTCACCGACCTCTCCATGCCGGGGATGGATGGACTTGCCGTCATCCGGGGCGTGCGGCAGCGTTGTCCTGGGCTGCCCGCCGTGCTGCTGACCGGCTATGCGGGCGACGGCAACGCCCTTGCGGTCGGCGGCGCTTTTTCGCTGCTGCGCAAACCGGTCACCGGCGCCCAACTGTCCGACAACGTCAGCATGCTGTTGGCGGGGGGCTCCAACACCCGACAACCCGGCGCATCGCCTTGCCCCCGGCAACGACAATCTGCTGACCGTTGCGCTGAATTCGGCCTGTGATCCGCCGTTTCCGCGCCGGCCCAGCAGGTACCGTCCGCTCGCATGACGCCGATCCTTGGTGGCTACGACCCCGCCCGCGCCAGCATCCAGTTCCGGCGCTGCCGGCCCCAACTGCCCTGGCCGGTCAGGAACGTGATCCAGCCCCACGCGGCGGCAGTGCGGCGCAATAGCTGGAAGCTGAAGGGCTCGACCAGCGCCGCCAGGAAAGCCGCCACCAGCGTCGCGTGCGTTCGCCCGGCCGACCAGCCGCGATAAAGGTGAACGAACCAAAGATGCAGCGAAAGATCCAGCAGGATCTTCCCCCCGATCACGCCTCCCACGGGCAGTGCCACCGCGAGCCGGCCGGTCGCCAGATAGACCACCAACAGTCCGAACGCGGTCAGGCCGTAGATCGGCTGCAGCGCGTCCATCGCCTTCAGCGGCAGCATCAGCGTCCCTACGCGTCCGTAGCGGGCATCGCCGACCATGTCGCGATACCACCACTGCGTTTGCAGGAATCCGCCGAACCAGCGTCGGCGCTGGCGCAGGAATGCGGGAACCGTGGCCGGCGCATCGGTGCGTGCCCGTGCTTCGCCCAGCACCGCGGTCCGCCAGGTCAGCCCACGCTGCACGGCGCTGCGGCGCAGCCGGTGGATCAACTCGTAGTCCTCCACCAGGCAATCGGGATCGAACCCGCCCACCGCAAGCACCGCCGCGCGGCGGTAGCCGGCGAAGGCACCCGAGATCAGCAGCAGCCCGTCCGATCGCATCCAGGCGTAGCGAGAGAGGAAATTGCGCATGTATTCGTACGTCTGGAACCATTGCAGCGCTCGCCCGGCCAGCGTTGGCCCGCACTCCGGCGATAGCAGCCCGGTTGCCGCCACCAGCGCCGGATCGGCAGTGAAGGCCGCCCGCATGGCCGCAACGGCGTCGCGGTCGAGCAGCGTGTCGGCATCCACCGTCATCGCCACGTCGGTGCCCAAGGCGGCGGCGGCGGCGTTCAGCGCGCGCGCCTTGCCGCCCTGCGCCAGCCGAAGCCAGCGCAACGTCGGAAACGCGCCGCTGCCGCCGCCGACATCCCCGAGCAGCGGGGTCGCCAGCCCATAGCCCTCCGCCAGCAGACGCGCGGTTCCGTCGGTCGAGCCGTCGTCGGCGATCAGGATTTGGTCCGGTGGATCGCTCTGCGCCAGCAGCGCGGCAAGGGATTGCGGCAGCACAGCGGCTTCGTTATGGGCGGCGACGATCACCCCGAGCGTGGTCGGGCGCGCGCCCAGCCTGGGTGCGGCTTCGGGCCGGCGCCGGGCGAGAGGCAAGGTCTGCCACACCACGAACAGCAGCAGAAACGTGTCGTAGCCGACATAGACCAGGCCGGTGGACCAGGCGAACGGTCCGTCGGCGACCCAGGCGCGCGCAAACAGCGCCAACCATAATGCCGCGATGCCACCGTGGATCAGCACGCTGCGCAGCGGCGTCGGCGGCGGCGCGAAGCGCGGCGAGACGGCGCGGCGCACGTCCTCCAGTGTCGGCATAGCCACGCCGTGTCCTTCCGGATCTTCCATGTCCGACCACATCTGGTGCGCTCCGACAACCCAGCAACCGCGCACGAGGGCCGCCACATGACCACCCCCGCCCGCTACACCCGCGTCGCCGCCATCCTGCATTGGCTGATCGCGCTGCTGATCACGGCGGCTGTCGTGCTGGGCGTATGGGCGAACCATGCGCCGGACGAGTGGGTGCGGCCCATGATCGACACCCACAAATCCCTGGGCATCACGGTGCTGGGGCTGGCGGTTCTGCGGCTGTTATGGCGGTTGTGGCACCAGCCGCCGAGGCTGCCGGAAGACTATGCGCGCTGGGAGCGGCTGGCGGCCCATGGTGCGCATGCCGCCCTCTATGTGTGGATTTTCGCGTTGCCGATCACCGGCTGGCTGCACGATTCCGCCTGGAACCAAGCGGCAACGCATCCGATGCGGCTGTTCTCGATGGTGCCATGGTTTCGCATCGGCTTCATCGAGGGGCTCGATCCGGCGGTGAAGGAACCGCTGCATACGGTGCTTGGAACCGTGCATTTCTGGTTCGGCTACGCGCTGTACGGGCTGGTCGCGCTGCATGTCGCCGGTGCGCTGAAGCACCAGTGGCTCGACGGCGAACTCGAGTTGCAGCGTATCAATCCGTTCGCGCGATAGCGGGTCCGGTGCCCGACTTTCGGCCGCCGCGCCGTCGATGGACGACCGGCCGGCGTGGTGAGATCAGACTCTGCACGCCGGAAGCGTCCACCATCGAGCAGTGGATCTGCCGTCGTCCCCGCACTTAGGCGATGCTGTCAGCCGCGACTCCATGAGAGAACCCCAATCAATCGAGGGGTGTTTCCACAGCCTGCCAAGCCTCCGCCCGCGTTTCGATGCAGTCGGTGAGCGTGTGCGCATCGAGGTCCCGCAGGAAACTGCGCCGTGCGCCGCCGAGCATGCCCTTGAGCCGACAGCGCGGCGTCAGCACACAGGCACCGCCATCCGTCCGAAAGCACTCCACCAACGCCTGATCCGCCTCCAACTGCCGGACCACCGTTCCGATGCGGATCTGTGCGGGCGGCAACGCAAGCTGCACCCCGCCGCCCTTGCCGCGCACCGTCCGAACCAGCCCGAGCGCGACCAGATCCTGCACCACTTTGTGCAGGTGGTTGCGCGACAGCCCGCCAAGCTCGCGCGCCAGTGTCTCCACGCTGACGTGGAGGTCCGGCGGCTCCGAGGCGAGGTAGATCAGGACGCGCAGGGCGAAATCGGTGGAGGCGAGCAGGCGCATGGGGCGGGCGGACCTAACATTGCGTTCACCACAAGCCGAGCGATCAAACTGGGTTCGGAAATACCACTTCAGAGCCCGCACGACCAGATCACCCTCGCGACTTCCCGATGTTCGGCGGGCGGGCGAATGACCGTTGCACGCGGCAGGGCGGTCCGGACAAACCTCCCCGATCGCCGGCCGCCACCACATCTACGATGGAGGCGGCGTCCGCGCCTGCGTCTCGGACTCGTCGTCCACATGGCGGTAGCCGCGTTCGAGGCTCGCCGGGCGATCCGGACAATTCCCCCGATCGCCGGCCGCCACCACGCCTACGACGGAGGCGGCACCAAGGCCTGCGTCTCGGACTCGTCGTCCACATGGCCGTAGCCGCGTTCGAGGCTCGCCGGGTGGAAACGGGCCGCCTTCCAGCCGGCCATCTCCTCGTAGCTGCGATACTTCTCGAGCGCCGCCGCCTGAGCCTCGGCCAGGATCGCCCCGGCCTCCTCCGGCCGCGACTGCGCCAATGCCCGGTAGCGCGACTCGTTGTACGCGTAGTCGCGGAACGCGATCGTCGGCCGCGGGCTGTCGAGCATGAACGGATTCGCCCCCACTTCGCGCAGCGCCGGATTGTAGCGGAACAGCGGCCAGTAGCCGCATGCCACCGCAAGGTCCTGCTGCGTCATGCCCTTCTGCATGTCGATGCCGTGCGCGATGCAATGGCTGTAGGCGAGGATCAGCGACGGGCCGGGATAGGCCTCGGCCTCGCGGAACGCCTGCAGCGTCTGCTGCGGATTGGCGCCCATCGCCACCTGCGCAACATAAACGTTGCCGTAGGCGATCGCCTGCAGCGCCAGGTCCTTGCGCGCGACCCGCTTGCCGGCGGACGCGAACTTCGCGATCGCGCCGAGCGGCGTGGCCTTCGACGCCTGACCGCCCGTGTTCGAATAGACCTCGGTGTCCAGCACCAGCACGTTCACATCGCGCGCGCTGGCCAGCACGTGGTCCAGCCCGCCGTAACCGATGTCGTAGGCCCAGCCGTCGCCGCCCACGATCCAGACCGACCGGCGCACCAGATGGCCCACGACCGAGAGCAGGTCCTTCGCCATCGGGTTATCGGTCAACGCTCTCAGCCGCCGGGTCAGCTCCACGACGCGCGCGCGCTGGGCGCGTATCTCGGACTCCCGCACCTGCGGTGCCGCGATGATCGCCTGCACCAGTTCCCGGCCGACCAGCGGTGCGAGTGCCTCCGCGCGTAGCCGCGCCAGCCCCAGATGCATGTCGGCCGCGAGCCGGAAGCCCAGGCCGAATTCGGCGTTGTCCTCGAACAGCGAGTTCGCCCAGGCCGGGCCGCGGCCCTCGCGGTTGGCGCTCCACGGCGTCACCGGCAGGTTGCCGCCATAGATCGACGAACAGCCGGTGGCGTTGGCGATCTGCGCGCGATCGCCAAACAACTGCGACAGCAGCTTGAGGTATGGCGTCTCGCCGCAGCCGCCGCAGGCGCCGGAGAACTGGAACAGCGGCTCCAGGAATTGCACGCCGCGCACATTGGCGAAATCGACGCGCGCCCGGTCGTTCACCGGCAGCGTGGCGAAGAACGCGTTGGACTCGCGGCCGGCGTCCAGCAGCGGCAGCTTGTCCTGCATGTTGATCGCTTTCGCCGAGCCGTCCGGCGTGATCGCCGGGCAGGCTTCGACGCACAGGCCGCAGCCGGTGCAGTCCTCGATGGCGAAGTCGAGCGCGAACCGCACGTCGGGGAAGCCGCGAATGTTGATCTGCGCCGACCTGAAGCTCGCGGGCGCGGCTTCCAGGCGGGCGCGGTCGAAATACCGCGCCGTGATCACGCCATGCGGGCAGACGAAGCTGCACTGGCCGCACTGGACGCAGAGATCCTCCCGCCACAGCGGCACGGTCTCCGCGATGTTGCGCTTCTCCCAGATCGCGGTGCCGACCGGCCAGGTGCCGTCCACCGGCAGCCGGCTCACCGGGATTTCGTCGCCGCGGCCTTCCAGCATCAGCGCGGTCACCTGCCTGACGAACGCGGGTGCGTGGTCGGGTACCACCGGCGGCCGCTCCCAGTTGCTGGAGGGCGCGGCGGGGATGGTCACCTCGGACAGCCGCGCCAGCGTGGCGTCCACCGCCTGGAAGTTGCGCTCAACCACGTCCTCGCCGCGCTTGCCGTAGGTCTTGCGGATCGAGTCCTTGATGTGCGCAATCGCCTTGTCGCGCGGCAGCACGCCGGAGATGGCAAAGAAGCAGGTCTGCAACACGGTGTTGGTGCGGCCGCGCATTCCGGCTTCCGCGGCCACGCGCGACGCATCAATGGTATAAAGCCGCAGCTTCAGTTCGATGATGCGCCGCTGCATCGCGCCCGGCAGGTGGTGCCAGACATCCTCCGGCCCGTGCGGTGAATTCAGCAGCACGGTCGCCCCTGGCGCGGCCAGGCGCAGCAGGTCTTGCCGTTCCAGGAACTGCATCTGGTGGATGCCGATGAAGCTCGCCTGCTGGATCAGGTACGGCGCGTGAATCGGCTTCGGGCCGAAGCGCAGGTGCGAGATCGTCTGCGCGCCGGACTTGTGCGAATCATAGACGAAATAGCCCTGCGCATAGAGCCCGGCGTCCTCCGCAATGATCTTGACCGTGTTCTTGTTGGCGCCGACCGTGCCGTCCGCGCCGAGGCCGTAGAACACGGTGCAGACCGCCTCCGGCGGCTCGATGCGGAAATCGAAGTCGGGCGTCAGGCTGGTCAGCGTCACGTCGTCGATGATGCCGACGGTGAAGCCGTTGCGCGGCTCGGGGCTGGCCAGCTCGTCGAACACCGCCTTGGCGAGCGGCGGGCTGAAATCCTTCGACGACAGGCCGTAGCGGCCACCCACGATCAGTGGCATCGCCGCACGCTTGCCGCGCATCAGCGCACGGGCGAAGGCCGTAACCACGTCCTGGTACAGCGGCTCGCCGGGCGCACCGGGTTCCTTGGTCTGCTCCAACACGGCGATGCGGCGCACGCTGTCGGGAAGCGCGGCCAGCAGAGTTTCGGTCGGGAAGGGGCGGTACAGGCGGATCTGCAGCACGCCCACCTTTTCGCCGCGCGCGCGCAACGCGTCGGCGGTCACGCGCGCCGTCTCGGCCCCGTTGCCCATCAGCACGACGACGCGTTCGGCATCCGGCGCGCCGACATACTCCACCAGCCGGTAGCGGCGGCCGGTCAGCGCGGCGAAGCGGATCATCTCCTGTTCGACGATGCCCGGTACCGCTGCGTAGAACGGGTTCGCCGATTCGCGCGCCTGGAAGAACGTGTCGGGATTGTGCGCGGTCCCGCGGATCACCGGCCGTTCCGGGTTTAGCGACCGGGCGCGGTGCGCGCGCACCAGTTCATCGTCGATCATCGCGCGGATCTGCTGGTCGGACAGCAGGTCGATCGTGCCGACTTCGTGCGAGGTGCGGAATCCGTCGAAGAAGTGCATGAACGGCACGCGCGAGGCGAGCGTCGCCGCCTGCGTGATCAGCGCCAGGTCATGGGCTTCCTGCACGCTGCCGGAGGACAGCAGCGCGAAGCCGGTGGTGCGCGCCGCCATCACGTCGGAATGGTCGCCGAAGATCGACAGCGCCTGGGTGGCGAGCGCGCGGGCGGCGACCTGAAAGACGGTGGGCGTCAGCTCGCCGGCGATCTTGAACATGTTCGGCAGCATCAGCAGCAGGCCCTGCGACGCCGTGAAGGTCGTCGTCAGCGCGCCAGACTGCAGCGAGCCGTGCACCGCGCCGGCGGCGCCGCCCTCGCTCTGCATCTCCTGCACCACCGGGATGGTGCCCCAGATGTTGGTGACCCCCTTGGACGACCATTCGTCCGCCAGTTCCGCCATGGTGGAACTGGGTGTGATCGGATAGATCGCGCAGACCTCGTTGACCCGGTAGGCGACGTGCGCAACCGCGGTGTTGCCGTCCATCGTTGCTTTTTGCGTCACGACCGTCACTCCCGGACCATCTCGATCGCGTGGCAGGGGCACTGCTCGAAGCAGGTGGCGCAGCCGGTGCAGAGCGCATTGTCCACCGCATAGCCCTTGCCCGGGCCAAGCTTGGCGATCGCCGCCTCCGGGCAGGCGGCGTAGCAGTTGTCGCATTCGAAGCAATTGCCGCAGGACAGGCACCGCTGGGATTCGTAGCGCGCCTGAGCTTCGGTCAGCCCGCTTAGTACCTCCTCAAAGCCGGTGATGCGGTCCTTGCTCTCCAGCCGCTCCTGAATCGACCGGTCGGCGTCGCTGAACACCGGCAGGTGCAGCATCGCGTAGGTGACCAGCGGCGGCTTGGCCGGCTTCGCGTTGGCGGCGCCGCGCAGCCAGGCGTCGATGCCGCGCGCCGCGCGCTTGCCGTGGCCCGTTGCGACCGTGACCGTGCGCTGGCTGGGCACCAGGTCGCCGCCGGCAAAGATCCCGGCATGGCCGGTCATCATGTTCGAATCGACCGACACCACGCCGTCCGCCCGTCGTTCGACGCCCGGCACGTCACGCAGGAAGGCGCTGTCGCTGACCTGGCCCAGCGCGAGCACCACGCTGTCCGCCTCAAGCGTTTCGAACTCGCCGGTGGGCTGCGGCCGGCCCTTCGCGTCCAACACCATGCGTTCGACGGTGAGCGAGGGGCCGGCGATCTCCGTGATCGTCGTCAGCCAGGAAATCTTCACCCCTTCCTCGATCGCCTCGTCGACCTCGAAGCCGTGCGCCGGCATGTGGGCACGGTCGCGGCGATAGATGATCAGAGCCTCCTCGGCGCCGAGCCGCCGTGCGGTGCGGGCGGCGTCCATCGCGGTGTTGCCGCCGCCATAGACGACGACGCGGCGGCCAAGCGCCGGCCGCTCCCCGGTACCTGTCTCGCGCAGCACCGAAACCGCGTCCAGCACGCGCACGGCATCGCGTGCCGGGATGTCCACGTGCTGCCCGACATGCGCGCCGATCGCGACGAACACCGCGTCGAAATGGCCATCGGCACGTTCCGCCATCACGTCGGTGACGGCGTGGTTGAGCACGATCTTCACGCCGAAGCGTTCGAGGCGCGCCACTTCCGCCGCGAGTTCATCACGCGGCAGGCGATAGGCCGGGATGCCGAACTGCAACATGCCGCCGGCGATCGGCCCGGCTTCGTGGATTTCGACCTGGTGGCCGAGCCGCGTCAGGTGGTAGGCGGCGGACAGCCCGCTCGGCCCGGCACCGACCACGAGCACGCGCTTGCCGGAGGCCGGCTTGCCGGCGGGAAAGTCCCACCCCTGCTCTTTGGCGAGGTCGCCGAGGAAGCGCTCCACCGCGTGAATCGACACCGAGGCGTCAAACTCGCCGCGGTTGCAGGCGGCTTCGCACGGATGATAGCAGACGCGGCCGTGGGTCGAGGGCAGCGGGTTGTCGGCGACGATGGCGTCCCACGCCTCGCGGTAGCGGCCTGCCTGCGCGAAGCCGAGCCAGGCCTGGATGTTCTCGCCGGCCGGGCAGGCGTTGTTGCAAGGCGGCAACAGCGAGACATAGGCGGGCAGCCGTGTCCGAAACGGGCCGGAGCCGCGCTCCTGCGTCAGATCGACGACCGGCGTTAGATCGCGCGACGGTGGCATCGGCGAGGACTCCTCATGCTATTGGCCGCGCTGCACTGCGCATTTCCGGCTCGATCAGGATGCGACCGCCGGCGCGGAATGCCTTGATTTGCGTCAATTGTGGCAGTTCGGGCGAGGTACCTGAGTTGACGCAGATCAAGGCAACCCGAAACGCTGCGCAGCTAGCTTCCCGCGCAACGCGGAGAAGTTCACGATGGACGATCGAGCCCTGCAGCACGGGGTTGTACAGGAACTGGAATGGGCGCGCCACGTGGATGCCGATGACATTCGGGTCTCGGTGGACGCCGGCGTCGTGAAACTGAGCGGCAGCGTCGGCAGCGAGGCGGAGAAGAAGGCGGCCGAGCGCGCGATCTGGCACATCAAGGGGGTCAGGGCCCTGGTGCTGGAGCTGTTGATCCGTGACGGCAACGAAGCCTGGCATTCGGACGAGTCGATTGCGCACGGCGTGGTTGCCGCGCTCGGCGAGCGCTGCACGCCCGTCGGCCAGATCAGGATCAAGGTGGAATCCGGTGTGGTTTCGCTCGCCGGTATGGTGGACGGCCCGCCCCAGTCGGCCGAGGCCGAGCGTCTGGCGCGTACCGTACCCGGCGTGCTGGGCGTTGAGAACCGTCTGAGCCTGCGTCCGGCGCCCGGTTCGTCGAACACCGAAGACCGCACATCGGCGGCGGCGTGACGGATGGCCATGTTTCCCCGTCTCGTCACGCGGACGCTCAATCCTTGCCTCGACCTGGCGGCCGAGGCGGAACACGTCTGGCCGACCCACAAGGTCCGCACCGACCACGAACACACCGATCCTGGCGGCGGCGGGGTCAACGTCTCCCGCGTCGTGCACGTGCTGGGCGGCAGCACGCTGGCCGTCATGCTGACCGGCGGGGCGCCGGGCCGCGTGCTCAATGAACTGCTGGACGATGCCGGCGTCACGCACCGCATCATACCGATCGCCGGTCGCACGCGCATCAGCCTGAACGTGCTGGACCGCTCCAGCGGGCTTGAATACCGCTTCGTGCCTGAAGGGCCGACCGTCAGCGAGGCCGAGTGGCAGTCCGTGTTGGCTGTGGTCTCCGACATGGACGCGGACTGGCTGATCGCGAGCGGCAGCTTGCCGAATGGCGTGCCGGTGGACGCCTATGCGCAGATCGCCGACATCGCGGCGCGGCGCGGCCAGCGATTCGTGCTGGATACCCACGGCAAGCCGCTGCGTGCCGCTCTGCATCACGGCATTACCCTGTTGAAACCGAGCCTCGGCGAGTTGGAGGGACTGCTCGGGCGGAAGCTGCCCGATCCGCGCATGCAGGAGGCAGAGGCAATGTCCCTGGTGCGCGACGGCGCGGCCGAAATGGTCGCGGTGTCGCTCGGCGAAGACGGCGCGCTATTGGCGACGAGGGATGGCGTGCTGCGCATGGCCTCGCCGCCGATCCGGGTGCAGACCGCGGTTGGGGCTGGGGACAGCTTCCTTGGCGCAATGACATTTGCGATGGCGCAGGGACAATCGGCGGAGGAAGCGCTGCGCTGGGGCATGGCCGCCGGCGCAGCGGCAATCGTTTGCGCCGGCACCGCGCGGCTGACGCGGGCCGAGGTCCATGCGCGGTACGACGCGCTGGCCAGGGAGCGTTGCGTCACGCATGTGTATCGTGACCCGGAGGCCGTGCTGGCGGCGATGGGCTGATCGCCGGTCCCGGCCGGCGATGGGCTGATCGCCGGTCCCGGCTCGCGCGGCAGGTTCGTGCAACGCGACATCCGGGGCCAACGATTGTCTGCGCGATACCGGATTAGCGCCGACGGCTTGTCGGCACGAACGCGGCGCGGATCGGCATCGAATGAAGCAGGCTAGCGCTGGCTCAGCGCGCCAGAAAAGCGGCCACGTCCGGGTTCTGCGTCAGCGCCTCCAGGTGCTGGTCCGTCGGGATCTGCGGTTTGTCTCGCAGGTGATTCACCATGCAAAGGAATCCGAACGGCTCGCCCTCGGTCGCGCGAAACTGGTGCCACGTCCAGGCCGGGATCGTGACCAGGTCGTAAGGCTCTACCGGCCGCACTGTCTCGCCAAGCAGGCATTGGCCGCGGCCACGGAGGATCATGACGGCGTGCATGTGTTCGTGCCGCTCCAACGTGGAGTGGCCGCCGGCGTCCATCTCGAAATAGCGGAGCTCGCAGCCGAGTGCCGGCTCGTCGAACAGCACCTGCCGGGAGATCGCCTTGAACGGGGCGGTACCCTCGATTTTGTACGGGCGGTGCTCGACGTCATTCCACCGGAAGTCGCGAAAGCCGCGTATCGATGGCTGTGGCTCGGCGTCCATTGTGGGGCCTCCGTTGCGGCGAGCCGCCGACACATCCGGCAAACGAAAGGTGATTGCGTGTTCTGCTGCGGTGGCAATGTCAAACCAGGACCGGGAAGCTATGCCTGGCAACGGCCTGGGTGAAAGCAGCGGTCTCTTCCGCCAGCCTCTCGTGCGCCAGCAGCAGATCGCCACCGATCAGCAACATCGTGTCGGGACCATAGAAATCAAGCAACTCGGGCACGCGGGAGAGCAGCATGCCGCCGGCGGGCGTCGGCACGGCCGGCTTGAGCCGCGGGTTCGGCGCCCGCGCCCGCTCGGCGATGGCGCGGGAGGTCTCCGGCGCATAGCCGAAGCGTCCGCCGTAGTTCACGAAGATGATCGCATCGGCACCCCAGAGGCGATACAGCGTGCCGAACAGCAGTGCCGGCGCGATGCGGCCGCCGCCCATGGTCGGATGGCCGAAGAAGGCGAAGTCCGGGTTGTCGCGCACCAGGGCCTGCAGGTTCGCCGGCCCGATCAGCATCGGCGCGACCATTGCGGTATCCAGTCCGACGTCCCGCGCGATGTGAAGCTGTTCGCGCATGGTGTCGAGACTGCCCGACAGGTTCGGCACGTAGCGCGTCGCGCTGCCGCGGATGGCGGTGGCGCAGGCGGGCACGCGCTCGGCGAACGGGGCGTAGGCCTGATCGACCAGGCTGTGATCGTCCTTCACGAAGTCCACGCCGCCGGCGGCAAAGCGCGCCACCAGGTCGGCCAGCCGCGCCGGCGCCAGTCCTTGCGGCTTGATTGCCGAGCAGGTCAGCGCGCGGTCTTCCGCCCCCACGCGGCGGCGGAGCCCGGCCAGGCCGTGGCCCGGCCCGCCGAGCGCCGTCTCCAGCTCCGGCGTCAGCACCATGTCGTGCAGCGTGATGTCGTCGTGCAGCGAGGTGTTGCCGAGGGCCATGTTCAGGAACTGGCCGGCGTCGCCCCCCACGGTTTCGACGGCCAGCGCGATGCGGGCCTCGAACACGCCGCCGCCGAGATCGGTGATCTCGGCCACCTGTCCGACGATGTCGGTGAGGATGCGGGGGTCGTCGATCGCGGCGATCGGGCACTCGACGCTCTGCTCGACGGCGATGCCGCGGGCGCGGGCTTCGACCGCGGCGGCGGGGCAGCGGATGTGGAAGATCGACTGGAAGCGTGACGTCACCGTGCTAGCCTCGCCCGGGTCAGGGGAACAATGGCGTGACCTACAAGTCTTTCGACCTCAGGGGCAAGTCAGTGCTGGTCACCGGGGCGAGCCGGGGGATTGGCGCGGCGGCGGCGCTCGCGCTGGGCAGGGCTGGCGCCGGGGTGATGCTGATGGCTCGTGATGGCCGGTTGGCGGCCAGGGTTGCCGGCGAGATCGTTGCGGCGGGCGGCACGGCTGATGCGGTCGCCTGTGACGTGACCGATTATGAGGGGTTCGAGCGTGTGGTTGCGGCGACGAAGCGGCGGTTTGGCCGGCTTGATGCGCTGGTCAACAATGCCGGGGTGATCGAGCCGATCGGCATGCTGGCCGACACGGACCCGGCAGTCTGGGCGCGGAGCATCGAGACCAACCTGGTTGGCGCGTATTTCGCGGTCCGCGCGGTGCTGCCGGAGATGATTGCGGCCGGTGGCGGGACGATCGTGAACATCTCCTCCGGCGCCGGGGGCCGTCCGCTGGCCGGCTGGGGCGCGTATTGTGCCGGGAAGGCTGGGTTGCAGATGCTGACCCGCTCGGTTGCGCTGGAGTACGGCAACAAGGGTGTCTGTGTGTTCGGCTTCCAGCCCGGCCCGACGGACACCGACATGCACGTGGCGATTCGGGCGTCCGGGTTGAACCCGATCAGCAAGATCCCGCGTGACCAGCTCACGCCGGTCGCGACTGCCGCGGTGGCGATCGTCTACCTGTGCACGCCGGCGGCCGATGACCTGTCCGGACAGGAAGTGAGCTTGCGGGACGAGGCGTTCCGGTCTCGCCTCGGCCTATAGTCGGGGTTCCTCAGAAAATATCGATGCGCTGGCGGAGAAAGGCCACCGTCTCGGGAAGCTCCTGTCGGGCGAGAAGATCGAGGTACTCAGCGGCGGTCATACAGGGTTTGTTCATCGCGTTGCGAAGGCTGCGGATCGCTGCGAGGCAGGCACCTTCAAGGTCCAGAACGTGCCTCAGAAAGACGTCCGGATGCTGCGCGTCGATCCGGTATCGATCGAGCGCGTCTCTGGGAAAGTCCCGCAGGTTGCGGGTGACGATGACATCGGCGGGGTCCGGCAGGTCCAGATGCTCTGCAAGCGCCTCATGGCCTGTCACAAGGCAGTCGGGCACGGCGTCATCCATCAGCCGGCGCGTCCTACGCAATCGGTCGGCCAACTCAGGCCGGTCCCGCAGGACCGCCCGCATCCATTCGGCGTGGATCTGCTCCGACCAGCGGGCGCGGAAGAGATCCGTCGAAGCCAAGTGCATCAGCAGATCGCGAAGCGGCTGCGAATACAGCACGCAAGCATTGTAGAGGACGGTGAACGCCACCGCTCAGTAGCCTATGCCGATCTCCTGTCCTTCTGCGACCAGCTCGGCCAAGGCATTGCGACGGGTCTGAGCCAGTCGCGCGCGATACGCGAGCAAGTCGCTGCACAAGACACGCCGATGCGTCCCCACATGATGGTACGGAATAAGGTCGTGCTCCAGCAACTTGACGAGGTAGGGCCGCGATACGTTGAGCATGTCCGCCGCCTGCTGCGTCGTGAGTTCCGCCTCGCTCGGGATGACCGTTACCAATTTGCCCTCCGCAAGGTGGGCCAGGATGTCCGTGAGCATGCGCACGGCCGCGGCCGGCAGCACGAAGGTCTGCGGCGGCGCATTGTCGGCTACAGCTTCGACGCGCACGCGGTCGTGGCCCAGCCGGGAAAGTGCGCGGCTGGCCGTCCGGGCTTCCTGCTTTTCGGTCTCCGAAGCAGCGACCTGGGAAGCGGGAATGAGTGAAGCGAGCGCCATTTTATTCCCCTTGGGGCGGCAAGTGTCCAGCCTGGCTGCCACAATGATATAGTCATCCGTGATATCGCCATCCGTGGGCTAACCGCAATATCCGAAGCGATCGTTAACACTTAGTTGTTGGTTGGCCGCTGGCGGGGCCTGTCATGGCGGCGGGATGGTAGGGCGAGGGCGGGCGCGCTTGCGCCGCGGGCAGAGGCAGGTCGGCCGCCGCGGGTGCCGGGGCCACCGCCAGCGGCTCGTCATTGGCGTCGGCCGCCCCTGCACCAAGCCGCCATCTGCACAGTCAAGCTGGCACAGGGTCGTTAGGGGCTACGCGGCTCCAGCTACAGCCGCCCGCCCAACGGAACTCGTTATCCGTACACCGTCGATCCGCCTCTCGATGCGTCCGGATCATAGCGACGTCGGCGGATCCAGCATCGTTTCGGAAGCCACCGCGATTTCGTTCGTATCGCCTTCAACCATCCGCGCGGCGGAACAAGAGATAACTGAACCGTAATCAAAGACGGGCGTGCAACCAGGCTAGCCTGCTACGCAATTCATACGCAGGCTAAGCCACTCTCAGGAGTTATCAAATGGCGAGCCAACAAATCGCTTTCCGTCGAGCCTCACGGGGCGAAGGGCTTTCACGTGTTCGGCGCACCTCCACCGCTATAGCGGTCGCCGCGATGGTTCCGCTCGCCACTCTGATCGCCTTGCCTTCGGCACAAGCTGATGTCTCCCGCTCCGGTCCACCGCCCCTAAAAGTTGGTTATCCCAATACCATCACCGGCCATGTGTCCTTCGACACTATCAACCATGTATGGGACTACCAATACACCGTCACCAACAGCTCCGGCGGCTACCTTAATTTCATCGAGTTGCCAGAACTGACCGTGGGGGAATTCCTTAGTGCCGGCTCAGGCAGTAACTTAGTGGGCGTCCCGAGCGGCTGGACGGCCCAGGAGAATGCTACCTCTTTCGTTGGCCAATTCTATGACTTCGGTGGCCCGACTTTCCAATCTGGCGCGGTGCCCACGGCGTTCCTCGACCTGTTTAGCTCAGCGAATGCTACAGCAATTCCGGTCGGAGGGAGCGTAACGTTCACCCTAGAGGCGGATACGGGCTCACCCATCCCCTCATTGCACTCCCGGGACCAACCTGAAAAACAGTCCGCTCCGTGCCAACATTTCGGCGAACCGCTGCATCAGCGGCAGCAGCCGATGCTCAGGCATGTTGGGGATCAGTTCGTAGAGCATGCATCCCTGGCGGAACAGCGAATGCGTGC
>Ga0182012_10000712_pt1 | contig 36716 bp, 30 predicted proteins | sample 612S2SmetaG_FD_120486 | JGI IMG/M metagenome (GOLD analysis project Ga0182012, IMG submission 120486) | Permafrost microbial communities from Stordalen Mire, Sweden - 612S2S metaG | ecosystem: Environmental > Terrestrial > Soil > Wetlands > Permafrost | place: Sweden: Stordalen | collected...
GGCCGACGGACTGAGGGCCGACGGACTGAGGGCCGGCGGACTGAGGGACGGCAACGTCCTCGAGAGCTTCAAGCTGACCGACCGGGTGGCGGTAGTGACCGGCGGGGCGCGGGCGCTCGGGCGCCAGCACGCCCTGGCCCTGGCGGAGGCCGGCGCCCGGGTGGCCATCTGCGACCTGCTGAGCGAGGAGGGGGAACGGGCCCGGGTAGAGCTGGAAGCACACGGCCGTCCCGCCTTTTTCGAGCAGGCCGACATCGTCGACGCGGCGCAGATGGACAGGTTCTTGCGCGACGTCGAAGAGGCGTTGGGGCCGATCGACATCCTGGTCAACAACGCGGCGCGTCCCTCCGAGGGCGTAGCGCTGGAGACCGTCGCCGACGACCTCTGGCAGGAGATAATCAACATCAACCTCTCCAGCGCCTTCTATGTGGGCAAGCGCGTCGCGCAACGCATGATCGAGCGGGGGGCCGGGGGAGCGATCATCAACATCGCCTCAATAAATGCCAGCGTGATAAGCAACATCCTCCCCCGCCACAACGTGACCTACTGCGTGGCGAAAGCGGGGTTGGCCCAGTTGACAAAAGGTATGGCGGCGGAATGGGCGAGCTACGGCATCCGCGTCAATGCCCTCGCGCCCGGCTATATCCTGACGCCGCAGACCGCCACCAGCGCCAGCATGTCAGAGATCAGAGAGCGCATCATTGCCAATACGCCCATGAAGCGTTATGGGAACTTGGACGAACTAAAAGGCGCAATAGTGTTCCTGGCGTCGGACGCGTCCTCTTTCATGACGGGCTCGGTCCTCTATGTGGACGGAGGGTTCACCGTATGGTAGCGGTCGGCAAATAGCGTAGGCGGCGAGTTTTAGGCCGGTGTCGTAGCGAAGAGCGGGGCTGGGGACCTCGACCACCAGTTCTATTTGGGCGCCGACGGGGTGGAGGCCGGTGCCAGGCCCGCGAGCCACCCAAAGGTCGGGCTCGGGTGAGGGCCCTGATCGCATGAGCACGCCCGTCGGCCTGCGGAGCCATGAGATAAACCGCCCCTTCGAGCAGGTCAGCATGCTTGCCCGAACGTGTGGGGCGCCTTACGGCCAACGTCCTTGGCCCCGTGCCCTAGAGTTTGGGGACCCTAAGGAGCAGACGGTAGACCCCAAGGAGCAGACGATATGGCACGCATGGCGAGGTGGTGCTTCCGCAAGCGCTGGACGGTCCTGCTTTCCTGGGTGGTGGTGCTGCTGGTGGTGGGCGGCGCCAGCCAGGCCCTGAAGGCCACCTACTCCAATGACTACAACCTGCCCAAGACCGATTCCAGCGAGGCCTTGGCCATCCTGAAGCAGTCCTACCCGTCCCGGGCCGGCGACACCGAAGAGGTGGTCATGGAGGCCCGTACGGGGACGCTCCTGTCCCCCGGCACCCGGGCCCGGGCCGACGCCATGTTGGCCAAGCTCTCCGGCGACCCCCACGTCGTGAAGGTGACCAGCCCGTACGTGGCGCCCACCCAGATGGCGCGGAACGACAAGATCGGCTTCGCCACGGTCAACCTCAACCAGGAGGGCCAGAACGTCTCCAAGGCGACGTCCGACAGTCTCATCTCGACCGCGAAGTCCTTCGCCACCCCCACTTTGGACATCCAGCTGGGCGGGGCCGCCATCGAAAACGGCGAGGCCAGTGGCACTCAGAGCTCGAGCGAGGGGCTGGGGGTCCTGTTCGCGCTGGTGATCTTGTTTTTTGCCTTCCGCCGCTCGGTCCTGTGCGCCGTCCTGCCCCTCATCAGCGCGTTGATGGCCATCGGGATCGGCACGTCGGTCATCGCCATGCTGACCCACGCCATCTCGATCCCCGAGTTCGGCCCCATCCTGGCCGTCCTCGTCGCCCTCGGGGTGGGCATCGACTACGCCCTGTTCATCGTCACCCGCCACCGCAACAGCCTGCTGCAGGGGGCCAGCGTCGAGGACTCGGTCGCCCTGGCGCTGGACACGTCGGGCCGGGCAGTCTTTGTCGCCGGCATAACCGTCTGCATCGCCCTGCTCGGCATGTTCGCCCTCCAGGTGGCCTTCCTGTACGGGGTGGCCCTGTCGGCCGCCCTGGTCGTGGTGCTGACCATGACCGCCTCCCTGACTCTGCTCCCCGCCCTGCTGGGCTTTTTCGGCCTGAAGGTCCTGCGGCCGAGCGAGCGCCGGAACTTGGCCCAAGACGGCCCCGCCAGCGACGAACCGACCGGTTCCTGGGCCCGCTGGGCCCACTTCATCTCCGGCCCGTCCGGCTGGCTGAGCGTGGTCGCTATCGGGGTGATGGTCGTCCTCGCCCTCCCCGTCCTGTCTATGCGCCTGGGCCTGTCCGACGCCGGCAACGACCCGCCCCAGGACACCACCCGCCTCGCCTACGAGCTGCTGGCGAAAGGGTTCGGCCCCGGGTTCAACGGGCCGTTCACCCTGGTGTCCAGGGTCGACGGCCCCTCCGATGTGGCCCACTTCCAGATGCTGCTGGACGAGCTGCGCTCCGACCCCGGGGTGGCGACGGTCGGCCCGGCCATACCCAACCCCCAGGGCACGGCCATCATCGGGATCCTCTACCCCAAGACTGCGCCCCAGGACGTAGCCACCGTCCAGCTGCTGGACCGCCTGCGCCAGACCGATATCCCCCGCGCCGAGGCGGGCACGACGCTGCAGGTGCACGTGGGCGGGGTCACGGCCGGCGGCCAGGACTTCTCCCATATCCTCTCGCAGAAGTTGCCCCTGTTCGTGGGCATCGTAGTGGTCCTGGCCTTCCTGCTCCTGGCCACCGTCTTCCGCAGCCTGCTCATCCCCCTGATCGCCTCCATCATGAACCTGCTGTCCATCGGCGCCGCCCTGGGCGTGATGACGGCGACGTTCCAGTACGGCTGGGGCAAAGCACCGCTGAACCTGGCCAAGGACGGGCCTATCGACGTCTTCGTGCCCGTCCTGCTCTTCGCCGTGCTCTTCGGCCTGTCCATGGACTACGAGGTGTTCCTTGTGTCCCGAATGCACGAGGAGTGGGTCAAGACCAAGGACAGCGCGTTCGCCGTCGAGCGGGGCCAGGCCCAGACCGGCCGCGTCATCACGGCGGCCGCCCTCATCATGATCTTCGTGTTCGGCAGCTTCGTGTTCGGGGGCACCCGGGTCATCGACGAGGTGGGGATCGGCTTTGCCTCCGCCGTCCTGCTCGACGCCTTCGTCATCAGGACCGTGCTCGTACCTGCCCTCATGCACCTGTTCGGCCGGGCCAACTGGTGGCTGCCCAGTTGGCTGGACCGCATCCTCCCCCATCTCAACGTCGAGCCTGCCCCCATCACCGGGTCGGCCCAGGTGCCCCAGCCCGTCGCCAGCGGACGGTGAGCTCCGCGAAAAACCGGAAAATCTGAGCTTCCGGGAAAAAAGGTGCACGGCGGCGGCCGCTGGCGCCTCTATACCTTCGTGGGGACTACCGCAGCCGTCGGCGATGAGGCACCGCGCCTGCGCGGCGGCCCGGACCGTCCCGAGGTACGCACCGTGCCCCTGGCCGAGCTGTTGGTCGGGTATTCGGCCCGCCTGGTCAGGGTGGACGACGACCATGTCGCGCTGCTGATGGAGGTGCTCGAGCGGCTCCCGCCGATCATCGTGAACGAGGCAACGATGACCGTGATCGACGGCGTGCACCGCGCGGAGGCCTTCCGCCGGGTGGGGCGGACCGAGATCAGGGCGGTGCTGTACTCGGGCGACGAGACCGGCGCGCAGGTCATCGCCGTCCAGGCAAATGTCAGGCACGGCAAACCCCTAAGCCGCGTCGAGCGCCAGGCGGCGGCGGTCGGGCTCCTGCGCCGCTGCCCCGACCGTAGTGACCGCTGGATAGGCGAGGTATGCGGGCTTTCGCATTCGACCGTGGCCCGCTTGCGCGTAGCCGCGCAAGCGGCCGACCGCTCCGCCAGGACGGGCCGGGACGGCCGGCGCCGTCCTGTGGACCCCGCGCCCGGCCAGGAGGCGGTGGCGGAGGCCCTTTCCAGCGGGAAGGCCACCAGTGTCCGCCAGGCCGCCGCCGCCGCCGGCGTCGCCGCCTCGACGGCACAGCGGGTGGCCGCCGGGCTCCGGGAGGAGCAAAGGTCGATGGTCGGCCTCCCATCGCCGGCACCTCCTCCCGGTCATGTCTCTCCCGGTCATGTCTCTCCCGGTCATGTCTCTCCAAGTGCCGGCCAGGGCCCAGCCTTGGCCTCTGGACCAGGGCGGCCGGCAACAGCCTCCTGGCTGGAAGAAACGGCCATCGACACCGAAGATCTCCACCTTTACCTGGAGAGCGTCCCCTTGGACCGGGCCCACGAGGTCGCCGACGAATGCCGGCGCCGGGCGCGTACGTGGGCGCAGATGGCGGACGCGCTCGAAAAGCAGGCGAGCGCCCGGCGCCTGCCCGGATCCGAGTAAGCAGGCCCGCGGGCACCGCAGGGGGCGGGCCGGCCCACCGCCGCGGCCCGTAGAGCCCTGTTCAGGCCCGGGCCGGCAGGCAGGCGAACCCGTTGCCGAAGCACACAAAACCGGCGCTCGAGGCGGCGACGTACGGCCCTCCCAGCGCCCGGCGCGCCCCGGCCAGCGCCACCGCCGGCGTGGCGCCACGTACGAGCTCGGCGTGGAACCTGCGCATCAGCCCGACGGCGCCGAAATCCGGCACTGGGCTCACGCTGGCCACGACGGCGGTGGCACCGGCCCCGGTGAGGAGCCGGCTGAGGCCGATGCCGCTGGCGTCGGCCATGCCGCTGTCGCAGCACGACAGGACCACCAACCTGGCATTCCTGGTGGCGCGGGCGAGCTCGTGGCCCGTGATGGGGCCGTCGTCGAGGCGGATGGCGGACAGCAGCGGGTTGTCCCCCCGGAAAGCGCCGTGGGCGGCAATATGGACGATGTCGGCCCGGCTCATGGCGCTCTTAGCCGCCGCGATGCTGGCCTCCCGGCCCATGAGCACCTCTGCCGCCCCGTCCCAAAGCTCGGCCACGGCCTCGGTCTCCTCCTCGGCGTGGCGCAGGTCAGGGCCAGCCAAGGCTACGACCCTGGCTCCCTGGGCCCTGGTCTTCGGGGCTCTGGCTCCCGGCGAGGTCGGAACGGACGTCGGCGGGGGGCGCCAGAGGCTCTGAGCCGACGCCGCCACCACCGCCGTGGCCGTGGCCAGGTCGGGCAACAGCGCCCACGGCGTCGCCAGCACGGGCCCGTCGGGGACGATGACAATCTCCCGGCCGGGCGGTAGGCCGAGGGGGTCGAGGACGAGCCGCTGCACGTCGGCGCCCGCTTCCCGCAGGGCCGAGAGGTCCTCGGCCGGGGGGTCGGCGTCAAGGGCGGTCCGCAGGGCCAGGCGCAGCCCGGCCACCGCCTCGCGCACCTCGGCCAGCGGGGCCAGCTCCACCAGGCGGCACCGGCCGCCGTCCAGCACGACGGCGACGAGGTGCCGGCCGACGGGGGCGTACTCCACCAGCAGGCGGTGGCCGAGGGCCTCGCTCACGGCGGCGTGCCCCGCGGCATAGCGCTCAGGCACCCGGGTGCCGGCCGCATGCCGGCTGCACCTGCGGACCACCTCTTCCAGGACGGCCTGGCGTTGGCGCAGGGCGGTCGTCTCCCTCGGGTGGGCCGCCTCCCGAGACAGGAGGGCCATGACGTCCCGCAGCGATGCCAGCGCGGCGGCCAGCTCCGGGCCCTCGGCCTGGTCGTCGGGCTCGGCCTGCTGGGCGCCATGGACCGTTTCCATCCACCACAGCGCCCGGGCGGGCCGGCCCCGGGCGGAAGCCATGGTCACACCCAACGACATGATCTCGCCCGCTTTGCCCCCGCCCGCCGCCCGCAGCTCGATCGAGCCGAGAGTGGCCAGGTAAGCCGACAGCGCCCGCAGCCCTGCGAGCAGCGCCAGTTCGGCGCCCCGGGCATCGCCCGCCGCCCACCGCAGGCGCGACTGGCACAGGCGGAACTGGAGCCGGCTCAGCGGCAGCATCCGGGCCACGCCGGGGGCCAAGCCGGCCAGGACCGCCGCGCCCCCCTCCAACCTCCCGGCCCCGATGAGCACCTCGGCCGCCCTCACTTCGGCCTCCTCCGCCTCTGCGGCCCAACCGGCCCGGCGCAGGGCCCCGGCCACGGCGAGCAGCCGGCGCGCTATCCCCACGCCCGGTCGCCTGGCGGCAGCCTCCGCCCGCACGACCGAGTACCGCGCCAACAGCTGCCAGCGAGGGCGACGTTGGGCCCGGAAAAGAGCAACGGCGCGACGCGCCCATTCCGCCGAGGCCGCCGGGTCCCCGTCCTGTTCGCAGGCCCGGGCGGCCAGCAGGCAGGCCTCGGGCACGTCGGGGGCGAACCCCGCCTCCTCCAGGGCCCTTACGGCAGCCTCGGCCAGCGCCCGCCCCTCAGCGCTGAGACCGGCCCGGAGGCAGACCTCGACCCGGTCCACCAGCATCTCGGGCCGCAGCGCACCGAGCTCAGCGGACCGGTTCTGGGCCCGGTCGAACAGCGCCAACGCCCCGGGGAGGTCCCCCCGGCGAGCGGCCACGAACCCCCGGTCGTGTAGCACCTCGGCGCCCCGGATGTCCTCGCCATGGAGGGAAAACGCGGCCCCGGCGGCCACCAGGTCCTCCTCGGCAGCGGCCAGTTCGCCGCGGTAGGCCTGGACCAGCCCACGGTTCTGCCTGGCCATGGCCGCCTGGACGGGCATGCCTGCGACCTCGAACGCCTTGACGGCGCGGTCCCAGTCCTCCACGGTGTCGATAACCCGGCCCGACCGCTGCAGCACCAGCGCCCTCTGAGCGGCGGCGCGGGCGGCGTCGCCTCCCGAAAGGTCCTTGGCCGCGGTGTCGAGGAGGGCGATGGCGTCGTCGAAACGCCCGGCGTCGATGCGTTCGGTGCTCAACGACACCGACGCCCGCGCCGCTGCCACCCGGTCGCCGCTGGCCCCCAGGAGCTGCACCGCCGCCTCGAGGGCCACGGTCGCCGAGCGGTGACGGCCGAGATGGCGGCTGGCCCGTCCCGCCGCCCACGCCGCCAGCCCCTTCGTCAGCAGGCTGACCTCCCCGGGCACGGGCCACCGGTCCACCGCTTCGGCCAGGGCGAGGGCCCGGCGGGGATCGGGCTCGGCCAGTTCCAGGGCCTGGGCGGCCAGGGCATCAACCGCCGGGGTACCGGCCGGCGGGACACCGGCCGGCGGGACCGGGGTCTTCGCCAGCTTCAGATCGTTACCCATTCGGTCTCGAAGTCGCCTAGACCGCGGTCGGCGGGCACGTTCCTCAAGCTGAAGGCGCCGTGCCGGAGCGAGTCGAAGAAAAACTGGCCACGGTGGTTGACCGCGGCCGTTGAGGTGACCCCGTCGGAGTGGCGCAGGACCACCGAACCGGCCAGCGGGGGGTCGATCTGGCCGGCCAGGCGCCTGGTGTTGTCGACCAGCACGACCTCAACTACCCGGCCCGCGCCCCGGAACCGCAGCCGGCGCTCCGACCCGGCGTCACGCACCCGGGCCAGGTCGTCGTCGTCGACCGCCGAGTCGAACTCGAGCCCGGCTATGGACGCGGCCACACCCCTCCAGCTGAACGCCGCCCGGGCCTGGTCCACCACTGCCTGCGGGGCTGGCTCCAAGCGGCGCCGCAGCATGCGCACCGCCTCGAGGATTTCGTCCATGCCGTTGGGGCCTCCCCCGGGCGTCACGTTCTCGCCCAGGAACTCGTTTTGTCCTCGAACATTTCATGTCCCATCTCGTCAATGAGCCGGCGCAACTGCTCCAGGCAACGCCCCCGGGCGGGCCCGACACTGCCCACGGCCAGGCCAAGGTTGTCCGCCAGCACCTGGTACGGCACCGGGGGGTCCTCGGCTGCGGCGGTCAATAGTGCCCGGCACCGCTCCGGCAGCACGGCCAGAGCGCATTGCACAGTGATGTCCCTTTCCGTAACGAGCAGTTGGTGGTCCACTCCGTCGGCCGTGGTGTCGGCTTTCTCCAGCCAGTTCCACGGGTCGGCCACCACTTGCCGGCTGCCCAGCCGGGAGACCCGGATGGCCTCCCGGCGCGCCGTCTTGGCCAGCCACGCCCCCGCGCGCGCCGGGTCGTGCAGGTCACCTAGGTGCTCGCAAAACCGGAGCCAGGTCGTCTGGCTCACGTCGGCCGCGTCAGACGTGCCCAGGCCGACAGAACGGGCCACGGACCAGATCAGGTCGGCGAAACGGTCCACCAGGGCCGACCAGGCGTCCTGGTCGCCGAGCGCCGCTCGTTGAACCAGATCGCTGACCTCGTCCACGTCAAAGGAGCGTACTAAAAGGGCGCCCAGACAGGTGCGCCGCCGACGACGAAGACGACGGCCAGACCGACTACGAGAGCACTGGCACGAAAGGCGTGGCTGCGAAGGACTCGACGCATGATGAACCCTTTCTGTCGACCGGTCGTTCGCCGGCCCAACAGTTATCAAGAGGTCCCCTGGGCGCCGTCGAGTCACGCGGCACCGTCCCTGTTCAAAAAAACGGGCCTGGCGCAAAAAACGGGCCTGGCGCAAAAAATGGGGCTCGGCCCGGCCCAGGCCTGAATCGACCACCCTCCTGCTGGCCTCTGAACAGGTAACGGATCTTCACGGCCGGGAGGGCACGTGTTCGTCATGCTGGCAGCGCTTGTGGTCGGCGGGTTGGGCGGTTGGGCCGCGGGCGGCAGCCTGGCCCATCTGGCCTCTTTTCGTGTCCGCGCCTGGCCGCTGCTCGTGGTGGCCGTGGTCCTGGAGGGGTCCCTGGGCCTGGCGCACGGCCCTGTGCGCACGGTCCTGGCCGTCGCCGCCTGCCTCGTCGTCGTCGCATGGTGCGCCCTCAACGGCTCCCGGACAGGACGCTTCCCGTACGGCCAGGCCCTGATCAGCCTGGGCGTGGTCCTCAACGCCACCGTCATGGCCCTGAACTCGGGGATGCCGGTCTCGTCGTGGGCACTGGCCGCCGCCGGCCTGCGCCGCACGATGGACGTGGCCCGCGGGCACCTCTACAAGCACACGGCCATGACGGTGCACACCCGGCTCCGCCTGCTCGGGGACATCGTCCCCTTCCACCTCATGCGTACCGTGCTCAGTCCCGGGGACCTCTTGATGCTGGTGGGCATCGCCGCCATCACCTGGGCGGCCACCCAGCCGTCCCGCGCCCGAAGTGTTCGACTGGCCAATTTGGCCAGTCGAACACCCGGTTAGGCCATGGCCCAAGGTGTACAAGCCGGCGCCGGCCCGCTCCGGGCCCCCTCAACCGTCCCAACGCTACGAGCGAAAGCCTATGAACACACCTAATGAGATCAGCGTCGAACTTCCGCCGCTGCCCTACAGCGTGGCCGTCTTCCTCGTCCATGGAGAGGACGGCACGGTCACCACCTACTCGACATCGCTGCTCGCTTACCTCCGGTGGCTGGCGGTCCACCCGGTGCCACCGGATCCCGGGCATGTGACCCTGCCGACTGACATTGGGCTGGTGAACCAGACCAAGATCCCGGCCGAAGCCATCGAGGCCGTGTGGGACTCCTTTGCCGTCGCCCGGCAACTGGCCGGCAAGGCCGGGGAGGAACTCTGAGGGCACGCACCGTCTTATAGCATCTGTTATAATAGCGATTAGTGGAACGGGTACCTTATCGTTTCGGTGCCCCGGTGGAGGGCCGTTGGTTTTGCGACCGTGAAGCCGAGACAGCCTTGCTGGTGTCCCGCATGACCTCCGGCATCCATGTATTCGTGCTCTCCCCCAGGCGTTATGGCAAGACCTCGCTGCTCAAGCGGGCCCGCGGGGCTTTCCGTGACAACGGGGGGCGCTGTGCCTACGCCAACCTGCTGCTAGCCACAAGCGAGGTCGAGGTAGCCCAAGCAATCGTGCAGGCCGTCGTCAGGGACCTGTTAGGCCCGGGGAGCAGGGCGCGTCACTCGCTGGAGGAGGTACTGCGGCACCTTCGTTTCGCGCCCAAAGTCAATGTTGGCCCGGACGGGTCGGTGAGCATCGGGCTAGACCCCGCCGTGGTCGGCGACTCGTGGCTCGGGGTGATCACCGACGCCATTGAGGTGCTGCGCAGGGCGGGCGGCCACGACAGTGCACCGCCGGCCTCGCTGGTGCTCGACGAGTTCCAGGTGGTGGCCAATATCGGCCGAGGAGGCATCGGTGGGGCCTTCAAGGTCCTGGCCGATGAGGCGAGCGGTGTCAGTATCGTCTTTTCCGGCTCCCACCTGGCGGTCATGGAGCAGCTCACGAAGGGGCAAGGAGCGCCCTTGCACGGCATGGGCGAACGGCTCGTGCTCGACGTGATCGACCAGGACGAGATGGTCCCGTTCCTCCAACGACGAGCAGGATCAGCCGGCAAGCGCCTGGCGGCGACCACCGGCCGGCTCATTTACCAGAGCGCCGAGGCGGTGCCTAATTACGTCCAGCAGCTCGCCCTGGCGGCCTTCGAAGCGGCCGGTGCTGAGGCAACGATCGAGGACGGCCACGTCGAGCAAGGTTTCGAGACCATCGTCGAGCGGCAGGCCTCCGCCTACGCCCAGGCGTTCGAAGACCTCGGGAGCGCCCCTGTCCAACAGCGCATCTTGAAGGCCTTGGCCGCCAAACCCACTTCGGCGGTCTACGGCCGGGCGTTCTTGGAGGCCGTCGGCGGCGTCAATGCGAACGCGGTCACGACGGCCCTGCGCTCGCTCGACGGCCGGGAGCTGGTCTCCCGTAAAGCCCGGGTCTGGGACGTGGCCGACCCGTTCCTGCGCCGCTGGCTTCTCCAGGGCGCCGCCTGACGGCGCCCTGGGTCAGCCAGCCCTCTGCTCGGTCCCCGCGCCGTCAGACGGCGACGCCGGCTCTTTGTCCTCGTAGGTGTCGTGGCACTGGGCGCCGTCCAGCAACGGGGCATTGCTCGGGGTCGTTAGGACGGGTGATTGTTCGATCGGGTCGTAGGTGTCGTGGCACTGGCTCATGCTCAACTCCAATGGGTTGGCTCGCCCGCATGGGGCTCACACTCATCGTCCAACCTGCCCCGAGGATGGATCTAGAGCCGAAGGTCGCCTGTTGGAGGGCCCGGCGGCAGCTTTCCGGGAACGGGCCCGCCGTCGCCGAAGCGTTAAGCTCGCCTCCGACATGGCGAGCCGCTAGATGGAAGAGACCCAGTTCGGTGGTCTATCACTACCCCGGCCGCAGGCCGGTGGGGTGGACGCCGTCGCGTTCGGCGAGGCCCTCGTGGCTTTTATCGCCGCCGACGGTTGCCCCCTGCGCTCAGCGGCCATGTACCGCCGTACCGTCGTCGGGGCCGAGTTCAACGTCGCCGCCGGCCTGGCCCGCCTCGGCCACCACGTGCAGTTCGCCGGACGGGTGGGCGATGACCCCCTCGGCCAAGTTGTCGAAGAGGCGTGCCGGGCGCACGGCATCGAGGGCCACCTCGGGCGCGACGCCGGCTCGTTCACCGGCGTACTGGTGCGTGACATGCAGACGTCGCGGCCCACAATCGTCGGCTATGCCCGATCGGGGTCGGCGGGCAGCCGTCTGGGCGTAGAGGACCTGGACGGTTGCGCGGTCCAGGACACCCGCGTGCTGCACACGACGGGCATAACTGCAGTGCTTTCGCCGCAGTCGCTGGAGACCGTCAGATGGGCGCTGGCGGCCGCCCATAGCACCGGGGCGTGGGTCTCGTTCGACCCCAACCTACGCTGGCGCCTCATGCACCCGGTCCACACGCGGCCCATACTGGCCTCCCTGCTCGACAACGTCGACGTGCTCCTAGCCGGCGGCGACGAACTGGTCTGGTTGGCCGATCGGCAGGACGTGGACGAGGCCACGGCGTGGGCGCTGGACCAGGGCCCCCGCCTCGTAGTGGTAAAAAACGGGGCCCAGGGCGCCCGCGCCACCGCCGCCAAGGGCACCGCCCACGCTCCCGGCGTGCCCGTCCACTCCGTCGACCCTGTTGGGGCGGGCGACGCCTTCGCCGCCGGCTTTCTTTCCGGACTGCTCAACGGGCGCACGGTCGAGCAAGCCATGGCGGAGGCCAACGGCGTGGCCGCCCTCGTCGTAGCGGCGCCCGGCGACACCGAGGGCCTGCCCGACGGCGCCCTGCGGGACTCGTTCACGGGCCAGAGCGGGACGGTACAGCGATGAGCAAGGCTGACGTGGCCGCAGCGGTGCTGGACCAGCGCGTAATAGCCATCGTGCGGACGGCCTCGGCCGAGAGCGCCCATGAGGCGGCAACGGCTTTACTGAACGCCGGGCTGCGGGCCGTCGAAGTGTCACTGGTTACCCCGGGGGCGCTCGAGGTGGTCCGGGACCTGGTCGGTGCCGCGCACGCGGAGGCTCACATCGGTGTGGGCACCGTCCTGCGGGCACGTGAGGTCACCGCCGCGGCGCGGGCCGGAGCCGAGTTCATCGTGTCCCCCTCGTTTGACTCAGAGGTGCTCGGCGCCACCCTGGCGCTTGGCCTACTGAGCGTGCCCGGCGTGGCGACCCCGTCCGAAGCGGTGCGGGCCAAGCTCCTCGGCGCCGACTTCCAGAAGCTGTTCCCGGCGTCGGCCTGGTCGCCGGCCGTCATGAGCGATGTGCTCGCCGCCCTGCCCGACCTCGGTTTCATCCCCACCGGAGGTGTCAGCCTGGACGACGCGCCCTCGTGGATCCGGGCCGGCGCCGTGGCTGTGGGGCTGGGCAGTGCCCTGACCCGGGGAGCACGACACGATGTCCCCGGCCGGGTAGCAGGGCTGTTGGCCAGGCTGAGGGCGGCCGCGCCGGACCGCCCGGCACGGGGCCGACAAGCCGACTAGACGGGCTGGTGCGGGCCGCCGAACATGGTCGACAGGGCGAGTGCCGCGCCTCGCACGTCTGCGGGGCTTTTGCTGTCCTTTCCCAGGTGACGGGCCATACGGTGCGCCGGCCCCGAAAGGCTGATGGCGGCGACGGGCTCCCCCTGCCGGCCCCGGATGGCGGCGGCGATGCAGGCCACGCCCGCCTCGTGCTCCTCGTCACAGATGGCATAGCCCCGGCGCCGGACCTGGTCCAGGTCGGCCTCCAGGGCCTTGGGGTCGGTTATGGTGCGGTCGGTGTAAGCGACCAGGCGGACCTGGGCGAAGAACCGGGACAGTTCTGGCTCCGACAGGCACGCCAGCATGGCCTTGCCCACCCCGGTGGCATAGGCGGGCGCGGTCGAGCCCACCCGGGAGCGCATCAGCCCCACCGCTTGGACATGGGGCACGATTTTCTCCAGGTACACCACCCGGAACTCCTGGTCGAGGGTGGCCAGGTGCACAGTCTCGTCCAGTTCGTCACGCAATTTGGTCAGGAAAGGCAAGGCCTCGTGACGGATATCGAGCGAGCGCTCGAGCGACGCGGCAGCTCGAAGGGGCAGATAGCCAAGGCCGTACCCCCGGCCCGTCTCCTTGGCCCAGCCCCGCTCGACCAGGACCGACACCAGGCGGTACACAGTCGTCTTAGGCAGGCCCGTCCGCTCCACCAAAGCGGAGAGCGAAAGCGGCTCGGCCGCGTCCACCAGCGTCTCGAGGACGAACAGGCCCTTGGAGAAAGCGGTACGAGGGACCTCCATGGTTATTTTACCGCTCCGGCCGTTATCCCTTCGACGAAGAGCCGGTTCAACAGCACATAAACCAGGATCATCGGGGCCGAAGCCAGGATCACTGAGGCGAACACGAGGCCGTAGGACGTCGAGTAGGTACCGAAGAAGCTGACGATGGCCACGGGCAGTGTGTACAAGGAGCTCTTGGTCTCGATCACCAGCGGCAGCAGGAAGTCGTTCCAGACAAAAACGCCGTTGAGTATGGCCACCGTGGCGATGGCCGGGCGCACGAGGGGCATCTCTATGGTCCAGAACGTACGAAAATGCGAGCAACCGTCCAGGTAAGCGGCCTCGGCCACTTCGGCCGGGACCGTGCGGAAAAAGTTGACGAAGATGAGGAACGACAGCGGGATGGTAAATGCGCAATAGGGCAAGATGACCGAACCGATGGTGCCCACCAGCCCAATCTCGTGCAACAACACGAAAACCGGGATCAGGATGACCACCCCGGGCACCACCAGCCCGAGCAGGAAATAGCCTTGGATGATCCCCGAGTGCCCGGCCTTCAGGCGGACGACGGCGTAGGCGGCCATGGCCCCTGCCATCCCGCTCACCAGTACCGACACCACCGTTACGAGGATGCTGTTGCCGAAGGCGGGGAGCAGGTCGCCCTGGTCCCAGGCCTGGCTGTAGTTGGCGAAGTACGGGTGGACGGGGAACGAGGCCGGCGAGCTGAAAAATGAAGGCTCCGACTTCAAAGAGGCGAAAAGGGTCAGGAGGATCGGCCCCATGGCGAAGGCGCTGTAGAGCACGAGGACTACATGGGTGAGGGCCCGTTTTGTCGTGCTCGCTCTTTCGCGCGCCACCTTCCGGGCCGCCTTCGGTGGCCTCGTGCTCATAGTTCCACGATCCGGTGCCGGAAGTAAAGCTGCATGAACACCAGGCCCACGGCCAAGACCACCATTACCCCGACGGCGTTGGCCTCGGAGTAACCCAAGTTGGCCGTAGAACTGAACGCCCCTGTCCCAAAGGCCGTCCGGTATATCAGGGTGCCGACGACATCGGTGGCCCCGCCCGGCGCCCCTTCGATGCCCTCCAGGACGTACACCACGGCGAAACTCTGGAAGGCGGTGACGAAGGTGAGGACGGTGGTGACCACGATGGCCGGTCGCAGCAAAGGCAGTACCACGTACCGCATGCGCCTGAAACCTATGGCCCCGTCGACCTGGGCGGCGTCGAGCAGCTCGCCCGGTATCGATTTGAGCCCGGCACCGTAGATCACCATGGGGACCCCGCCCCACTGCCACCAGCTCACCACGATCACGACGGCCAGGGCCAAGTGCGGCGAGGCCAACCACTCGGGGTGGACGAACCCCAGCCCCATGGACTGGAGCAGGGGGTTGACCACGCCGATCTGGGGGTCGAGCAGGACCGTCCAAATGAAACCCGTCGCCACCAATGACAAGATGGCAGGGAGGAAAATGAGGGTCCGGTACACCTGGTAACCGGCCGGGCGGCGGTTGAGCAAGAGGGCGAGACCGAGGGCGACGACGTTGGAAAGCACGAAAAAACTTCCCACCATGACGGCGTTGTGCTCCAGGGCCGACAGGAAGGCGGACGAAGTCACCACCTGCTTGAAGTTGCCGATGCCGCTGAAGCTGAACCGTGATATACCGTTCCAGTCGCTGAAACTGAGCGGCAGGCCCCCGATAAACGGGACGATGAACACGAACCCGTAAAGCAGCACGGCGGGCAACAAGAACCGGCCCGCCGGGAGCCTGGGGCTCAACTTTCGCTTCTTTTTCCTGCCCGCCTCCCCCGTCCCGGGTACCGCACCGGGGGGGACCGCCGTCATCGTCGAGGCCATGGCGGACCGCCCGTCACCAGTTGGCGACTGAGCCGTCGCTGTAACTGAGCGACGGCGATTTCCAGCTTCCGTCGTGCTGGCGGGCCTTTACCTCCTCCAGGTTGACGCTGATCCCCAGGCCGGGGCCGGGCGGTGCGGCGATCATCCCGTCTTTCAGCTCGAACGGGTTGTCGATGAGCCCGGCGCCGAGGTCCCGGACCAGTTCCTGGGCGAGCAGGTTGTCACACGTGCAGTCGACCTGCAGGCTGGCGGCCAGGGCAATGGGCCCCAGGGGGTTGTGCGGCGCGATCTGGGCGTAATGAGCGTCGGCCATCGCCGCGATCTTGACCAGTTCGCTGATACCCCCGGCGTGGCAGACGTCAGGCTGGTAGACGTCAGCGATGCGGGCCTCGATGGCGCCCCGGAAACCCCACCGGGTGAACAGGCGCTCCCCGGTGGCGATGGGCACGGTGGTAGAGGCCTTGATCTCCCGCATGGCGTCGATGTTCTCGGGCAGGCACGGCTCCTCGACGAAGATGGGGTGCGCCCCCTCCAGTTCCCGGCACAGGGTGAGGCTGAGAGCGGGGGTGGCCCGGCCGTGAAAATCGATGCCGAACTCGCACGACGAGCCCACCGCCTCGCGCAGGCCGTAGAAACGCTCGACTTCACCGTCCACGTACCGCCGGGTCGGCAGGCGGGGCGCCGGCGCCGTGATCGAAGTCTTGACCATGCTGAAACCGGCGTCCATGGCGGCCCTGGTACTGGCGACGAGCTCGTCCACGCTGTCGCCACTGACGTGGCAGTACACGGGCACGTGGGTGCGGACCGGGCCCCCGAGCAACTCGTAGACGGGGACGCCCAGCAGCTTGCCCTTGATGTCCCACAGGGCGATGTCGATGGCCGAGATGGCGCTGCTAAGTACCGGGCCGTTCTTATAGAAATTATCGGTGTACATCCTCGTCCAGTGGTAGCCCACATCGCGTGGGTCCTGGCCGACGAGATAGTCGGCCAGGGACTCGACCGCTCCCCGGACAGCGCGCACGTTGCCTTCGACGACGGCCTCGCTCCAACCATCGACGCCGGCGTCGGTCGTGACCCGCAGGAACTGCCAGCGGGGGCGGACGTAATAAAGTTCGAGGGAACGGACCGTGACCCGTTCCCTCGCGCTCGCGCTCAAAGTCAAATCCGTCCGGTCACTTGATCTGCGCCTGGCAGTTGATCGCGTACTGCTTGGGCGTGATGTTACCCAGGAGCAGGTCGGAGATATGGACGAGCGAGTAGTTCCACAGGTCGGTCAGTTGGTCGAACTGGTACCACTCAGGAGCGTCGTTGGCCGATTGCTGGATGATCTCTTCCTGGATGGGCACGTTCGTATGAGCGCCCTTGGTGTCGGGCAGCTCGATGGTCTCGGCGATCTGGGTACCGACCTTGGGGGTGAGGAAGAAGTTGAAAAACGCCAACGCCGCCGCTATTTGTGCCGGCTCGGTGACATTGGAGTTGAGCCCGTACAGGTAGTCGATACCGCTGTTGACCGTTGAGACACCCATATTCGGGGAGTGGGGGAAGGCAAAGAAACCGAGGTCGACGTCGGGGTTGATGTTCTTGAACCCGGTGTAGTCGGCCGAACCGCCCTCGAAAAGGACGTTCTTGCCCTCGGCGAACGCGGCCTTGCCCTCGACGTAGGCGGTGGAGGCGAAGCCGGGCGCCAGGTAGGGGACGAGGCTCTGCAGGTACTCGGTGGCGGCCAAGAAGTCGGGGTCGGTCAGCTTGGCCTTGCCATTGGCCAGGTCACTTACGCCCTGAGGGCCGCGTACCGTGGTCATGAAGCCGGTCCAGAAGAACGTCGGGATGACGCCGTCCTGGGAGGGCATGCCCAGGGCGGGGACGGTCCCTTTGCTCTGCAGCGTCTTGCAGAGGCTGGTGAACTCGGTCCACGTAGTGGGGATGCTCAACTTGTACTTGGCGAACGGCGGCTTCCAGTAGTAAATCCCTGTCGTGTACTCACCCAGCAAAGGCAGGGCATAGACCTTGTTGCCGACGTACATGAAGCTAGTGGCCGAGTCCAGCAGGGCGCCGATGTTGATCCTGCCGGTGAGGTTGTGGAGGTGACCGGCATTGGCGATCTCCAGGTACTGGCCCCCGGCCTGGAAGCCGAAGATATTGGGCGCGCTCCCGGCGGCCAGGGCCGCCGTCAGCAATGTCGGGTAGCTGGGGCCCGGCTTGGGGACCACTTGCACTGTGACCCCCGGGTACTGCTTTTGGAACTCGCTCACCAGGGAGGTAACTTGCTGCACCCATTCGGGATGGTTGGTCCACATGGTCAAGCTGGCCGGGGCCAGCGCTGGCTCGCGGACCCGGGTGATGCCACTGGCGGACGCGGTGCCCGGGAGCAGGATGCCGGCGCCCGTGGCGACGGCGGCGGCGCCCGCGCCCGCGAGGAACTCGCGACGAGAGATGGTCATGGTCTTTTTTCCCCCCCAATTCCTTTTCAAGCCCGGCCAAGGTTGCGTCCCGGGCGGCGAGTTTGTTTGTACCTTTGCTCTGGCCGACTGTTCCCGACAATCGACTGTCCCAGCCACCCCGCTGTCCCAACATGCGGAATAGCTGTTCCTTTCAGGACACTAACGGTGACGTCCCTATCTGTCAAGGGTCTGGCCTATCTGTCAAGGGTCTGGCCTATCTGTCAAGGGTCTGGCCGATCTGTCAAGGGCGGGCACTACGCGCCGGTACAGTGACGCCGTGGCTGGTAGCACGGGGCCCGCGGCCCGCATGCCGCTCGGCGGCGTCGGCACGCCTTCAGCAGAGTGCGAGGAGAGAGCGGCGGCCATCGCCGGCGCCGGCGGCCTGGCCCCGGCCCGCGCCTCGGGGGCGTTGCCGCGCCGGGCCGATATCGCCGTGGCGGAGGCGGTGGTGCTCGGTCTGCTCAGCTTGAGAGTGCGCACCTACATCTGTGTGCTCGGGCACGGGACGACCGCTTTCGCCGACGCCTTGCGCACCTACGAGAAGCATGGCGTCGTGCGCACCATGGCCGTCCGCCACGAAGCCGAGGCCGCCCACGCCGCCGCCGCCCTGCGCTGGGTCACCGGCGAGAAGGCGGCCGTCGTCACCTCCATCGGGCCAGGTGCGCTGCAGGCGCTGGCGGCCTCGCTGGCGGCGGCCAGCGACGGCATCGGTGTGTGGCACATCTACGGCGACGAGACGACCGAGGACGAGGGGCCCAATATGCAACAGATCCCTCGCCCCGAGCAGGGCCTTTTCCTGCGCCTGTGCTCGACCATGGGCGGTGGTGCCTATTCGCTGCACACGCCCGCCGCCCTGCCGACCGCCCTGCGCCGGGGGGCCGACGTCGTCGACCACCCATATCAGGCGGGGCCATTTTTCCTGCTGCTGCCGATAAACATACAGCCGGCGGTGATCGCCGGCTTCAACCTGGACGAGCTCCCCGAGGGCGCCCCGCCCGTGCTCGGGGCGGCGGCTGAGCTCGACGGGGCCTACGAGCGCACCGCCCGCCTGCTGCTGACGGCCGAGCGCGTCGTGGTCAAAGTGGGCGGCGGGGCGCGCCACGCCGGCCCGCAGATCGACCGCCTGCTCGACCTCGTCGACGGCGTGGCTGTCACCAGCCCGCTCGTGAGCGGCGTCCTGCCGTATGATCACCCGCGCAACATGACGGTGGGGGGGTCCAAGGGCTCCATCGGTGGCAACTACGCCATGGAGGAAGCCGACCTTCTCCTGGCCATCGGTACGCGCGCCGTTTGCCAGTCGGACTCGTCACGCACGGGCTACCCGCGCGTCCAGTACGTGGTCAACGTCAATGCCAGTACGGACGCGGCCATGCACTACCAGCGCACGACCGCTCTAGTGGGTGACGCGGTAGCCACGCTCGACCGCCTCATCGAGGAGGTCCGGCACCAGTCCGCCGGCATGGGCCAGGCCCGCCCGCGAGCAGACGGTACCCCGTCGGTGTGGCTGGCGGCGTGCCAGGCGAAAAAACGTGAATGGGACGGGTTCAAGGCCCTGCGCTACAGGTGCCCCGGCCTTTTCGACGACGTCTGGCGCGCTCATGTCCTTTCCCAGCCGGCGGCCATCAAAGTCGTAACGGACATGGCGAGACAACGTGATGTGGTGGCCTTTTTCGATGCCGGCGACGTGCAGGCCAACGGGTTCCAGGTCGTCGAGGACGACCGCCTGGGGCGCACTTTCACCGAGACCGGGGCCAGTTACATGGGTTTTGCGGTATCGGCCGTGCTGGCCACGGCGGCGGTGCACAGCCCGGATAAGAAGTTCCGAGCCATGGCGGTGACGGGGGACGGCTCGTTCACCATGAACCCACAGGTGCTCATCGACGGCGTCGCCCACGGCGCCCGGGGCTGCATCGTCGTCCTGGACAACCGGCGGATGGGCGCCATTTCCACCCTGCAGCGCGACCACTACGGGCCCGGCGGCGAACACGCCACCTGGGACCATGTGCCCGTGGACTACGTGGCCTGGGCCCGCTCGGTGGAGGGCGTGGCCGCTTTTTGGGGGGGCACGACCGTGGCGGAGCTGGAGCAAGCCATGGAAAAGGCGTTCTCACATGACGGGCTCTGCCTCGTCCACGTCCCGGTGTACTGGGGCCCCGACCCCCTGGGGGGGCTGGGCGCGTGGGGACGTTGGAACGTCGGTCCCGGCTCCGGTCCTACGCAAGCCCTGCGCCATGAAATCGGCCTATGAGCCCGGTCGGGGACCGTGTGAGCGCGCCGGAGCGGGGGGCCGACCTCGTCCCGCTGCTCACCCGAGGACCAAGCCGCCAGCCGGGCGAGGGCTTGCCTCGCATGGTCCTCGACACGGACACGTTCAATGAGATCGACGACCAGTTCGCCCTCGTCCACGTCCTGCTTTCCCCCGACCGGGTGAGCCTTGAAGCGGTGTACGCGGCTCCGTTCCATAACGAGAAGTCAAGGGGCCCCGGTGACGGGATGCGCAAGAGCTACGACGAGATCCGCAGGATCATGGCCCTGGTCGGCGATGGGACTACTCCTGTGCACGAGGGCGCCACAGAGTGGCTGAGCGACACCCGGGCGGCTCGTCCGAACCCCGCCACGGAGGATCTCGTCCGCCGTGCTTTGTCGACAAACGGGGGCCCGCTCTACGTCGTGGCGATAGGGGCGCCCACGAACGTCAGCAACGCGTTGCTCCTGGCGCCCGAGATCCTCGACCGGGTAATAGTTATTTGGCTCGGCGGTAACGCCCTGCACTGGCCGAGCGCCCGCGAGTTCAACCTGCGCCAAGACCTGTACGCGTCGCGCCTGCTGTTCGACTCCGGGGTGGCCCTGGTGCACGTCCCGTGCGCCGACGTAGCCGACCATCTAATAACCACCCGGGACGAGATCGACCATTTCGTCCGCCCGGCGGGCAGGATCGGCGAGTTCCTCGCTCGACGTTACGCGGAAAACGTGGACGGTGCCGCCGGGGTGTCGAGGGTCATCTGGGACCTGGCTGCCGTCGGGTGGGCCCTCGACGCGTCCTGGTCCACCACCGTGCTGGCCCACAGCCCGGTCCTCACAGACGGGATGACGTGGTCGTCGGGCCCCCGCCGCCACCTAATCGGTGAGGTCGTTGAGGTGCGGCGCGACGCCATATTTGCCGATCTGTTCACGCGCCTGGCCGCGGCGGCCGAGCTCCGTGGACCAGGCCGGTCGGCGTAGGGCCGGGCCCCCGGGGTCACAGTCCTGGCAGCTGAGCGGCGGGCGGTTTTACCGCCCCCGGTGGGTTGAGCTCGGTGTAGCCGACGCCGCTCACCGGCGCACCGTCGGCTCTGCCCTGCACGGTGACGTCGCCCTCCCAGTACGCATTTCCCTGGGTACTGCGGAGGTCGAGCTCCTGGTCCTTCAGGTCCGGGGTGATATCGAGGTGCCCACCCGGGATGATGAGGTGCCAGCCCGAGCCGTAGGTGATGCCGGTCACCGGGCTATGCCAGGAGCCGGTCACGATCTCGCTCAGCGGGGACAGGCGGGCGGACTTACCGGTAGAACTGATATGGGTACCGAAACTCGAAACGATCTTGTCTTTCCGGTCGCGGATGAAATAGAGCATGTACTGCTGACCGTTGGAAAGCTGCACGCTGAACCAGTCCCAGCCGCCGCCCGCGGTGAGGTCGAGCGGCCCCCATTCGTGGTCCATCCACGACAGCCCGCTGACCTTCAGGCTCACGCCATGGTCGACCATGGTGCCCGTGGTGAGCAACGAGGTCCACGAGTAGTACTTGGAGATGCCGATCGACCCGAGCGAGACGGCTCCGTCGGTGCCCTCCAGGACGGCGGGCTCGGTGGCCTGGAGGTGTAGGTCGAGGGTGTAACCCGGCAGACCGGCGTGCAGGGTGTCCCGCCCCCTCCCCCCGCTCATGGACCAACCGTCGGTTTGCAATGAGAAGGAACCCTTGGTGGCGGGGACCAGGCCGAGGGCCGTCCGCACGCCATAATGGAAGTTGCGCCGTGACAGGTCGGTGACGGCAAAGTCGTCTGCGTAGGCCGGCAGAGGGGTCAGGCCCAGGATCTGGAAGGTCACGTACTCGAAGCCATAGCAGCGCACCTGCCCCGAAGGGGCCGTGCCTCGCAGGTGCCCGTTGAAGTACCACCACTCGACCGGTGAGCCATGAGGGGGCTCGTCCCTGGGCACCTGCACGGCGCCGGAGCCGACCGGGGCGGCGACAGCGGCTGGCGTGGGCAGCACGCTCGGCACCGGGATCCCGGCGCACCCGGCCGACGGTACCGGAGAAGCGGTCGCAGCCGCCGCCATAGTTGTGGGTACGGTGACCACCAGACCGGCCACCATTCCCGCCGTCACGACGCAAGACCCCAGGCGTAAGTGGGGACGCTGAGCAGGCACACCCGCAATGGCCATCGCCGGCCAGGCTACCGAACCCGCCTCACCCCGGGACGGGAGCCGGGTGTCGGCGGGGCATAGCATGGCTTCTTGGGCCCCCCCAGGTTGGCCTCGTCGAGTTCCCCTAAAAGCTTTGTCGGGCGGCAAAGAGAGCTGCACGTCCTGGACGAACGCCTGGCCGCGGCCGGGCTCGGTCACCCCCAGGTGGTCTACGTGGAGGGCGAGGCGGGCGCGGGAAAATCGGCTCTGGTCTCGGAGTTCCTCCGGTCTTTAGAGGACGCCGTCGTGGTGGAGGTCGGGGCCGACGAGGCGGAGACGCTCCTGTCATATGGGGTCGTGGACCAGTTACGTCACGAGGCGCGGACAGAGCCGGGAGCGGACCCGATGGCGGTCGGGGCGCAACTATTGGACCTTTTCGACGCTTTGCAGGCCGACGGTCGGGTCGTGGTGCTCGCCATCGAGGATCTGCACTGGGCCGACCGGTCGTCATTGGGGGCCATACTGTTTGCCTTACGGCGCCTCCGGGCCGACAAGGTGCTCACGGTAGCGACGGCCCGCGTCGGTGGGATGGCTGACACCGGTTGGGCACGCTTCGTAGCCGGCGACCCGCGGGTCACTCGGCTCCGCCTGGGAGGGCTCAGTCCCGTCGAGCTCACCGAACTGGCCCGCGCGCTGGGCCTCGGGGCCCTGTCACCGCGGGGAGCGTCCCGGTTAGTCGCCCACACCGAGGGCAACGCCCTGTACTGCCGGGCATTGCTCGATGAGATCGGCGTCGACGGGCTGAGCACCGAGGCCGTCGGCCTGCCCGCGCCCAGAGAGCTGTCGGCGGTGATCCTGGCCCGGGCCGCAGGCTTGTCGGCGTCAACTCAGGCGTTCCTGGCCGCCGCTTCGGTCCTGGGCCAGCACGCGCCGGCGCCCACGATCGCTGCGGTCGCCGACCTACCTGCTGCGGGCCCGGAAGTGGACGCCGTCGTCGCCGCCGGCCTGATGAGCGAAGGTGCCGCGCTAGGAGAGCTGGCTTTCGACCACCCGCTTTACCGGGCCGCGGTTTACGCCGATCTCAGCCCGACGCGGCGGCGGGGGCTGCACGCCCGGGCGGCTCAGCATGTGGTCGGCCACGCGGGTCTGGTCCACCGGGTGGCGGCGACGCTAGGACCAGATGAGGCGCTGGCCACCGAGCTCCAGGCCTCCGCCCTGGTCAGCCGGGCCGGCGGCGACATCGGGGCGGCGGCCTGGGCCCTCGAGCAGGCGGCGTCCCTGTCCGCGTCCGCCGAAGACCGCGAACGCAGGCTGCTCGATGCCGCCGCGACCCACCTCGCCGCCGCCGATACAGCGGCGGCATCACGGGCCCTGGCTTCCTGCCAGACCAACAGTGCTCGCCGTGATGCTTTGACCGGCCTGCTGGGCGTCTTTGCCTGCTCGCCTAACACCGAAGCCCGCCTGCTGGCGGCCTGGGAAGGCCACGATCCCGGCACCGAGCGGGAAATCGGAGCGCGGGCGGCGACATCGATGACCAACTGGATGGTCATATCCGGACGCGCCGATCAGGCACTGGAGTGGGGGGACCGAGCGGTGGGCGCCACCGAGGCCGGCTCGCCGCTGCGGGCCGTGGCCCGAGCCGCACAGGCCTACGGCCTCGCCGCCGCCGGCCGCAGCCGTGAGGGCTTGGCCGTCCTCAACTTCCTTCCGGGCCCGGGGAGCGAGGTGCAGATGTACGAGCTCGACGTCCTCATCATGCGGGGCATGCTCAAGCTCTACAGCGACGACCTGCCGGGAGCCATCGCCGACCTCGGCGTCGCCGCCGCCCGGCTGCGCACCGGGCTGCCTTCGACCTACCCGGGGCCGTGCCTGTCCCATCTGAGCGACGCCTATTTCCGCCGGGGCGACTGGGACGCCGCCGTCACCTACGCCCAGCTGGCAACCTCATGGGCGCAAGACGCCGACCGGCCCCTGGACCTGGCCCGGGCACACGCACGTGCCGCCCAGGTCCTCGCCTGGCGCGGCCAGTGGCCCGCCGCCGGAGCGCACGTCGCAGCGGCGCGGGCCGCGGCCGAGCACGCTCCGGTGCTGCTGGCGGTGGCGTCGGCGGCTATAGCAGGCGCGTCCCTGGCGACGGCGCGCGGCGACCTGGGCGGGGTGCTGAGCGCCATAGAGCCGGTGCGCGCCGCCGGGCGGTCCGGTGCCGGGTGGCTCGCTACCGGACGGCTCGGTGCCGGCGGGTGCCCCGGCATCCTCAACTGGAGAGCCATGGAAGTGGACGCACTGGTGGGCCTGGGCCGCCTGGACGACGCCCGGGGCGCGCTCGACGAGTTCGAGGCGGCCGTCCCCGAGGGCGGTCTGGCGTCGGCGGCCCTGGCCCTGGCCCGTTGCCGGGGCAACCTCGCCGCCGCCGCGGGGCACGCCACCCCGGCCGCGGCGGCTTTCGCACTGGCCCACTCGAGCGAGCCCGAGGTGCCGATGCCGTTCGAACATGCGCTCTTAAGCCTCGACGACGGTCGCCGTTTGCGGGCCGCCGGAGACCCGCCGGGGGCAGTGGCCCAACTCGAGAACGCGCACCGCGTCTTTTCCGGCCTGGGAGCAGACCCTTATGTACAGGCCTGCGCCACCGAACTGGCGGCCTTGGAAGTCACCGCCGCGCCGGACAGCACGGCGACCCTGCTGGGGCTCAGCCGGGCCGAGCTGGCGGTGGCCAGATTGGTCGCCACCGGGCTGACCAACCGTGAAGTGGCCAACCGGCTTTTCGTTTCGGTCAAGACCGTCGAGTACCACCTGCGCAACACGTATATGAAGCTCGACATCTCGTCGCGCCGGGCGCTGACCGCCGTTCTGCCCCGATAGGAGCCGTCTTCGGGCTTTCGACCGACTACGGCGTCACCGGAGGCATCGTCAGCGCCGAGCTTTTGCCCGCAGAGCGATGACTTTTGCCCTATCGTCCGGCCCGTCCGCCGATGTGACCCAGAGCAGCTCGGCCAGCGAGGTCCCCATCACCACGGTAGTGTCGCCGACCTCTAGGACCAGGCTGGAGTCCGGGCCCTGGGCGATGACGGTGGCCTCGCACCCGGGGAGGAAGTTGTGCTCCTCCAGGTAGATGAGCGCCTTGGCATCGAAGTTGACCATTTCCATCACGCGGTTGAGCCGGACGCGGTCGCCCACCTTGGCATCGGCCAGCAGGCTCGTAGGCACCGGCTCGAAACCCGATCCCGGGATGGGGTACCCGTGGGGACAGGTGGTCGGGTGCCCGAGCACCTCGACCATGAGCTCTTCGACCTCGTCGGAGATGACGTGCTCCCAGCGGTCCGCCTCGGCGTAAACCTTGTGCCAGGCCAGGCCGATCACATCGGACAGGAGCCGTTCGGCCAGGCGGTGCTTGCGGACGACCCGTGCGGCCAGTTCTCGGCCCGAGCCGGTAAGGGCCAGGGCATGCCCGTTCAACTCGACAAGCCCGGCGTCCCGCAGGCGGTGCACCATCTCGGAGACCGTGGGCGCCGAATGCCCCACCCGTTCGGCCAACCGCGCCTGTATGACCGGGGCCCCTTCGTCTGCCAAGTTGGAGATGGCCTGTATGTACTGCTCGGTGGGCGGATGGATGCCCGGGTCGTTGGGGGGATGGACGCTTGGGCGGTCAACGCCGGATGGCATAGGGCCCAATCTAAATTTCCACCAGCCGCCGGGGCCATGGCCCTTGTGCCCGTGAGCCAGGGACAAAGGGCCTTACATGGTCCTGACGGCGGGCCAAATCGGACGGTTTCGGCCCAACGACGTACCGTTCCCGGGCCCGAGCGCTCCCGCAACGATCGGCTACTCAGTCCAAACGCTCGACTACTCAGTCCAGCGGTACACGTCTGCCCGCAAAGGGCAGCCCTGGGCCTGGGCGGTGGGCAATTTGAGCGAGCACGCCAGGGCCGCGATCTGCGCCCCGTCGGCGCTCACGGTGACCTGCTGGTCCCCGAACCCGGAAACAGCCGGCTGCAGGTCAAGGCCCGAGGCGACCGGCGGCGCCGAGACCAACTGCATCGACCCTTTGGGCAGCTCGACGCGCCACAACGGCCAGTGGCCCCAGCCCGCTTGGCCCTGCGCCCCGAAAAACGCCAGGACGCTCCCATCGCCCGACAGTGAGCTGCTGTCGAGCTGGGGCCCCCCGGCCTTGTCGTAGTACGCCCATTCCAGGCGGTAGCTGCCGGCCGTCGCGGTCAGCTGGACGACCCCGGTACCGCCCGGCCCGCTGTTGACCAGGACGTTGCCGTCGGCCGAAATGGCCAGGGAATTGGCGTCCGACATGCCGATGTTCCTTTGGAAGGTCACCATGAAAACTTTGTTGGTGACCGTCGACCACACGTCGACCTCGTCCCCGGCATGGAAGGCGACGATGTCGCCGTTGCCGGAGACGACCGGGTAGGCCAGGGAGGGAGAGGCGCCGAAGGAGGCCCGCTTGGGCACGGCCCGCAGCGTCGCGTTGAGCCGGTCGTACAGGTACACATATCCCGAGCCGTTATTGCACTGGGACACGCACATTTTATAACCGTCGGGGGCCAATAATTGCGACGTAGAGGCAAAGACGACATAGTCGCCGTCGGAGCTGATATGCAGGCCCTTGACCACCCCGTCATTGACGCTCTTGCCGGTGGCGGCCCGGTTGACCAGCGTGAGCTGACCGGTCTGGGTGTCCCACAGCCATACGTTCATGCCTGTCACCAGGCCGCTTTGCGCCGTCTGCGCCGCAGAGGCATAAACGACGAACGTGCCATTGGCAGAAATGTCGGCGCCGTACGGCCAGAGGCCCTGGCGCACGATGGTCCGTCCCGTGCTCAGGTCACGCCAGACCAAGCCGAACGCGCCGTTGTAGTTGTTGTACTGCCAGATGGCGTGGTCGCCGTCGGCGCTCATGACCGGGGCCAAAGGCTCGCCGTTGGGAGCCCCGAGAAAACCACGGCGGCTGTCCAGGTCGAGGATGGCGACACCCGGCGCCACGGTCCGGGCAGTGGCGTCCGCAGGGCTGGCCTCCGAAGTACGGGCCGGCGCAGCCGCCTTGGCCTGGTCACCGGCCGCCGCCGAGGGTGCCGCGGTGACCAGGGCCAAGGCGGGCATGGCCATCGTGGTCAATGCCAACGCCGCCACCGCCCGCCACCGGGTGCTCAAAGTCGGACCTGACCACCTCAAACCGCTCATACTCGTCCTCTCCTAGGTTCGATGTCGGGCCGGGGGGCCCACACAGCACGGCGCACGTCCGCGCCCGGCACTGACGCACCGAGGGTACACAACGGTTCTCAATTCTCCTAGGGAAGATGGGGTGGGTATACCGAGGCGGTCGTGCGCACCACCAATAACGGTCCCACCCCCGTGGCAAGGTGGTGATAGTGCCCAACAATGCAACGGCGACAACGAGGACCAATGTCGCCCAAGCCTGAAGAGCTTGTCTCCACCGCCACCTGCCGGGCCGCTAACGGCAAAGACCTGGGAACGGGCCAGCTGCTCTCGGCCTCGGCAGTAGCTGAGAGGGTGGGCTACGCCATAGACCTAACGGGCGAGCTTGGCCAGATCATGCTGGCAGAGCACTATGGCCCCGAGGGGTTGGCTGCCCTCAGAGCCGGCAAAGGCCTTGACGGTAGGCTTCTTCCCGCCAAGGCCTACATGGCCGGTCGCCGACTGGGCTGGGCCTGTCCCCAACTGCTGGGGGTATACCTGACCGACCGGTTCCGCAGGACAGTTGAGGAACAGGTGGTGCGCCGGCTGCGCCAGTCGGTGCCGCTGGGCCAGGTGGTACTTCGAAAAGGCGACCGGCAACGTGCACACAGACGGCAAGCCTTTCGTGTTCGCATGCCCGGGGGCTGGCGCCAAGGTCCACCGGCTGCGCCGGCAAAGAGAGGTGCTGGCCGCCAAGCTCCAGCAGCTCGACAAGCTGTTGGCCGGTGGGGAAGCCCCCGGCCTCAGGGCCAGGTCCGAGTTCCTCAAAACAGAGATCGCCTTGGTCTCCGCCCGCCAGGGGCACCTAAACCGCGCCCTCGCTTGGGCCGGGGCCCGCTGGCTGGTGGACCAGGCCCTGGCCAACCAGGCCAGCGTCATCTACGCCGAGGACCTGCGGACAATGGAAAGCCGCGGCCTCGGCAAGTTGACCAACACCCGGTGCTCCAATGCTGTGCGCTCCGAACTGCTCAAGGCCCTGCGCCACCTGGCTAAGAAGGTGGGCATAGCCGTGGTCACCGTCCCTGCCCGGGGCACCTCGGCGCTATGCCCCCGGTGCCTGAAAGCCCTTCATCACTGCCCGGCGCCGGACCGCCAAGGCGAGAACGGTCATAAATGGTCATGGTGCCGGCACTAGTTTCTCTGGAGTGGCACTAAACCTGAAGAGCGACTTCCGACGGGAGACCCAGGCTGCCGTGAGCGCCGTCGAGGCCGGTCTTCGGCTTGCTTTCAGTCGGGCCGGAGCCGGCGACATCCGGTCCAAAGGTGGTAGGGACCTCGTCACGGCGACGGACATCGCCGTCGAAGACACGGTCCGGGACGTCCTCGGCCGGGCCTTCGGCTTCCCCGTCGTGGGCGAGGAGAGGGGCGGCCAACCAACCCCGGGCACGCCCTACTGGCTCGTGGACCCGATCTGCGGGACCAGGAACTTTGCCTCCGCCATACCCCTGTTCGCGGTGAACGTCGCCCTGGTCGAAGAGGGCCAGGTAACTCTGGGCGCGGTGGCCGACGGCTCCAGTGGCGCCGTCTACTGCGCCGAACACCCCCGCGGGGCTTTCGCGCTCAAAGACGGGACCTGGGAGCCGATCTCGACCAGCGCCCAGAGCCAGACCATCACCGTCGACGGGTTCCCGGCCGCCGGGCCCCGCAGGGACGGTGCCGCCCGCTTCGTGGCCGAGCTGGTACGGGCCGACAAGTGGGACTTCAGGTGCTTCGGCTCAACAGTGGCATTGGCGTACATGGCCACCGGCAGGCTCGCCGCCTGCGTCTTCATGGGCGCGCCGCCGCTCCACATCGCCGCCGGAACGGCCCTGGCGCGCGAAGCGGGCGCCACCGTCACGGACCTGCGCGGTAAGCCGTGGACGATCGGCTCGCCCACGCTCGTCTGCGCCGCGGGAGCCGATCTGGCCACAGAACTGGCTGCCGTAGCCGAGACCTCGCACGCCTTGGGCTAAACGCCTCAAAGCCAACCGCCGTCGACGACCCAGTTTTGGCCAGTACAAGCCTTGCTGTCGTCGGCCGCCAACCAGAGCGCCATGCGGGCGATGTCGTCGGGCATGAGCCGGGGCGCCAGGGCCTGCTCGCGGACGATGGTGGCGGCAGCCTCGGCATCGACGGCGTGAGCCAATTGGCGCGCCGTCATGACCCAGCCGGGGATGATGCAGTTGACCCGGACGCCGAAGGGCCCGAGCTCCTGTGCCAGGGCACGGGTCAGCCCCTCGACCCCTGACTTCGCCGTCCGGTAGACCACCAGGTCGCGAAGCTTGATATGGGTACTGATCGAGCCCAGGTTGACCACCGACCCCCGCCCGGCGGCGCGCATCATGGGCGCCACCGCCCGGGTGGCGAAGTAGTAGTGGGTGAGGTTGACGCGGATGCGCTCGTCCCACAGGTCCTCGTCGACCTGGTCCGCGCTGTGGCGGGTGTCGTTGGCGGCGTTGTTGACGAGCACCGCCACAGGGCCGAGGGCATCGGCCATCTCGCCGATCACCCCCTGGAAGACGGCGAGGTCGCGGACGTCGGCATGCCTGTAGACGGGCCGGGGCGAGCCGGTGGCGGCGACGGTCTCCACCAGGGCTTGGCCGGCGTCGTCCAGGATGTCCACGAACCCCACCCGGGCGCCCTGAGCGGCAAACTGGGCCACGAACTCGGCCCCCAGGCCCGTGGCGCCCCCACTGATCAGCACCACCCGGCCCCGCAGGCTGGGGTAGGTGGCGAACGGTCCGGTGGTCGTACCAGCCTGGGCGCTCAACTGTCCCCCCGGCCTTATCCCGGCACGACCACGGAACGGCCCACGGTGCCCCTCTTCAGCTCGTCGTACGCCTTTTGCACCTCGTCGAGGGCATAGGTGGCCCCAAGGAGCTTGTCCAGCGGCAGGCGGCCGTTGCGGTACAGGGCGAGGATCCGGGGTAGGTCCAGGCTCGGGTTGGCCGACCCGTACAGGCTGCCTACGAGGTGTTTCTGCTGTTGCACGAGCTCGTTGATGGGCACGGCGGCGGCGGCCGAGGTGGACGAGAGCCCGACAGCGATGACCGTACCGCCGGGCCGCAGGGCGGCGAACGCCTGGGCCATGGTGACCGGGCTGCCCACGGCGTCAACAGCGACCTCGGCGCCGCCACCGGTAAGGGCCTGGAGCGTGCCCACCAGCTCTTCGGGCGGGACCTGGGAGGCGTCGACGACGTCGGTGGCGCCCAAGCTCTGCGCCAGGTCCAGCTTGTCCCGGGCGACGTCGACCACCACTATTGGCGCGGCGCCGACCAGGTGGGCGCCCATCACCACCGACAAACCGACCCCGCCCGCGCCCAGGACCAGCATCGGGCGGCCGGCGACCGAGCCCTGGCCGGCGGCCACGTTCACCACCGCCCCGACCCCGGTGACCACCGCGCAGCCCGCAATGGCGGCGATGGTGGCCGGGATGTCCGCCTGTAGGGGGACGACGGCACGGCGGGACACCACGGCGTACTCGGCGAAACAGGAGACGCCCAGGAAATGGTGGACCTCCTCCTCGCCCCGGCGCAGGCGGCTGGTCCCGTCCATCAAGCCACCACTGCGGGCCTGCACCCGGCCGTACACGCACATCACCGGCCGGCCGGTCACGCAGTACTCGCACTGGCCGCAGCGGGGCCGCCAGGTGAAGGCGACACGCTGGCCGGCGGCAACGTCATCCACCCCGGCACCGACCTCTTCCACCACGCCGGTGCCCTCGTGGCCGAGGACGATGGGCAGGGGGCAGGGGATGTCGCCCGACATGTAGTGGAGCTCGGTGTGGCACACGCCGGCGGCCTCGACCCGCACAAGCAGTTCACCGGCGTGGGGCGGGCCGAGATCCAGGTCCTCGATCTCCAGCGGGCGGCCCGGGGCGCGTAGGACGGCCGCTCTCACGACGGCCCGCCCGCGAACCGGAAGGGCGCCGGGCCGGTGACGGGGACCTCGAGGGCGAACAGGTCCCCGGCGTGGGATGCCCGTGCCAGTTCGGCCTCGGTCAGCCCGGCCCGTGCCGTCGTGATGTAGAGAGTGGACATCCCGGCCCCCCCGAAGGCCACGCTCGAGACGTGACCGCCCTCGGGGACGTCGACGACCTCGAGCAGCCGGCCGTCCGGTGCGTACCGGCGCACGAGCCCGGCGTCCCAGAGCGCCACCCAGAGGCATCCCTCGTCGTCGATCGCCATCCCGTCGGGGAAAACGTCGCCTATCTCGACCACCGTCCGCCGACCGCTGATGGTGCCGCTGATGGGACTTACGTGGAAAGCATCGACCCGGCGGGTGGGCGAGTCGATGTAGTAGAAGACGTCGCCCTCGGCGCTCCAGGCCAGGCCGTTGGATATGGTCACGCCTTCCAGGAGCGTGGTGACCGTGTTATCGGGCCAGAGCATGTGCAGCGCCCCAGCGGGCATTGCTTCTTCCCACGACATGGTGCCGGCCACGAACCGGCCCCACGGGTCGACCTTCCCGTCGTTGAACCGCACGGCGCTGCCGTCGGCCCTGAAGCCCTCGACGACGGCCCGCCCCTCCCCCCGGGGCCCGGCGTGGACGAAGCAGTCGTGGCGGGCCAGCACCAGGCCGCCGTCCTCACGCAGCACGACGGCGCCCACCGGCCCGTCGGCCGCAGACGAGGAATGGTCCCCGCTGTCGGGGTGGAACCAGTGGACACGCTCGCTCATGATGTCCACGAAGAGCAGCCGCTGTTCCCGGTCGTCCCACACCGGCCCCTCTCCCAGCGTCGCCCGGACCTCGAGCACGGGTTCGGCCGCGGCCCGGGTCACTGGGCCTCCCTCCCCGGCCCGGCCCCGACCGCTTGGCGCGTCAGGCGGCCGTCCACCCGCCGGATTATGCCGAGAGGGTTGTCGTCGGCCAGCTCCGGCGGTAAGAAGGCCCCGTCGATGTCCTGGAACGCGACCGGGCGCAGGAACCGGCGGATGGCGTGGGCCCCGACCGAGGTGTGCAGCGGCGCCGTGGTGGCCGGCCAGGGACCGCCGTGGTGGGTGGCCCAGGTCACGGCCACGCCCGTGGGCACCCCCGCGCCGAGGAGCCGGCCGGCCCGGCGGCGGGCAACCCGCAGGACTTGGCGGGCCAGTTCGGCCTCGTCCGGCTCCGAGTGCAGGCTTATGGTCAGGCTGCCTTCGACGGCTCCGAGCACCTCGAGGAGCTCGGCCGTGCCGTGGTACCCGACCACCACGCCCGTCGGCCCGAAGCACTCCTCGAGCACCTCTTCGGGCTGCGATATGGCGGTGGTGGCCGGGACCTCCCACAGGCTCGCCACCCCGAAGGCGCCGCCAGGACCGGTCGGCGCCGCGCCCTGGGCGGTCTGGCGGGCCCCGGGCAGGGAAGCGAGATGGGCGTTGCCGGCGGCGAAGCCCTGGGCCAGGCGCTCGCCGAGCATGATGCCGGCGGCCTGGGCGGATATGACTTCGGCCATCGCCGTGCGCAGGGCGGCGCCGGTGCCGCCCGCGGGCACCAGCACCAGCCCGGGCTTCGTGCAAAACTGCCCGACCCCCGAAGTCATGGACGCCCCTAGGGACAGCCCGAGCTCGCGGCCCCGGGCGGTGGCGGCGCCCGGTGTCACCACGACCGGGTTGAGGCTGCCCAGCTCGGCGTAGAACGGTATAGGAGCGGGCCGGCGGCAGGCGATGTCGAACAACACACGGCCCCCGGCGCGCGAACCAGTGAAGGCGCCGGCCCGCACCCGGCGGTCCTGGACCAACGCCGCCCCCACGTCGAGCCCATGGACCAGCTGCAGGGAGGCCACCGGCCACCCGCATTCCACCAACGCCGCCCGGACCGTGGCCACCGCCGCCTCCGAGGTGCGGGGGTGCAGCGGGTGGGACTTGGCGATGACCGCGCACCCGGCGGCCAGCGCCGCTGCCGTGTCCGTCCCGGCGGCCCCGAAGGCCAGAGGGAAGTTCGAGGCGCCGAACACGGCCACGAGCCCGATGCCCACGCTCGTGCGGCGTATTTCGGGCCGGGGGCCGCCGGGTTCGTCCGCGGCGCGACGGGTGTCTATGGTCACCTCGAGCAGCGAGCCCTCCTCGAGGACGTCGGCGAAGAGACGGAACTGGCCGGCGGTACGAGCCAGCTCACCGGTGAGCCGTACCGGCCCGAGGGCCGTCTCCTCATCAGCCAGCTCGGCCAGAGAGGAGGTGGCGGCGATGGCGTCGGCCACGTGGCGCAGCGCCCTCACCCGCTCGGGCAGGGTGATCTCCTCTAGGGCCTCGCAAGCACTGGCGCCGTCGGAAAGCGCGGCCTCGAGCTGCCCGACCGACGTCTCGTTCCCGAGCCGGTGGGCCACCGCGCCCGTACGAGGGCCCACGGGCACAACATCGGCTGACATGGCTGGTCTACTCCCCGGAGAAGGTGGTGTCGAAAATAGGCGCCCGGTCGACAGCCGTCCAGTTCCGGCTGGCGGCCGAACGGCTCACCGCGTCCAATACCGCCTGAGTCAGATAACCGTCAAGAAATGAAGGCTCCGGTTGGCGACCGTCGGCAATGGCGGCCATAAAGTCTTGGAACTCGTGGACGAAGCTGTGCTCCCAGCCGAGAACATGGCCCGGCGGCCACCACTGGCCGGCGTACGGGTCGCCCGGACTGGTAACAAGCGTCCTGGAGAACCCGTCGACCGGGCTGCTCCGCTCGTACAGCTTCAGCTCGTTGAGGCGCTCGAGGTCGAAGCGCAGGCTGCCGCGCGACCCGTTGAGCTCGACCACCAGCGCGTTATTGCTGCCGGGCGCCATCCTGGTCGCTTCCAGGGTCGCCAGCGCCCCCCCGCTCAAGCGGGCCAGCACGGCACAGGCATCGTCGACGGTGACCGGGCCGGTCCTGCCCTCCCGGTCGGCCGTGGCGCTCAACCCGGCGCCCGAGCTGCCCAACGGCCGCTCGCGGACAAAGGTCTCGAGCATGGACACGACCTCGTCGACCTCCTCGCCGGTGAGGAACCGCACCAGGTCGACGACATGCGACAGAAGGTCGCCCAGCGCCCCGGAACCGGCCTCGGCGCCATCGAGCCGCCAGGTGAGCGGGAACAGGGGGTCGACCAGCCAACCTTGGAGATAGACGGCGCGGACGTGGCGTAAGGTCCCTATCCGTCCCTCAGTGACGAGGGCGCGAGCCGCCGCCACCGCCGCCACCCGGCGGTTGTTGAAGCCGACCATGGCGAACACGCCCTTGGCCGCCGCCTGTTGGGCGGCGCCAGCCATATGGCGGGCCTCGACGAGCGAGTTGGCCAGCGGCTTTTCGCACAGCACATGTTTGCCCGCCGCCAGCGCGGCCAGTGCCATCTCGGCGTGGGCCGCCCCGGGCGTGCAGATGTCGACGAGGTCGACGTCGTCTCGCCCGACGACCTCGGCCCAGTCGTCGCTCCAAGAGGCGAAACCGTAAAGCTCGGCATGGGCGGCGAGCACAGCCCGGTCCCGCCCGCACAGCACGGCGAGCTCGGGCGTCAGGCGGCTGGCTTCCAGCGCCGCGGCGCGTGCCCAACCGAAGCCATGGGCGCGTCCCATGAAACCCTGCCCGATGACCGCCACCCGCAGCGCCCGACGCCGGCTCATGCCTTCATTCACCTACCCTCCCCCAGGGGAGCCGCCTCCTGCGCTCGGTCACCAGGCGACACAATCTCCCAGTCAACGCTGCCTCCTCGTCAACGCTGCACGCTAGCCCGCGGCTCGCCAAGCCCGTACGGGGGCCGGCGGAGCGTATCCTTAGCCCCATGGCGCAAGCCGGTCCCGCTCTGGCGGAACTCCAACAGACGGCTCAGCAGCTGCGACGTGAGATCGTGAAGACGGTCGCCCACGCCCGGGGCGGCCACCTGGGGGGCCCTCTCTCCGCCGCCGACATCCTGACCGCGCTTTATTTCCGCGTGCTCAACATCCGGCCCGAAGAGCCCGGTTGGCCCGACCGTGACCGCTTCATCCTGTCCAAAGGGCACAGTTCTATCGCCCTTTACGGCGTTCTCGCCCTGCGCGGGTACTTCCCGGTCGAGGAGCTCCTCAGCTTCGACTCGATGGGCTCGCGCCTACAGGGCCACCCCGACATGCACGCCCTGCCCGGCCTCGACATGTCGAGCGGCTCTTTGGGCCTCGGCTTTTCCGCCGGCGTCGGCATCGCCCTCGGGGCCAAGCTGGCGCAAAAAGCGTTTACGACCTTTGTCATGGTGGGCGACGGCGAGTGCAACGAGGGCATCGTCTGGGAAGGCGCCCACGTGGCCCAGCGCTACGGCCTTGACAACCTGGTCGTCATCGTCGACAAAAACGACCTCCAGCAGTTCGGTTGGCGCGCCGGCCCGCCAGGCCAACGCCGGCCTCCTTACAGCGGCGACGAATTGCGTCTTAGATGGGAGGCGTTCGGCTGGGCGGTGTCGGAGGTGGACGGCCACGATATTGCCGCCGTCATCCCGGCGCTGGAAGCGGCCAGGACGCTGGAGGGGCGGCCCGCCGTCGTGATCGCCCACACCGTGAAAGGCAAGGGCGTGTCGTTCATGGAAGGTGACTACCGATGGCACACCCGGGCCCCGACCAGCCAGGAGCTGGGAGCGGCATTGGCTGAGCTTTCCGGCCCAGCCGGCCAAAACGGGGCCGGCCAAAACGGGGCCGGCCAAAACGGGGCGAGCTGACGTGGCGCTGCCCACCGGCAAGGCCCTTCGTACCGTCTTCGGTGAGACCGTGGCCGAACTGGCCAATGACGACCCCCGGATCCTCGTCCTGGACGGCGACGTGGGCAGTTCCACGGGGGCCGAGATCTTCGAGGCCGCCCACCCGCAGCGGTTCCTCCAGATGGGGATAGCCGAACAGAACATGCTCGGCGTGGCCGCCGGCCTGGCCACCGTGGGCTTCGTCCCCATCGTCTCGTCGTTCGCCTGCTTCGTCGTGGCCCGGGCGCTCGACTCGGTCCGCGTGCTGATCGCACAGCCGGCCCTCAACGTCAAGATCATGGGGGGCTACACCGGCCTGCTGACGGGCATGACCGGCAAGACCCACCAGATTTTCAATGACATTGCCATAATGCGCACTCTGGCCAACATGACCGTGCTGGCGCCGGCGGACGAGGTGGAGGCACGCCAGGCCATCGCGGCAATGATCTCGCTCGACGGTCCCGTTTACATCCAGATGACACGCGAGCCGTCGCCGGTCCTTTTCGACGCCGGTTACCGCTTTGAGGTCGGCGCTTCGGTGAGGGTGCGAGAAGGCGCCGACGTCACCCTGGTGAGCACCGGCGTCCAGACGGCCCGGGTCTACGAGGCGGCCGAGATCCTGGGCGGGCGGGGCATCGAGGCCACCGTCCTACACGTCCCGACCATCAAGCCGATCGACGAGGAGGGCATCGTCCAGGCCGCCCGGGCCAGTGGCTTTGTCGTGGTGGTGGAGGACCAGACC
>Ga0182012_10000713_pt1 | contig 36656 bp, 35 predicted proteins | sample 612S2SmetaG_FD_120486 | JGI IMG/M metagenome (GOLD analysis project Ga0182012, IMG submission 120486) | Permafrost microbial communities from Stordalen Mire, Sweden - 612S2S metaG | ecosystem: Environmental > Terrestrial > Soil > Wetlands > Permafrost | place: Sweden: Stordalen | collected...
AAGCATTACTCACCCGTTCGCCGCTCGTCAGCATGTATTGCTACACCTGTTACCGCTCGACTTGCATGTGTTAGGCACGCCGCCAGCGTTCAATCTGAGCCAGGATCAAACTCTTCAGTTAATTACACTAAGTCACTGAAGCTTTAGCGATCCCAAACTCTCACCCATCCAAACGTGTTTTCAAGGCACGAATGAACGACTGGTCGTTCGGTACTCGCAATCATCAATTGCACCAAAGGCACAATGACGCGAGTCCCCACACAAATTACCTGTTCGAATTTTTAAAGAATGACCCGCGACTACAAAGGCCCGGGGGAAAGACTTTCAAGTATAGCGCGAATCCGGATCCCGTCAATGCACGCGCGCTCTCAAATTCGGCCTTTCACTTGGAAGGGCGCGCAGTATAGCCCCAGGTCTAGCGCTGTCAACCGGGCCCCTAAGTCCTTGATTGGGGTCCTTAGATTGAGGGTCCTTAGATTGAGGGTCCTTAGTTTGGCGCCTGCTTAGCCGCTTTTGGCCAGCCGTACCTTGGCGAAGGATCGCTTGCCCACCGACACGATGTAGGTGCTGCCCGCCGCCAGCTCATGGCTGTGGCTCGAGATTCTTTCCTGGTTCACCTTCACGGCGCCTTCGGTGATTTTCCGCGACGCCTCGGAGCTCGAGGCCACGAAGCCGATTTCCTTGAGGATGGCGCTCAGGCGTGCGGTCGGCGCATCGATTTTGATCAATTGCTCCGGCAGGTCCTCCGGTACGGCGCCGGCCTGGAAACGCGCCGTGAAATCGCGCTGTGCGCCGGCGGCGGCCTCGGGCGAATGGAAGCGCGCCACGATTTCCAACGCCAGCTCGAATTTGACGTCGCGCGGGTTCCTGCCCGCCTCGATCGATTGGCGCAGCGCCGCAATCTGCGCCAGCGGCCGGAAGCTGAGCAGCTCGAAATAGCGCCACATCAGCGTGTCGGAGATGGACATGAGCTTGCCGAACATCATGCCGGGCGCATCGTGGATGCCCACGGTATTGCCCAGCGACTTGGACATCTTCTGCACCCCGTCGAGGCCTTCGAGCAGCGGCGTGGTCAGCACCACCTGCGGCTCCTGGCCGTAGGCCTCCTGCAATTGCCGGCCCACCAGCAGATTGAATTTCTGATCGGTGCCGCCGAGCTCCACGTCCGCGCGCAACGCCACCGAGTCGTAGCCCTGCACCAGCGGATAGAGGAATTCGTGGATGGCGATCGGCTGGCCGCCGCGGTATCGCTTCTGGAAATCGTCGCGCTCCAGCATGCGCGCCACGGTGTGCTTGGCGGCCAGTTCGATCAGGCCGGCGGCGTTCATGGCCCCCATCCAGCGCGAATTGAAATCGATCAGGGTCAGCTCCGGATCCAGGATCTTGAAGATCTGCTCCTGGTAGGTGCGCGCGTTGGCGGCGATTTCATCGGGCGTGAGCCGCGGCCGGGTTGCGCTCTTGCCGGTCGGATCGCCGATCATCCCGGTGAAGTCGCCGATCAGGAAAATCACCTGATGGCCGAATTGCTGGAACTGGCGCAGCTTGTTGATCAGCACCGTGTGGCCGAGATGCAGATCCGGCGCCGTCGGATCGAAGCCCGCCTTGACGCGCAGCGGCGTGCCGCGCCCGAGCCGCGTGCGCAGCTCCGCCTCCTGAATGAGATCCACGGCGCCGCGCTTCAGCTCGCTGATTTGCTCCTCGACGGGGATGGGCAAGATGGATCCGTCAGCGGTGGCGGTAGGTCTTCGAGAAGCCGTTGCGTGCATTGGTGACGGTGAAGCTGCCGTCGGGCAGCGCCGAGACCTTGATCCACCAGGCCGGCGAATGATCCGGATTGCCGATGTCCGGCGGACGCGTGCCCATCACCGGCGGCGGCGGCGGATTGGCGATCACCGAGGCGGTGATCGCAGCGGTTTCCAGGTTGGCGATGAAGACGCCGGGCACGTTGTGCTCCAGGCCGCCGTTAACCGCCCAGTGCAGCTGCCACAGATTCTCGAGTCCGGGCGAGGATTCGAGCATCTGGAAGGTTTCCACCTGCCCCCCCTTGCGCGTGCCGGTGTTCATGACCACCACGCGCGGTTGCAGGGCATATACCAGCGCCGGAACGCCCGACCAGCTCATGCCGTGATGGGTGGTCAGAAACACATCCACGGTGCCGATGCGGTTGACGGGACAGGCGAGTTTGGCCTCCCAGTTCCACAACAGATCGCCCAGGTCGACGGTGCGGAATTTGCCGTAGCTGATCACGCTGCCCACCGACTGGCTGTTCTCCATGTCGACGTCGATCTGCTTCGGCTTGTAGTCGGCGCAATACGGGTTCCGGCGCCCGGCGCCGGGTGCTCCCGCCATGTTCGCCTCGAGCGTCTTGCCGGCCGAGGACACGATGGTCCAGTCGAGCCCCTTGACCGGCAGCTTGTCGCCGACCTTGGCCACGATGTGCGGCGATTTTTGGATGTCGGCGTCCCATTGCTGCTTGGAGGCGATGTTCTGTTCCGGCTGCACGGTCGGACCGTGATCGACCAGGTGCCGGATGGGAATGAGCTTGGAGAGTTCCTGATAGCCGCCGATGTGGTCGCCGTGATAGTGGGTGATCAGCAGGTAATCGATCTGCTTCAGCCCCGCCGCATGCACCGCCTCCATGATGCGCCCGGCATCGCGGGATCCCGGAAAGCCGGTGTCGACCAGCACGCTCTCACCGCCCGGCGCCACGAACAGCGTTGACTGGCCGCCCTCCACGTCGATGTAATAGATGTCGAGCGGCTGCGGCTGCGCTTCAGCCATGGCCGCTCCGGGCGCCAGACCCAGGCTCGATAAGCCCAGGCTCGATAAACCCAGGCTCGACAGGCCCAGCAATGCCGGCAATGCCCGCTGTGTTCTCTTGTTCATGTCGCATCTCCCCCGGGACGTTCACGTGGATTTTTTGATGATGCTCGATTCTTCAGGGCCTTGCCAGAAGAAATCCTCGCCCACGGGCTTGTGCTCGAGGATTTCCTCGCGCGTAAGCCCCTGGATCTCGTGCGGAAACACCAGCCAATTGTCGGTGTCGCGCACGTAATAGTCAGGCACCAGCGCGCTGCGGTTGCGGGCCGGCTTGTAGTACACCGTTGCGATGCGGATCTTCTCCGGCAGATTGCGGCGGCAGCGGCGTTTGAGCACCGCGAGCACGGCTTCGAGACTGCGGCCCGAGTCGAACACGTCATCCACCAGCAGCAGTTCGTCCTCGGCCGTCAGGCGCGACACCAGATAGTCGGTCGCGTGCACCCTCACCTGTTTGGCCTGGCTGTCGATGCCCGTATAGGAGCTCGTGCGGATCGCGATGTGATCGGTGTGGATGGAGTGGTATTCGAGCACCTCCTGCACCGCGATGCCGATCGGCGCGCCGCCGCGCCACATGCCGACCAGAAAGGTGGGCCGGTAGCCGCTGCGCACGATGCGCATCGCCAGTTCGATCGAATCGCGCAGCAGCGAATTGGCGGAAATGAAGATTTTTTCCATGGGGGCCGCATGCTGCGCCATTCGCGTCGATCCGGGCAAGTCGGCACCGCATCCGCCCCCGACATTGTTGGCGCCCTCCATTGACCGCGCCGCGGGCGGCGGCTAGCCTGCCGAGGTACAACAACAGGGGATAACATGCAGATCCTCACCCGGATCGGTGTCTGTGCGGCCGCTGCCCTCGCGATGCTGCTGCTGCGCCATCCGCACCCTGAAGGGTCCGCCGCCGTCCCGCCGAGCGCCGCCACCCCGCCCAGTTCCGCTGCGCCGCAGGTGGTGGTGCAGGAGGCCGGCGTGGCGGCCGCCATCCCGGCCTCTGTCATCCGGATCATAGTGGCCCGCAACGACACCCTGGACGCCATTTTCAGGCGCATGTCGCTCGACACCGCCGATCTCGCCGCGATCCGGGAACTGCCGGGCATCCGCCAGAGCCTGGATTTCCTCAAGCCCGGCGACGCCATCAAACTCACCCACGAGGACGGCGCGATCTTTGAGCTGACCCGTAAGGTGAGCGACACCCAGACGCTCAAGGTGGTGCGCGCCGACTCCGGATTCGCGGCGCAGATGATCCCCAACGAGGTGCAGACCCGCATCCGCACCGCCCGTGGCCGCATCGAATCCTCGCTGTTTCAGGCCGCCGAGGCGGCCGACATGTCCGATGTGATCGCCCTGAAGCTGGCCGACGTGTTCGCCTGGGACATCGACTTCGTGCTCGACATCCGCGAGGGCGACAGTTTCACGGCGGTCTACGAGCAGATCTACGAGGATGGCCGCCGTGTGCGCGACGGCGAGATCCTGGCCGCCGAGTTTGTCAATGACGGCAAGGTCTACCGCGCCGTGCGCTACGCCGAGGGCGCCGGGGCCGGCGCCCGGGCCGGGTACTACACGCCCGCCGGACAGCCCATGCGCAAGACGTTCCTGCGCGCCCCGGTGGAATTCACCCGCGTCAGTTCCGGCTTCAATCCCCGGCGTCTGCACCCGATACTCAATCGCATCCGCGGCCATATGGGCACCGACTACGCCGCCCCCGCGGGCACCCCGGTGCATGCCGCCGCGGCCGGGCGCGTCAGCTTTGCGGGCACCCGGGGCGGCTACGGCAATGTCATCATTCTCGGGCATAGCGACGGCGTATCGACGCTGTACGGGCACCTGTCGCGGTTTGCCGCCCGCCTGTCCACGGGCGCGCGCGTGCAGCAGGGCGACGTCATCGGCTATGTCGGCATGACCGGCCTCGCCACCGGCCCGCATTTGCATTACGAGTACCTGGTCAACGGCGTGCACCGCAATCCACAGTCCCTGCGCCTGCCCGGCGGCGTGCCGCTGCCCGCCGCGGCGATGGGCGAGTTCAGGGCCCGCACGGCGCCGCTGCTCGCCCGCCTGCAGGAGTCCCCCGCAGCAGCGCCGGCCCCGGCAGCAGCGCTCACCACCGCAGCGCCGCTGACCGCCGCCTCGCAACCATGACCAGCGCACGATGGGCCTGTATCTCGGCCTGATCTCAGGCACCAGCCTGGACGCCATCGACGCGGCCCTGGTGGATTTCGACGCCGACCCGCTGCAGGTGGTGGCGGCCACGGCGGCGGCCTACGAGCCGTCGCTCAAGCGCCGTCTGGCAGCGCTGATCGACGCCCCCGATCTGGCCGCCCTCGACGACATCGGACAGATGGACGTGGAACTGGGACGCGCCTTCGCACGGACCGCCAACGGCCTGTTGCAGTCGGCGGGAGTGGCCGCGGCCGAGGTGACCGCCATCGGCAGCCACGGCCAGACGCTGCGCCACCGCACCGACGTGGAGGTGCCGTTCACCTGGCAGGTCGGGGATCCGAACACCCTCGCCGAACTGACCGGCATCACCGTGATCGCGGATTTTCGCCGCCGCGACGTCGCCGCCGGCGGCCAGGGCGCTCCGCTGGTGCCCGCCTTCCACGACCAGGTGTTTCGCTCCGCCGCCGAAGACCGCGTCATCGCCAATGTCGGCGGCATTGCCAATATCACCGTGCTGGTGCGCGACGCTCCGGTCATCGGCTTCGATACCGGGCCAGGCAACCGCCTGTTGGATGCCTGGGTATCCCGTCACCGGGGCCTGGACTTCGACCGCGGCGGCGCCTGGGCCGCCGGCGGCCACATCGATGGACCGCTGCTCGCGCACCTGCTCGAAGAACCCTATCTGTCGCTGCCGGCGCCGAAGAGCACCGGCCGGGAGTTGTTCAACTCCGCCTGGCTCGACCGCCGTCTGGCGGGCCGCACCCTGTCGCCGGCGGACGTGCAGGCCACCTTGCAGGAATACACCGCCCGGACCCTGTCCGCCGCCGTGCGCGTGCACGCCCCCGGCGCCGCGCTCTATGTGTGCGGCGGCGGTGCGCACAATGCCGGCCTGCTCGCCGCGCTGTCGAAGCTGCTGGCGCCGCGTCCGGTCACCACCACCGCAGCCCTGGGCCTCAATCCCGACTATGTCGAAGCCGTCGCCTTTGCCTGGTTCGCCAAGCGCACCCTGGCGGGCGGCAGTTCGAGCCTGGCGAGCGTCACCGGGGCGCGCGGCGCGCGGGTGCTCGGGGGGATCTACCACCGCTGACGGTCTTACCCGGGTGAACCGGTCGCCGGATGAACTAGCCTGAAGTTCCTGACTAGCCGCGCAGTTGGCGACCCGTCATCATGGTGTCATAACGGCCCGCCAGATTCGCCCCATGAACGACACCGATCTTCAGGTACCGCAGCTTTACATCAATCGTGAACTCTCGTTTCTCGAGTTCAACCAGCGCGTCCTGCAGCAGGCCAAGGACCCGCGCATCCCGCTGCTCGAGCGCGTCAAATTCCTCGGGATCTCGTGCTCGAATCTCGACGAATTCTTCGAGATCCGCGTGGCCAGCCTCAAGGAGCTGTTGGAGGCCGGCGCCGTGCAGTCCGGCCCCGACGGATTGTCGGTGCCCGAGCAGCTCAAGGCCATCCGCCTGCGTGCGGTGCGGCTGGTGGATGAACAATACCAATTGCTGAACGACGTGCTCATGCCCGAACTGGCCCGCAGCGGCGTGGTGTTCGTTTCGCCCGACACCTGGACCGAGGCGCAGGCCGCCTGGCTGGCGGATTATTTCGTCCGCGAGGTCGAACCGGTGCTCAGTCCGCTCGCCCTGGATCCGGCCAGGCCGTTCCCCAAGATCCTCAACAAGAGCCTGAATTTCGCCATGGTGGTGGACGGCGAGGACGGCTTCGGGCGCAACAGCGGCCTCGCGGTGGTGCAGGCGCCGCGCTCGTTGCCACGGCTCATCCGCCTGCCGGATGAACTGGGAAGCCGCCAGTTCGTGTTTCTCGCCACAATCGTCGAGGCCTTCGTGTCCAAGCTGTTCGCCGGCATGCACGTGCGCGGCTGCTACCAGTTTCGCGTCACCCGCAACAGCGACCTGTTCGTCGAACAGGAAGAGGTCGACGATCTGCTGCGCGCGGTGGAGGGTGAGCTCGCCTCGCGCCGCTACGGCGACGCGGTGCGGCTCGAAACGGCGCACGATTGTCCCGAGGAGATCCTGAGCTACCTGCTCAGTCAGTTCGGGCTCACGGGCGACGATCTGTACCGCGTCGCGGGGCCCGTCAATCTGAACCGCTTGATGGCGGTATATGATCTGGTGGACCGCACCGAGCTCAAGTATCCGTCGTTCACCCCGGGCATCCCCGAGCGGCTGCGCACCGGCAACGATCTGTTCGCGGCGCTGCGCGGCGGCGATGTGCTGCTGCACCATCCCTACCAGGCCTTCGGTCCGGTCACCGATTTCATCAAGCAGGCCGCCGCCGACCCGCAGGTGTTGGCCATCAAGCAGACCCTGTACCGCGCCGGCAGCGACTCGAGCATCGTCGGCGCGCTCGCCGAGGCCGCGCAGGCCGGCAAGGACGTCACGGTGATCATCGAACTGCGTGCGCGCTTCGACGAGGAAGCCAACATCGAACTCGCCACCAAGCTGCAGGAGGCGGGAGCGCATGTGATGTACGGGGTGTTCGGCTTCAAGACCCATGCCAAGCTGGTGATGGTGGTGCGCCGCGAGGACAAGGGCCTGCGCCGCTATTGCCACCTGGGCACCGGCAACTACCACGCCAAGACCGCGCGCCTGTACACCGACTATGGACTGATGACCGCCGATGAGCAGATCGGCGAGGACATCCATGACATTTTCCTGCAGCTGACGGGGCTCACCGGCGTGCCGCGCCTGCGCAAGCTGCTGCATGCGCCCTTCAGCCTGCACGATGCGCTGCTCGTGAAGATCGAGCGCGAGGCGCTGCACGCCCGCAGCGGCCGGCCGGCGCGCATCATCGCCAAGCTCAACGCGCTCACCGAGCCCACCGTGATCCAGGCGCTGTATCGCGCTTCACGCGCCGGTGTGGACATCGATCTGATCGTCCGCGGCGTTTGCTGCCTGCGCCCGGGCGTCGCCGGCGTTTCCGATCGCATCAAGGTGCGCTCGATCATCGGCCGCTTTCTGGAGCATTCACGCGTCTATTGGTTCGAGAACGACGGCGCGCACGAGGTGTTCTGCGCCAGCGCCGATTGGATGGACCGGAATCTGTTCCGGCGCATCGAGGTGGCCTTCCCGGTGGAATTGCCGGAGCTGAAGGCGCGCGTCGGCGACGACCTCAAACTGTATCTGGCCGACGACACCCAGGCGTGGCTGCTCGATTCCAGCGGCAGCTACACGCGCGCCGGTGCACACGAGCATGTCTGCGCTCAATCGCGCTTGCTCGCCCTGTACGACGAACGCGTGGCGCTGCTCGAGGCCTGAGCCGCCGCTCAGCCGAAGCTCAGGCGAAAGCCCGCATCCTTGAGGTATTGGCGCTCCTGCTCCAGATCCTCCAGGGTGAGCGGATGCTCCTTCATCCAGCGCGCCGGCAATTCCAGGCCGAGGGTGCGGCCCTTGACGCGCAGTTTGACCTCCGGCAGCGGCTGCGGGCTGCGGCCGCGATGCAGCAGCACCGACAGACGCAGCAGCACGATCAGGAACTCGGCCTGGCGATCCCATGGCGGCAAGAGGTCCTCCAGCGGCTCGAACGACAGCTGCCGGCGGTGCGCGCCCACCAGCGCGGCGAGCAGCTGCTGTTCCTCGCGCGGAAACCCCGGCATGTCCGCGTGCTCCAACAGATAGGCGCTGTGCCGGTGATACTTCGAGTGCGCGATGTCCAGGCCCGCCTCGTGCAGACGTGCCGCCCAGCGCAGAGCCGATTCCGCGAACGGATCCTCGAGTCCCCATTCGGACTGCACCTGATCAAGCAGCGCGGAAGCCGTCGCCTCCACCCGGTCGGCCTGCAGGCTGTCGACGTGATAGCGCTGCTCCATCGCCCGCACGCTGCGCACGCGCGCGTCCTCGTCGGTGAAGCGGCCCATCATGTCGTAGAGCAGGCCCTCGCGCATGGCGCCCTCGGCGACGCGCACGCGGTCTATGCCCAGCGATTCGACCAGCTCCAAAAGGATCGCGAGTCCGGCGGGAAATACCGGTGCGCGCTCCGCGTCCACGTCGGCCAGTTCCAGCTCGTCGATGTGGTCGGCGGCGAGCACCCGTTCCGCCAGTTTTTTCAGCGTGGAGGGCGTGATTCGCGGATCGTCGGGACACAGGCGGCGCACGACGTCGCCGATGACGCGCACCGTGCCGGAGCTGCCGAAGACCTGCATCCAGCCCATCTTGCGGTAGCCTTCCTGGATCGGCTCGAGTTCCAGACGCACCGCCGTGCGCGCGCGCTCGAAGCGCTTCTCCGAGATCTTGCCTTCATCGAAGTAGATCGAGCTCATCCCAACGCAGCCCACCGACAGACTTTCGAGCAGCAGCGGATTGAAGCCCTCGCCGATCACCACCTCGGTGGAGCCGCCGCCGATGTCGATGACCAGCCGCTTGTCCGCGCTCATCGGGCTCGTATGCGCGACCCCGGAGTAGATGAGGCGCGCCTCCTCCAGTCCCGATATGATCTCGATCGGATGGCCGAGCGCCGCGCGCGCCCGCTCCAGGAACCAGCGCTTGCGCTTGGCGCGGCGCAGGGCGTTGGTGCCGACCACCCGCACGCTGTCGGCGCGCATTGCACGCAGGCGTTGGCCGAACCGCTCCAGGCAGCGCAGGGCGCGCGTCGTGGCATCGTCATCGAGCCGCCTGCTCTCGCCGAGGCCCGCCGCGAGGCGCACCATTTCGCGAAGACGATCGAGAATGACCAGCTGGCCGTGCGAGTAGCGCGCGACCACCATGTGAAAACTGTTGGACCCGAGATCGACGGCCGCGAGCACGTCGGGCACGGCACGTCCGCCGCTCAATCTACACCGGACGCATTCTTAGGCGGAGAAGGAGGACCCGCAGCCGCAGGTGGTTTTCGCGTTGGGATTGCGGATGACGAACTGGGCGCCCTGCAGATCCTCTTTGTAATCGATCTCCGCGCCCATGAGGTACTGCACGCTCATCGGATCGACGAGCAGCTGCACCCCGTGGTTTTCGATGCAAAAGTCGCCTTCTTCGATCTTCTCGTCGAAGGTGAAGCCGTACTGGAAGCCGGAACAGCCGCCGCCGGACACGAACACCCGCAGCTTGAGGTTGGGGTTCGCCTCCTCGCGGATCAGCTCGCCGACCTTGCCGGCAGCCGCATCGGTGAAAATGAGCACCGTGGGCGGCGGGGCGGGTTCCAATGACATTTCGGCGGTGGTGCTCATGGCACTAGTGTACTCGCGCACCGCCGCCCAATCAAAGCGACGGCTCCTGCTTGCGCGGCACGGACTCGAGCTTGCGGACGGGTTCACCTTCCTTGCGGCCAGGATCATCGTCCTTGCGGAGGGCCTCGGCCTGGCCCGCGCCCGAAACCGCCTTGTGCAGCAGTTTTCCGTTGATTTGGGCGCCCACGGCGGTTTCGATGGTGGTGTAGTGCACATTGCCCATCACGCGCGCCTTGGGGCCGAGTTCCACCCGGTCGCAGGCCTCGATGTCGCCCTTGACGATGCCGTTCAGCACCACCCGCGGCACGGACACCGAGCCTTCGATGCAGCCCTGCTCGCTCACCGACAGCACCGCACCGCCGCTGGCATCGCCCCTGACGTTGCCATTGATGAAGCCATCGAGGTGAAAGCCGCCACAGAACTCCACGTCGCCGTTGATCCGCGTCTTGGCGCCGATCAAGGTTTCGATTTTCGGCTGCTTAGTCCGTCTCCGCTTGAACATCTAATGCACCCTTGCCCTCGGCACCGTCCGGTGCCTCAGTTTCCACCGACATGCCCTGTGCTTTCCAGACAAAGGCCTGCCTGAAACTGTGACTCGCGTCCCGTCCTCGATGAATTTCCACTCCCACGCGCGTCGGCTCGAATCCTGCGGGCAGCTGCAGCTGCTCGTCATAATCCTGAAAGTACAGGAACGAGTATGCCAGGCTTACGCGCCCCTTGGGCGATACCTGCGCGAAACTCAGGCTCATCGGCTTGCCCTGCTGCAGCCCGTCCAGGGTGATTGATGCGCTGCCGGACACCTCGCCGGCCGGTTTGCCCGATTGCATCAGGACGAACTTGAGACGGTAGGCCCCGCGGGCCGTCTCCGGCACGATTTGCATCTGCTGCACCTTCACGCGCACCGTGGAGTCCGGCTGCACCAGGCCGCGGTAGAAGGACAGGTCCTGATTCAGGCGCGCAATTTGACTTTGCATGTCCCCGAGGCTCTTCTCCACCTGGGCATAGCCCTCGCGATCGACGCGGCGCGCGACCTCCGCCGCTTCGAGCTGTGTGCGCTGCCGCTCGTTCTCGGCCTCCAGGTCGCGGATCCGTTTTGCGGTGGACAGTGCCCCGCGCACCGAATCGACCACGCGAAACCCGGCGTCATAGCGCCCCAGTTCGAACGCGCCGTACAGGATGAACAGTCCGAGCAGGGCCGTCACCGCGAACAGCATCGCGAGCCGCTTCGGCGCATAGGAGCGAATGACCAGCCTGTCGAACCATTGAGCCATGGCTATGGATTCCGCCGCATCACGGTATTATCCACCCATTGTTACCCACCTTGGCGAATCGGAGGAACGATTCATGCTCTGGCTGAAGGCCTTCCATGTCATCGCCATGGTCACGTGGTTCGCCGGCCTTTTTTATCTGCCGCGCCTGTTCGTCTACCACGCCGACGCGGTGGACGGCATCAGTCGCGAGCGCTTCAAGGTGATGGAGCGCCGGCTGTTCGCCATCATGACCATCGGCGGCGCGGCGACCGTCGTTTTTGGCATCGCCATGCTGGCGGCGGCGCCGTCCTATTTGGGCATGGTGTGGCTGAAGGTCAAGCTCGCGATCGTGCTGTTGCTGCTCGTCTACCACTTCCTGTGCCGCAGCTACATGCTGGATTTCGCCCATGATCGGAACACCCGCGGCTCCCGGTGGTACCGCGGCTTCAACGAGATTCCGTCGCTCATGCTGGTGGCCATCGTGATCCTCGCGATCGTCAAGCCGTTTTAGGCGTATCGATTTCCGGCCACCATTCGGGATAGGGGGGCAGTCCATCCGGGAAGATCAATTTGCCGAGATCGTGCAGCGCGCGCACATACACGCGGCGCTTGAAATACACCACTTCGCGCACCGGGGTCCAGTAATCCGACCAGCGCCAGCGGTCGAACTCCGGCTGGCCGGTGGTGTCGAAACGCAGCTTCGATTCGTCGGCGAGGAGCCGGAGCAGGAACCAGCGCTGCTTCTGGCCGATGCAGCGGTCGCGCACGTATTGGCGCGGCAGCCGGTAGCGCAGCCAGCCGCGGGTCGAGCCGAGCAGCTGCACGTCGCCGCGCTCGAGGCCGATCTCCTCCTGGAGCTCGCGGAACAGCGCGTCCTCGACGTGTTCGCCGCGGTTCACGCCGCCCTGCGGAAACTGCCAGCCGCGGCCGCCGACGCGGCCGCCGAGAAACACCTCGCCCGCACCGCGCGTCAGGATGATCCCCACGTTGGCGCGGAAGCCGTCCTTATCGATGTAATCGGTGCGGTTTGCGGACATGGGGGCAATTGTTCCACATTGCCGGCCGGAAGTGGGCTGCGTGCTTGTGATCGCGACGCACGCTCCGTATGGTGCGCCCCATGAAGGCCAGCCGCCTGCTGCCGTTGATGGCGCTTCTCGCCGCGCTTTGCCTGCTGGCGGCGGTGTCGGTCGGCAGCACGTCGCTCTCGCCCGGCGCCGCGCTGCGCGCCGTGTTCGGCGACCGCGACTCGCTCGCCCACCAGGTGATCTTCGCCCTGCGGCTGCCGCGCGCGCTCAACGCCTTCAGCACGGGTGGACTGCTGGCACTCGCCGGCGTGCTCATGCAGGTGCTGCTGCGCAATCCGCTCGCCGATCCGTACGTGCTCGGCATCTCCGGCGGCGCAGCGGTGGCCGCGCTCGGCGCCATCCTGCTCGGCTGGGGCGGCCTGCTCATCGACGGCGCGGCCGGCGCCGGCGCGCTCGGCGCCACCCTGCTGGTGTTCGCGCTGGCGCACGCGCGCGGCGGCTGGACGCCGCAGCGGCTGCTGCTCACCGGCGTGGTGGTGGCGTCCGGCTGCGCCGCCGTGGTGAGCCTCATGCTCGCGCTCGGCGATGAGACCCGGCTGCGCGGCATGCTGTTCTGGCTCATGGGCGATTTGTCCTTCGCGCGCTTCGCGCCGGGCTCGCTGCTGCTGCTGGTGCTGGTCACGGTCTGCGCCACCGCCGGCGCGCGCAGCCTGAACGTGCTGGCGCGCGGCGACCTCGAGTCGCAGGCGCTCGGCATCGCGCTGCGGCCGGCGCGAATCGCGCTGTTCTGCGCCACGGCGGCACTGACCGCGGCGGCCGTGACGACGGCCGGCGGCATCGGCTTCATCGGACTGCTCACCCCGCATTTGGTGCGCCTCATGGCCGGCAGCAATCACCGCATCGTGGTTCCGGCCTCGGTGCTGCTCGGCGGCAGCCTGCTCACGCTCGCCGACACGGTGGCGCGGGTGGCCGCGGCGCCGCGCCAGCTGCCGGTCGGCGCGCTCACCGCGCTCATCGGCGTGCCGCTGTTCCTGATGCTCATGCGCCGCGAACGGCACATCGTCTGAGCGCGGTCACGAGCCCACCTGCACCCGGTCGCGGCCGAGCGCCTTGGCGCGGTACAAGGCGGCGTCGGCATCGGCGAGCAGCCGGTCCGCCAGCGCCTTCAGATCGGTCTCGTGCCTGCCCGGCTGCACGGCCGCCACACCCACCGACACGGTCACGCGCCGCTCCACCTGCGGCGTCAGGGCGAAGGGCACCGCGGCGATGACCTCGCGGATGCGCTCGGCCAGCTTCGCCGCATCCTCCGCGGCGGCGTCGGGCAGCAATATCGCGAACTCGTCGCCGCCGAAGCGCGCGGCCGTGTCCATGCTGCGGATCTGGGTCTCGACCCGGTGCGCGATCTCCTTGAGGGCGACGTCCCCGGCGAGGTGGCCGTGGCCGTCGTTGATGCTCTTGAAGCGGTCGATGTCGATCATCAGGCAGGAGACCGCGCCGCCGCGCCGCTGCGCGCGCGCGAGCTCCTCCTTCAGGCGCTGCTGCAGATAGCGGCGGTTGTGCCAGCCGGTGAGGAAGTCGGTAATGCCGGCGCGCAGCAGCCGCGTACGGTTGACGGCGTTCTCCAGGCACACGGCCGCGAGCGCCCCCAGATGCTGCAGGAAATCGCTGCCATGGTGCCGGGTGAATCGCTCCGCGTCGCTGCTGCCGAAACACAGGGCACCGATGACCCGCTCCTTGCGCGGCAGCGGCAGCAGCGCCACGCTCTTCAGGCCGGTGGCACCCGCGAACATCAGCTGGTGGTCCGCGCCGATGAACGGGCCGAGCCAGGGCCGGTGCAGACCCGCGAGCTGCGGCGCCAGGCCGATGAGCGAATCGACGAACACCACCTGGCGGAACTCGTCCGGCCGGTCGTTGCCGGACAGCAGCAGGTGACGTACCTCGTGCTGTGGATCGAGCAGCACCACGCTGACCGCGTCCAGCGCATAGGATTCGCGCAGGTCGGACACCATGGCACGCAGCAGCTGCTGCAGGCTGTCGGCCCTCAGCAGCGACAATTCGCGCACCAGGGTGCGCTTGAGTATCGATTCGTTGCGTTCGGCCTGGACGGTCAATTCCTCCAGCCGCCTCTTGAGCTCCTGGATCTGTGCCTGCGCGTCCGGATCCATCAGGAGCCTAGCCGGCACGCGCGGCGGCGCGCACATCCAGATAGGCGCGGCCGCGGTTCATGATGGCGGTGAATTCGCCGGCGTCGCGGCTGCGCACCGCGGCCACCAGCTGTCCGACCGCCTGCTGCAGTGCCTCGAGCGATTCGCCGCCGTATTCGTTCAGGCTCTGGATTTCGAAATACAGCTCGGGACTTTCCGCGGCCACCCGTGCGGCCACCTCGAGCTGCGCGTCGAAGGTCGTGCTCGACAGGCGTGCCAGCCGTGGCGCCGCCTCGCGGCTGTCCGCGAGCGCCGTGAAGAAGGCGATGTTGAGGGCGTGCGACAGGCCGAGCACATAGGCGATCAACCGGTCGTGCTCGTCGAGGTTCATCACCACGCGCTCGGCCATGGTCGCCGCGAACAGCTCCTGCGCTTCGACGAGGGCGGCGGCATGGCCCAGGTCGATGAATATGACGTGGCGCCCCGACAGCAGCTCGGTGTCCGGACCGAACATCGGGTGCAGCGAGGTCACGCGGCAGCCGGCCGCCACCAGGGCGTGGAGGCCGGCGCGCAGCGGGGTTTTCAGGGAACCGAGATCGAATATCAGGCCGCGCGGCGCGCGGCGCGCCAGCACCGTGAGCAATTCCGCGGTGACGCCGAGCGGCGTCGCCAGCACGATGACGTCGAAATCCAGCGGATCGCTCTGCCAGTCGGCAACCAGCCGCATGCCGGGCAGGCCGCCGGCCGGATCGGCGATGCTCACGCCGAAGCCCTGCGAGCCCAGAAAATCGGCAAACCAGGCGCCCATCTTGCCGTGGCCGCCGATCACCAGCGCACGCTTGCCGCTGCCCTGAGCCTGTGCCGCCACTCGCGCCTGTTCCTGGGTGGCGAGCGAGGACTGGATGAGCTGCCGCAGCAGCGATTCGGCCAGGTCGGGCGAGACCTCGAGCCGCTCTGCGGCGGTGCGCGCGCGCAGGATCACTTCGCGTTCGCGGGCAAAGTCCCGGGTCGGCTTGCCGGTGGCGCGCTTCACTTCCGCCACCTGCTCGCTCAGACGCTGGCGGCGCGCGACCAGCTCCACGAGCCGTGTGTCGAGCTCGGTCAGTTCGGATCGCAGGTCATCCAGGTTCACGCGCACTCCCCTTGTCGAAGCGCTTCTCCTTTTACTGGCACCTCACCGGGTCTGCAAGCGCAAACCCCGCAATCTCGGCTACCATCGGCCCATGGACTCGCACCTTCCGGACCCGCTGCCGGCCAATCCGCTGGCGCTCCTCGATGACTGGCTGGCCGAGGCCCGCACGGCAGCGGCGCAGCCGAATCCGAACTCCATGGTGCTCGCCACCGTGGATGGCCACGGCCAGCCCTCCGCGCGTGTCGTGCTGTGCAAGGAGATCGCGGCGGAGCGCGGATTCATCGCCTTCTTCACCAATTATCATTCGCAGAAGGGCCGCGAACTGGCGGCGAATCCGCGCGCCGCGGTGGTGTTTCATTGGGATCACGCCCATCGGCAGGTGCGCGCCGAAGGCCGGGTCGAGCGGCTGCCGGATGCCGACAACGACGCCTATTTTCGCACCCGGCCCTGGCAGGCCCGCCTGGGCGCCTGGGCCAGCCGGCAAAGCGAGCCGGTCGAGTCGCGCGAGGTCCTGGTGCGGCGGGTCGCCGCCGCGGCCCAGCGCTTCGGCATCCCCTATGGCGGCCCGGGCACGGCAGAGCCGGCCGGCGACTTCGATCTGCCGCGGCCGCCGAATTGGGGCGGCTACCGGCTGCACGTCGAGGCCGCGGAGCTGTGGGTTGAGGGCCGCTACCGCATTCACGAGCGCGTGCGCTACAGCCGCACCACGCCGCCGGGCGCCGCCGGGCCGATCGGCTGGTCGGCCGTGCGATTGCAGCCATGAACCTGCTGCAGGGTTGCGACGCCCAGTGCCCGCATTGCTGGCAGACCATCAATCTGTCGCTCGATCTGTCGGTTCCGGAGCAATCCTATGTCGAGGACTGTCCGGTGTGCTGCAAATCCATGCTGGTCACCTACACGGCCGCCGACGGCGAGGTGCTGGAGCTGACCGTGGAAGCCGCCGATTGACGCCGCTCCTGGAGTGCCGCGCCGTGGACGTCGGCGTCGGCTCGCGCAACCTGGTGCGCGCCCTGGATCTCGCGGTGGGGGCCGGCTCACTGCTCGCAGTGCTCGGACCTAACGGCTCCGGCAAGAGCCTGTCACTGCACACCTTGGCGGGGCTGCGTGCACCGCACGCCGGCGAGGTTCTGATCGACGGCCGCCGCATCGCCGCCTGGCCACGGCGTGCGCTGGCGCGCGAACTCGCCCTGCTGCCGCAAAACGTCGAGGATCCGTTTCCCGCGAAGGTGCTCGAAACGGTGCTGCTCGGCCGCCATCCGCACATCGCCCACTGGCAATGGGAGTCCGCCGCCGACGTCGCGATCGCCGCGAACTCGCTCGCCGCGGTCGGGCTCGCCGGCTATGAGCAGCGTGACGTGTTCACCCTGTCGGGCGGCGAGCGCCGCCGTGCCGCGCTCGCCGCGGTGCTCGCGCAGACGCCGCGGATCTTCCTGCTGGACGAGCCCACCAACCAGCTGGATCCGAATCATCAGCTCGAGGCGCTCGAGCTGCTGCGCGCGCGCGCCGATCGGGGCGCCGTGGTCGTCGTCACCCTGCACGATCCGAATCTCGCCGCGCGCTTCGCCGATCAGATCCTGTTGATCGGCGGGGATGGCCGCTGGCGCTCGGGCGCGACCGCCGACATTCTCACCGCCGGGAATCTGTCGGCCCTGTACGACACGCGCTTCCTGGCGGCGCAGTTCGACGGGCGCAGCGTGTTCTTTCAGGCCTGAAGGGCCGCCAGCACCGGCGCATGCAGGCCGCCGTTGGTCGCGAGCACCGAGGTCGAGCGCAGCGTGATCGGCGAACCATCGAGTTCGGTGAAGCGCCCGCCGGCCTCGGTGACGATGGCGACCGCGGCGGCGATGTCCAGTATGTTCACGTCGCTCTCCACCACGGCGTCGATCTTGCCGGCGGCGAGCAGGTGATAATGCAGGAAATCGCCGTAGCCGCGGATGCGGTTCAGCCGGCCGACCAGGGCGCCGAAACGCGTCCATTGGCGGCCCAGCGCCAGACTCTTGAGATTGCCCGTGGACAGCGCGGCCGCCTCCAGCGTCGCGATGTCGCTCACGCCGAGCGGCCTGCCGTTCAGATAAGCACCGCGACCGCGTTCGGCATGGGCGAGCTCGCCGTACACCGGAGCGCTCGACACCCCGAGCACCAGCTCGCCGCCGCGCATCAGCGCGATTTGCGTGGAAAACATCGGATATTCGCGCACGAAGGCCTTGGTGCCGTCGATCGGATCGACCAGCCAGATGCTCTCCGCGTCCCGGTCCCGGCTGCCGGTCTCCTCGCCGAAGAATCCGTAGCTCGGGAAGCGCGCCTCGAGAATCTCGCGGATCGCGATCTCGCAGCGCACGTCCGCTTCCGTCACCGGCGACTTGTCGGCCTTGATGTGCACCTCGACGTTGCGCTGGTACAGGGACCGCACGATCTGCGCCGCCCTGGCCGCGGCCTCCAATGCCGCGTTCAGTTCCGCTGACGGATTCATCGAAGACGCTCCTTGACAGGGGCTTGGCCGGCCACCTACCGTCGCTCCCCCCGGCGGAGTTATCGGATCATGGGCAATCGGCTGAGCAAGATTTATACGCGTACCGGCGACGAGGGTAGCACCGGGCTGGGCGACGGGTCACGCGTGCCGAAAGATGGGCCTCGGATCGAGGCCTGCGGCGCCATCGACGAGACCAACAGCGCCATCGGCGTGGTGCTTGCCGCCGCGCTTCCGGAGGACATCCGCCGCACGCTCACCGACGTGCAACACGATTTGTTCGACCTCGGCGGCGAGCTCGCCATTCCGGGCACGCGCCAGATCACCGCCGCGCAGGTCGAGCGGCTCGAAGCGGAGCTGGACCGCTTCAACGACCCGCTGCCGCCGCTCAAGGAATTCATATTGCCGGGGGGCGGTCCGGCGGCCGCGGCCTGTCACCTGGCGCGCGCCATCTGCCGGCGCGCCGAACGGCGCACCTGGACCCTGGCGGGCGCCGAGGCGGTCGCACCCGAGTCGCTCAAATACCTGAACCGCCTGTCGGATCTGCTGTTCGTGCTGGCGCGCGTCCTGGCGCGCCTCGAAAGCGGCGGCGAAGTGCTGTGGCGGCGCTGAGGCGCGCCAGCCGTTGCGAGATCAGCCGGCGCGCGCGCCGCCAGTCGAACGCCGGGCCCGGATCGGTCTTGCGGCCCGGCGCGATGTCGCTGTGGCCGACCACGCGCCGCGGCGACAGCCCCGGATAGGCGCCGCACAGCACCTCGACGATAGCCGCGAGCGCGCGGTACTGCACCCCGGCGTAGGCGCGGTGATCGCTGCCTTCGAGCTCCACGCCGATGGAAAAATCGTTGCAGGCTTGGCGCCCCCGGTAGCGCGATTTTCCGGCATGCCAGGCCCGGTCGCGGAAGCTGACGAATTGCGCGATCGACCCGTCGCGCCGCACCAGCAGATGCGGCGCCACCCGCAAATCCGCGATCGTGCGGAAATACGGATGCGCGTCGGCGGGCAGGGAATTGGTGAACAGCCGCTCGATCCACGGGCCGCCGAACTCCCCCGGGGGCAGGCTGATGCCGTGCACGACGATCAGCTCCGGCCGCGCTCCGGCCGGCCGCGCATCGTGATTCGGCGACTCGATGAAGGCGGCGCCGCACAGCAGGCCGCGGCGCAGGTCGATCCGCAAAGCCGGCAAGCGCGAATAGGTGCTGCGCATTAAAAACCCCCGCCTCGAGCGGCCGCTGACGGCAACGGCGGCCGGCGTCGGCACATTCGGTCCGGCGTTAGCATATGCGACAATGACGGACAGATGAACGCCGCCGCCGACAATTGCGCCTGACGCGCGTCCATGTCGATGCCGCCCTCGGCGAAGGCATGATCGTCGAGCTGCCGTCCGACGCCTCGGTGCATCTGGCCAGGGTGCTGCGCGCGCGCGGCGGCGAGGACATCGTGCTCTTCAACGGCGATGGCCGCGAATTCCTGGGCTCGATCACCAGTGTGCGCGGCTCGCGCGTGCACGCCGCGGTGGGCGCCGCGGCGCTGGTGGATCGCGAGTCGCCGCTCGCGCTCACGCTGGTGCAATGCGTGCCGCGCGGCGATCGCATGGATTTCATCGTGCAAAAGGCCACCGAACTCGGTGTGAAGCGGATCGTACCGGTGCTGAGCCAGCGCAGCGTGGTGCGCCTCGACGAGCGCCAATCGGCTGCCAAGTCCGCGCATTGGCGTGCGGTCGCCGCAGGCGCCTGTGAGCAATGCGGGCGCAACCGGCTGCCCGTCATCGAATCGCCGCGCCCGCTGCTCTCCTACCTCGGCGGTCCCGGGACGGCGCTGCAGGCGGATGCCGCGCCGCCTCCCGTGCGTCTGTTGCTCGACCCCGATGCCGGGGCCGGCGCCGCCATTGCGCACCCGGCGGGCGGCGCCGACCTCGCGATCGGACCGGAGGGCGGATTCGGACCGGATGAGCTCGAAGCATTTCGGCTGGCGGGATTCACGCGCATCAGCTTCGGGCCGCGCATTCTGCGCACCGAGACCGCGGCGATCGCCGCCGTCGTCTGGCTGCAGTCGCTTTACGGCGATCTGCGCCGGCCGGTGTGAGTAATCCGCGCGGTGCGGGACTATTGCACCCGCTTCAGGCGGGCTCCTGGCCGATGACCGAGGTCTCCTCGGCGATCATCTGCTCGAGCCGTTCCAGATCGGGAATGAGCGGGGTCTCGTTGACCATGCGCACCTGGCAGATGACCGGCGACCTTTCCGCAAAACTGCGGGTCGGATCCGGCCGGATCACGTCCGCATTCACCCGCACCAGCTGCGGAAACCCCTGCGTCAGGATCCCAAAGCAGCCGGACTGCAGCTTGCCGACGGTGGCGTGAAAAACCACGATGCGGGTGCGGCTGGTGACCGGCGGCAGCGCCTGCCCGCAGGCGCCCTCGAAATACACCAGCGGCACGCTGCGGCCGCTCCAACTCACCACGCCGGCATACCACGGCGGCGCGTTGCTCATCTCCGCCGGGGTCTGATAGCCGATCACCTCGGCCACGCAGGCGCGCGGCACGATCAGACGGTCGCCCGCCAGCGGCACCAGCAGGCTGTAGAGCTCTTCGCGCAGATCCGACAAGGTTTCTCTCCGTAAATGCGGCTTATTTCGCAGCCGCGCTGCGGCGATTGACCAGCGGATCGATGGCGTCGAGCAGCTGGGTTTCCTGATAGGGCTTGCCGAGATAGTCGTCGACCCCGAGCTCGATGGCACGCGCGCGGTGCTTCTCGCTGACCCGCGAGGTGATCATCACGATCGGCACGTGCCGCAGTCGCGGGTCGTTGCGCACGTGCGCGGCCACCTCGTAACCGTCCATGCGCGGCATCTCGATGTCCAGCAGAATGATGTCCGGGACGTGCTCCTGCAGCAGCGACAGCGCGTCGACGCCGTCCTTGGCGGTCAGCACGCGCATGCCGTTGCGCTCCAGAAGCCGCTGGGTCACCCGGCGCACCGTGATGGAATCATCCACCACGATGGCGAATTTGCGCCGGTCCCGCTGGTCGAGCGCGGGCAGGTCCGCCGTCCGCGCACGCCATTCCGAACGCACCAGCGAGCCCATGTCGAGAATCACCACCACGCGGCCGTCCCCCAGTATGGTGGCGCCCGCGATGCCGCGGATGGCCGACATCTGCGGCCCCAGCGATTTGACGACGATTTCACGGCTGCCCACCAGTTCGTCGGTGACCAGCGCCGTGGAATGATCGCCGGCGCGGATCAGCACCACGGACATCGACACATCCGATTCGGGCAGGCGGGTGGCGCCGAGACCGACGAAGGAGCCGAGCTGCTGGAAGCGGTACTTTTGATTGCCGTACTCGAACGGCGGCGCGTCCTTGCCGAGATGGCGGGCGACGATGTTCTTCGGCAGACGCACCACGCCCTCCACCGTCGCCAGCGGCAGCGCGTACACCTCCTCGGCGACCCGCACGATCAGCGCCTGGCTGATGGCGAGGGTGAACGGCAGACGGATGGTGAACTTCGATCCCTGGCCCGGCGTCGATTGGATGACCAGTCCGCCGCCGAGCTTCTTGACCTCGGTGGCGACCACGTCCAGCCCGACGCCGCGACCGGCCGCTTGGGTGACCCGCCCGGCGGTGCTGAAACCCGGCTCCAGGATGAGGTGCATGGCCTCCTCGTCGCTGAGCCGGGCATCCGGATCGACCAGCCCCAGCGACACCGCCTTGTCGCGGATCGCTTTCACGTTGATGCCCGCGCCGTCGTCGGCGACCACGATGACCACCTCCGCGCCGTCGCGCTCCAGGGTGACCGTGATGTGGCCGACGTCCGGCTTGCCCAGGGCCGCGCGCCGCTCCGGCGTCTCGATGCCGTGCGCCACGGCGTTGCGCAGCATGTGTTCCAGGGGCGGCACCATGCGCTCCAGCATCTGCCGGTCGAGCTCGGCCGCCGCTCCGAGCACCGAAAGCTCGGCGCGCTTGCCGGTGTCGTTTGCGGTCTGGCGCACCAGGCGGGTCAGGCGCTGCACGTGGCGCTGGAACGGCACCAGCCGCGTGCGCATCAGGCTGTTTTGCAATTCGGTGATGACCCGCGCCTGCTGCGTCAGCAGATTCTGCGCTTCGCGCGCCAGGGTCTCGAGCAGGGCCTGAATGCTCGCGACGTCGCCGGAGGTCTCCGCGAGCGCGCGTGAGTACTGCTGCAGCGCGGAGTAGCGGTCGAGTTCGAGCGGATCGAAATCGCTCTTGCGCGAATCGATGTCGCGGTGGCGGTTCAGCACCTGCGCCTCGGTCTCGATTTCCAGGCTGCGCAGTTGATCCTTGAGGCGCGTCACGGTGCGCGCGAGTTCCGCCAGATTGAAGTCGATCGAGTTCACCTGCTGATCGAGACGCGCGCGGAAGATGCTCACCTCGCCGGCGTTGTTGAGCATGGTATCGAGCAGATCCGCGTCCACCCTGGCCATTTCGGTGCGCTCCGCCGGTGCCGCGTCGCGGCCGGGCAACGCCGGCGTGTCGGCGGCCGGCAGCGCCTCGGCGGCTGGCGCGGCCATCGATACCGGCATGGCTGCGGCAGGCTCCATTGCGGCAGGCTCCACCGCGACGGGCGTTGCAGTAGCCCGCGCCGCCACAGCAGGCGCCGGCGCGGCGATCGGCGGTACGGCGATCGGCGGCGCGACGATCGGCGGTGCGGCAATGGGCGGCGCGACGATCGATATCGGCGCCACCGGCGGCGGCGCGACGGTTGCCGCCGGTGCCTGTGTGAACAGCAGCTGCGCCGGCGCCGGCGTGGGGGCGGGCGTGGACGCCGCAGCCGGCAGCTCCACCGGCTGGGTGATGGCCAGCGGCTGGGTGATGTCGGGTGAGGGCGTCTGCGGCGGCGCGGCGGGCGCCGCCGTCGCGGCTTCCGGCCCCGCCATCAGCATCCGCAGCTGCGCCAGAATGCCGGTGGCCGGCGGCGGCGGCACCCCGTCGCTCACGATGTCGCGCATGCGTCCCAGTTCATCGAGGCTGGCCTGCAGCAGCGCATGCGCCCGATCATCTCCCGGTACCGCGCCGGATTCGATCTGGATCACCAGCGACTCGAGCTCGTGACTCAGGTCGCCCATGGCGCTGATGCCCGCCATCCGCGCGCCGCCCTTCAGGGTGTGCAGCTGGCGCTGCAGGTCGGCCACGCGCTCCTTGTCGTGACGGTTAAGATTCCAGGCAGTCAGCGAGTTTTCGGCGGCCTCCAGCAGCTCGGTGGCTTCCTCGCTGTAGATATTGGCGATCTCCAGGTCAAACTCGTCGTCCGGCGGCGCCACCGACAATGCCGGCATCATGCCGGACATCGCATTCGCGTCGGCGGTGTGCGCCAGCGCGGCATCGAGTTCGGACTCCAGCGCCTGCAGCCTGGCCAGCAGCGACGGCTGCTCCGGGAAGAAGGCCGAGTTCTCGTCGATGTGGGACACCACGTTTTCGATGGCGCCGACCGCCTGCGAGAGCGTCGCCAGCCCGTCATCGGACAGGCCCTGGCCGCTGTCGAACACTTTGCGCATGTAGCGGTTCAACGGCTCCGTGATGCGCACGCCCTGGCGCGCTTCGGCCATCTTCGAGCTGCCGCTCAAGGTGTGAATGGCGCGGTACACGCTCTCCGGCAGGGGATGCGGTGCGGCCTGTCCGGCACGCTTGCGCAGGTAATCGCGTATTTCGGTCAAGTGACTCGCAGTCTCCTTGCTGTAGATGTCGTGCAGCACCGGATCCATGGCGGATGGTGCCGCCAGGCGCAGATCCGGTGGCGGCTGGATCTGAGTTACAGGCGGCGGCTGCACCTGGGGTACGGGCGGCGGCTGCACCTGGGGTACGGGCGCCGGCTGCACCTGGGGTACGGGCGCCGGCTGCACCTCGGGCACGGGTGCCGGCGGGACCGGCGCGGCCTGCGGCGGCGCAGGTGTCGGGAGCGGGGCCGGCCTGACCGCTGCTCGCGGCGGCGGCGAGGCGATCGGCGCCAGGGTGGTGGTGTGCCCGGAACGATCCTCCGGCGCCACGTGCCGCAGCGCGGCCTGTTCCGGATCGAGACCCTCCGCATAGGCATTGGCGCGCGCCATGAGCGAATCCACGCGCATCGGCAGCGGCCGCCCGGTCTCGAGCTTTTCGACCAGCGGCGGCAGTGCGGCGACCGCCGAACGCAGCAGCGTCATCATCCCCGGCGTGCGGGTCAGCGTTTTGTCGAGCAGCCGGTTGAGCAGATTCTCCATGGACCAGGCGAATTCGCCGATCAGGTTCGCGCCGACCATGCGGCCGCTGCCCTTCAGGGTGTGAAAGCTGCGCCGCAGTGTGGCGAGCGACTCCAGGTCCATGGGATTCTGGTCCCACAGCGGAAAGCTCATGCCGATCGAGGCGATCTCTTCCTTCGCTTCTTCGATGAACAATTCCAGGAGCTGCGGATCGGGCGGAGCGGCGAACGGCCCGGCGATCGGCTGGGTGGCGCCGTGCGCGCTCCTGGCCCGCTCCAGGGCCGCGGCCCGCTCGGCCACCGCCGACACGTGCCGCTCGAGCACCTGGGTGACGCCCGCCTCGGCGGCGGGCGCCAGCGAGGGCACGCGCAGCGGCTTTTCCACCTTGAGCGCGTTGATGCAGATCTCGGCGTTGTCGAGCATGTACCACGGATCGTTGCGGCCGCTCTGCAAAGTCTCCATGTAGTATTCGATGCTGACGATGGCATCGGCCACGCGCTCCAGACGCAGCGCATCCGGCGGCGGCGCGCCGGGTTCCACCAGCGTGCGGATGTGCGCGCCGATGGCATCCATCAGCTCCACGGCCCGGCCCTTGCCGAGCATCAGCAGTCCCGCGGTGATCCCGCGCAGCAGCTGCGGCACGTTGTCGAGTCCCTGCGGCGGATAGTCCCCGGCCTTGTGCACGGCGGCCGATACGGCATCCTTGATGCGCGCCAGATTGACGATGCATTCGCGCAGCACCGCTTCGCTCACCAGGCGGAACTCGGCGTCCTCGTCGGCGGGCGGATCGGCCTGTTCGTCGCTGCGCTGTGCGGGCAGGATCAGGCGCACCAGCTGATCGTCGAGGCTGTCCTCGACCGACAACAGCACGCCGGCCACCTTGACGAGCGCCTCCTCGGACGGGGTTTTGCCCATCGAGAGCATTTCCGACAGATCGGTGACCTCCTGCTGCACCCGCTGGCGCAGTGCGCCCAGGCCGAGCACCCCCAGGGTGTCGCTGATCTTCTTCAGCAGATCGAGCTGCGGCGCGAGCTCATCGATGCGACCGCCGCCGCGGCGCACGAAAATGTCGAGCACGTCCTTCACCTTGGACAGATCCTCCTTGATGGCGCTTGCGACCGTGTGCATCAGTTTGACGCTGGGCGCGGACAGGCTTTCGCGCTCGTGCTCGATGGAATCGTCGACGGGCAGCAGCTCCGACAGCCGGAACGAGGCGCGCACCGAGCCGATGCGGCCGCCCTCGGTGGTGGCGCGCGCCACGTAATACAGCAGATTGTTGAGCAGATCGATGGGCGGGTTCTCGCAATAGCGGGTCTCGCCGATCTCGTACAGGGTCTTGATCTGCCGGTCGGCCTGCCCGAGCAGGCGCTTGAGGGTGGCGCTGCCCGGCAGTCCGTTCGCGCGCAGCGCCTCGATCACCGCGCCCGTGACCCACCAGAACTGAAATACCGGCTGGGTGGTCGCGACTTGCTCGAGCTTTTCGGCCACCTTTCCCATGATGTCGAGATTCTGATCGACGCGCTCGCCGCGGATGTAGCCCAGGAGGCCGACCTGAAACCGGGGCCGCAGGCGCCGCGCCCATTGCGTGACGGTGATGGGTGCTTCGCCCGCCTGCAGCGACCGCGGCTGCGGCGACTGGTTGGACTTCAGATTGAGCAGCAGCAGCGTGCCTTCGGAGAGCAGCGGGCTGCCGCGCACCGAGCGCAGGTCGTTGAGCAGCGGCAGCAGCACCAGGGCCAGATCCCGGCCGCCCGAGAGCACCCTCTCGAGATAGGTCGGCAGCTGCACCATGGCGCGCATCAGCGCGTCCAGGCCGTCGAGCTGGCGCTTCTGATCGCCGCTGGCGTCGATCAGATAACGCGTGACGTGCTCCATCTCCTCGGTGAGCAGCGCGGCACCGTACACCTCGACCAGGCGCAGCACCCCGTGCGCGACATGCAGGTGGTCAGCGCACTTTTCGAGCAGATCCCGCTGTTCGGGACGTTCCGCATAGGCCTCGAGCGATTCGCGTGCGTCGGCGAGCGTGATCGCCAGTTCCTTGGCGACCAGATGCAATGTTTGGGAGCTGATGTCGGTCATGCTTGGCAATGGGCGGGCATGCCGTCCTCACGCGCCTAGGCCGCTGACCTTGCGCACCGGGGGGGATTTTCCGCCGGCGGGATTGCCGCTGCCCGCATTGACCGGCTCCTTGAGCGCGGGCAGACGGGTCGAGGAGGCGGCGCTCAGCGTGGTCGTGCCGCCGCCGAAATCGGGCAGCCGGAAGCCGGCGACCGATTTGCGCAACTGCGCCGCCAGGGCCGCCAATTTGCCGATCGAGGTGGACGTTGCGGCGGAGCTATCGGCGGTCTGCGTGGAGATCTCGCGCACCACCTGCATGTTGCGCGAGATGTTGCCCGAGGCCACCGCCTGCTGGCGTGCGCTCGCCGAGATGTTCTGCACCAGGTTGGCGATCTGGTTGGAGACCTGTTCGATCTCCTCGAGCGCGGCACCGGCGTTCTCCGCCAGCAGCGCGCCGCCGACGACGTCGGTGGTGCTGCGCTCCATCGACACGACGGCCTCGTTGGTGTCGGTCTGAATGGTCCGCACCAGCACCTCGATCTGCTTGGTGGCGTTGGCCGCGCGCTCGGCGAGCCGCTGCACTTCGTCCGCGACCACCGCGAAGCCGCGTCCCGCCTCACCCGCCATGGACGCCTGGATCGAGGCGTTGAGCGCGAGGATGTTGGTCTGTTCGGCGATGTCGTTGATCAGCTCGACGATGTTGCCGATCTCCTGCGAGCTCTCGCCGAGCCGCTTGATGCGCTTGCTGGTTTCCTGGATGGTCTCGCGGATGGCATTCATGCCGTCGATGGTGCGGCGCACGGCGTCGCCGCCCTTGTGCGCGATGTCCACCGAATGGCGCGCGACGTCGGAGCAGCGCTCGGAATTCCCGGACACCTCCTCGATCGACGAGGCCATGTCGGCCATCGAATCGCTGGCGGCGGTGATCTGCCGCGACTGCGCGCCGCTGGCCTTGGCCATATGGGCCGCCGCCGCCTGCGTCTGTTTGGTGGCTCCGTCGAGCTGTATCGCGCTGTCATTGATGGTGGTGACCAGTTCGCGCAGCGCCTCGACGGCATAGTTGATCGAATCGGCGATCGCCCCGGTGATGTCCTCGGTGACCGTTGCCTGCACGGTCAGGTCACCGTCCGCAAGACTCGACAGCTCATCCAGCAGCCGCATGATGGCCTCCTGGTTGCGCTCGTTCTCGCGCACACGCAGCTCCGCCGTGCGGCGCACGTTGACCGAATTGCGGTACACCCAGGCGAGCACCAGCAGCGTCAGCAGCGCGAGTCCCAGGCAGCCCAGTATCCACGGCGTGTAGCTGCGGCCGGTGTCGGCCGGTGCGGCCGCGCGGTCGCCCAGTTCTGCCGTGAGCTTGGCGGCGGCCGAGGGCAGCAGGCGTGCGGCGGCCTGCGCCTTCGACAGGGGTTCGGCGGCACCGATGGCCTTGCGCACACTGGCCGCAAACTCCAGGTTGCGCTGCACGAGGATCTTCAGGTGCTTTTCAGCGTCCGCGCCGGTGACGCGCGACAGGGCCAGCCCCGAGTCCTCCCCGGACAGCCCGCGCATGACCTGGTTGAGGAATTCCAGGCTGTCGGCGAGCCGCTGCGCGGCGGGAGCGGCGTCGTTCACTCCCGATGACAGGCCGTTCAGATCCTGCTGGATGCGCTGGATGGTCAGCTCGAAGCGCTCCAGATAACGGCTCATGCCCTCGAGCTTCTGCACCCCCACCGCGCTCGCCAGATCGCCGAGTTCGGACAGCAGCTTCGGTGCCGTTTCGCGCACCTCCAGGCCGGCCTCCTGAATGGCGGCCACCGCCGCGCGCGCGTCGCCGACCGTGGTTGCGGCGTCGCTCAACCGGCGCCAATTCGAATCGGCGAGGTCGGTACCCGGGTGCATGTCCGCGCGCAGCGCCTTCAGCTGCGCCATGCTCTTGGCGAGCGTGTCGAAGGTGCTCGGGTTGCCGCGCAGGGCGTTTTGCGCCTCGTAGGGGATTCGCTGGGCGACGAAGCTGAACTGTTCGACGGTGGGGCCTGCCGGCGGGGCCGTGCGCGTCATGAGCGTCAAGGCGGCGGCAATCCCCAGAAACAGCACGATGATGGAGACCAGCGCCGGCGGCAGCAGCGCCCCCAGGCCGGTATTCTTCTCCGTTCGTGTCGTGTCGTCTTTCAACTCGCCGCCTGCATGAATCCCTGGCTCTCGACCAAACTCTTCAAGCTCAACACCGGCCACACCTCGCCGCCGCGGCGAAACGCGCCGGCCAGGTAATGTTCGCATCGAATCACCGTGGGCGGCACATCGGCGTTGAATTCGCGATCCGCGAAGCGGCGAAACCCCAGCACCTCGTCGACCACCAGGCCCGCGGGGATGTCGCGGTGGTTGACCACGATCACCCGGGTGTTGCGGCCGGCGGCGGTGACACCGCTGCCGAGAAACTGCCGCAAATCCAGCATCGGCAAGAGCTGCCCGCGCACGTTCGCCAGACCCTTCACCCACGCCTTGGCGCCTGGAATGCGCGTTACCGCGGCCGGATAGCCCAGCACCTCGCGCGTCTCCTGGCGCGCCACCAGAAAAGTCTCCCCGCCCATGCGAAACGCGACCCCCACCCACTCGCGGCCGGCAGCGGCGTCCGGCTCGCTGCCGGCGGCCACGCTCCGGCTGCGCTTTTCCAGCTCCTTGAGCAGTTCGAACGGCCGGTCGCGCAGGCTGCGCAGGCTGTCCTTGGATCCGCTGTCGGCGCTCGTCATATGGCGAGGGCGGCCGTCGCCTTGTCGACCAGAGCCTGGGCGGACACCGGTTTGACCAGATAATCCACCGCCCCCTGGCGCAAGCCCCACACCCGATCCGTTTCCTGACCCTTGGTGGTCACCATGATGATGGGAATCTGGCTGGTCTGCGGATCCTTGGCCAGCGCCCGGGTCGCCTGATAGCCGTTGACCCCGGGCATGACAATGTCCATGAAGATCAGGTCCGGCTTCATCTCCTTCGCCTTGCGGATGCCTTCGGCGCCGTTCTCGGCGGCCGCGGTCTTGAAGCCGTGTTTCTCCAGGGCCTTCTGCATCACGAATACTTCGGTGGGTGAATCGTCGACAATAAGAATCAATGCCATGCGCGGATTCTCCGTCATTTGCCCACGTGCGCCTCGATGGCGCCCAGCAGTTCGTCCTTGGTGAAGGGTTTGGTCAGATAATGTTCCGAGCCCACGATGCGGCCGCGCGCACGGTCGAAAAGACCGTCCTTGCTCGACAGCATGATCACCGGGATCTGCTTGAACACCTTGTTGTGCTTGATCAGTGAACAGGTCTGATAGCCGTCCAGCCGAGGCATCATGATGTCCACGAAAACGATGTCCGGCTGGTGATCGGCGATCTTCGACAGCGCGTCGAAGCCGTCGATCGCCGTGAACACCTCGCAGCCCTCCTTGGTGAGCAGCGTCTCGGCCGTGCGGCGGATGGTTTTGCTGTCGTCGATGACCAGCACCTTCAAGCCCGTGAGCTTGGCTTTGTCGTTCGTGATCGCGCTCTCCATCGACCCGTCCTTCTAAGGCTCGTATTAGCCGGGTGCTGTATGTGCTGGAATCCTGTGGCTTTTTAACATATCCATGCGTTGCAAGCCACGGCAAGCCCTCCACATTTCGACCCAAGCGAGCGCAAACGACGGAGGCCTGGTTCACAGTTCTCAGAGGTCGCTGCTGCGGCACGGGCTTGCGCTAGACTGCGACGCGCCGCCGGCTTTTCGAGGCGGCGAAGGAACCCGCATGTCTTCCGGACTACGTCTCGTCGTGATCATGGACCCCATCGAGGCGATCAAGCCGGCCAAGGACAGCACCCTGGCGATGCTGTTGGCGGCACAGGAGCGCGGCTGGCAGCTGCATTATGCGGAACAGCGCCATCTATGGCTGCGCGACGGGGTGGCCCACGCGCGCCTGGCGCCGCTCGCGGTGTACGACGACACCGCGCACTGGTTCGAGCGCGGCGCGCCGGTCGCTGCCCCATTGGGCGATTACGACGTCATTCTGATGCGCAAGGATCCGCCGTTCGACATGGAGTACATCTACACCACGTATGTGCTGGATCGCGCCCGCGAGCAGGGTGCGCTGGTGGTGAACCACCCGCAGGGACTGCGCGATATGAACGAGAAGGTCTACACCGCGTGGTTTCCACAATGCTGTGCACCGACCCTGATCACCCGCGACATGCACGACATGAGCGAGTTCCTGCGCGAACACGGCAGGGCGGTCTGCAAGCCGCTGCACGGCATGGGCGGCCGCTCCATATTCGTCCTGGAGAGCGGCGATAAGAACCGCAACGTGGTATTTGAAACCCTCACCGACTACGGCACCCGCTTCGCCATCGTGCAGCGCTATCTGCCGGAGATCGTCAGTGCGGGGGACTGCCGGATCATCCTGGTGAACGGCGATCCGGTGCCATTCGCGCTCAAGCGCGTGCCCAGCGGCGATGACAACCGCGGCAATCTGGCCGCGGGGGCCCGCGCCGAAAGCCGCCCGCTCAACGAGCGTGACCGCTGGTTGTGCGCGCAAATGGGGCCGAAGCTGCGCGCAGCGGGCATGATTTTCGTCGGAATCGACGTCATCGGCGATTATGTCACCGAGATCAACGTCACCAGTCCGACCGGCATCCGCGAACTAAACAAGCAAAACGGTGTCGACATTGGTGGCATGCTGATGGACGCCATCGTGGACATCCTGGGCGGATCGTGACTCCGGATCTGATCAAGGCCGCACTGCCGCCGGTCTCCGACCGGTTGTTGACCACCTGCTTCCTCGCGTTGCTGCTGCATGGCATCCTCATCCTGGGCATCACCTTCAGTCCGCCGCGCGCTGCCGGCGGCGATGGGCCGCCCGCCCTGGAGGTCATTTTGGTGAACGACCAGGTTCCGGCGGCGCAGGACAATCACAACGCCCGCTATCTGGCCGAGCGCAGCCAGCACGGCTCCGGCAACACGCCGCGGGACGAACGCGCCCTGATCCCGAAATCCTCCGCGCTGGCGCTCGACCGACTCGGCGTCGCCAGCGGCGACGGGGTGGCCGCGCAGCACGACGCCGCCGGCGAGGGCGATGAGGAAATGCTCACGACCCGCTGGCCGGCGGTGAGAATCCAGTACTTCGCGGGCCCCCAAGTGCCCCACGACACGCCCCAGCTGCCGCTGCTGCTCGAGAAAAAGCCGGATTTGGGCATGACCCCCAACGATGACGGCGTGGCTTTGCGCCTGCGTGGCGAGACGAAGGATCAGTTGTGGATCTCCGCCGACACCCGGCAATCCGATCTGGCCGTGTATCTGGACGCGTGGCGACGTAAAGTGGAGCGCGTGGGAACGATGAACTTTCCGGACGCGGCGCGCCGCGCGAAACTCTCCGGCACGCCGGTGCTCGAGGTCACGGTGGCCGCCGACGGTAGGCTGACGGACGCAGTTGTGCGCCGCAGCAGCGGACACCCCGAAATCGACGAGGCTGCCATCCGGATCTTGCGGCTGGCCGCGCCATTCGAACCCTTTCCCCGCGAACTCGGCGCCACGCACGACGAAATGCGCATCGCCTACGAATGGCAATTCCTGGATGGCGCCGCGCAGGGACCCGGCGTTTTCATTGCGGCACCGGAGGCGGTGGATCCATGATGCCGGCATCGTGAGCGAATCGGGCTATCTGACCAACCAGCTGCTGATCGCCATGCCCTCGATGGCGGATCCGAATTTTTCCCAGTCCGTGGCGCTGATCTGCGATCACAGCTCGCACGGTGCGCTCGGCCTGATCCTCAACAAACCGCTGCCCATGCGCATGGGCGAGATCTTCGAGCAGCTGGAGATCAGCATCGCCCAAGGGCCGCTGCGCGAGCGCGAGGTGCTGCGCGGCGGACCGGTTCAGACCGATCGCGGCTTCGTGGTGCATCCGGCCGGCGGAACCTGGGAATCCACCCTCAAGGTGTCCGACGCCATCCACGTGACCACCTCGCGCGACATCCTGGCGGCCATGGCCCGCGGCGAAGGTCCGACCGAGGCGGTGGTGGCGCTCGGCTATGCGGGCTGGGGAGAAGGCCAGCTGGAGGACGAGATCCGCGCGAATGCGTGGCTGTCCGCGCCGGTCGACTCGGCCATCATTTTCGATCTGCCGTTCGAGTCGCGCTGGGAGGCCGCGGCCCGCCTGCTCGGTGTCGAGCTGTCGCGCATCAGCGCGATCAGCGGCAACGCCTGATGGCCGCCGCCCCGGCGCCACGGCTCATTCTGGCTTTTGATCTCGGACTGCGGCGCATCGGCGTGGCGCACGGCGACACCCTGACGCGCACGGCCGCGGCGCTCGCGACCCTGCACGGCGGCCCGCAAGGGCCGCCGTGGGACATGATTCATTCCTTGGTGCGCGATTGGCAGCCCACCCTGGCGGTGGTCGGCCTGCCGTATAATGCCGACGGCTCCGAGAGCGCCATGTCGGCGGCGGCACGCGGCTTCGCGGCCGAGCTGACCCGCCGCTGCGCCCTGCCCGTGACGCTTGTCGATGAACGCTTTTCGTCGCTGGAAGCGCAGGCGAGGCTGCGGGAGGCGCGCGAATCCGGGCTGCGCAAGCGGCGGGTGGCCAAGGCCGACGTCGACGGCGCCGCCGCCTGCGTGATCTTGGAGCGCTGGTTCAGTGGATCAACCTGAGGCGCACATGCGTTCACAACAAGACGGCGCCGGCGGCCTGCGCCATCTCGTCACCCTCGACGGCCTCGCACGCGACGCCCTGACGGCGATCCTCGACCGCGCCGAGAGCTACCGCCGCTTTCCGGGACAGCCGGCCTACGAGGGCCGCGAGCTGGCCGGCGTCACCGTCGCCAATCTGTTCTTCGAACCGAGCACGCGCACACGCGCCTCCTTCGATCTGGCCAGCCGCCGCCTCGGTGCGCACGTCATCAATCTGGACCTGCAGTCGAGCTCGCGCGCCAAGGGCGAGACCATGCTCGACACGATCTACACCCTCGAGGCGATGAACACCGATGTGTTCGTGATCCGCGATTCCGAGGCGGGGCTGCCCGAATTTCTCATCGACCACGTCGCGCCCCACGTCTCGGTGATCAGCGCCGGTGAGGCCCACCTGTCGCATCCCACCCAGGGCCTGCTCGATGCGCTCACCATCCGCTCGCACAAGCGTCGCTTTGCGGGCCTCAAGGTGGCGATCGTGGGCGACATCAGGCACTCGCGCGTTGCCCGCTCCGCCTCGCAGGTGCTCTCGACGCTCGGCACCACGGACCTGCGGCTCATCGGACCGCAGTCGCTGCTGCCGCCGGAGGATGAATTTCGCGGCGCGCAGCGCTTCACGCGGATCGAGGACGGCATCGCGGGCGCCGACGTGGTGATGATGCTGCGCATCCAGAAGGAGCGCATGGCGCAGGCCGCGGCGCTCGACGACGCCGCGTACTTTCGTGAATACGGACTGGATGCGAAGCGGCTCAGGCTCGCCAGCCCGAGCGTGCTGATCATGCATCCCGGACCCATGAATCGCGGCGTCGAGATCGAATCGGCCGTCGCCGACGGACCGCGGTCGGTGATCCGCGAACAGGTCAACAACGGTGTCGCGGTGCGCATGGCGGTGCTCGCCGCCATCGCCGCGACCCTGACCCGTCATCGCAGGCCGCTGTGAGCCTCGCGCCCGACACGGCCGGCGGCGGCGCGGTGGCGCCGGCGGCGCATCGCGGGACGATATTCGTCGAGGACGATGCCGTGGTGCTGCGGCAGACCGCGTTCGCGGCCGGCCAGTTCATCATCCGCATCCAGGCGCCGCGCTGCGCCGCGGCCGCCATGCCCGGATCGTTCGCGCATGTGCGCTGCGACGAGTCGCTGCCCATGCGCCGGCCGCTGTCCATCATGCGCGCCCATGCCGCCGAGGGCTGGATCGAGATCCTGTACAAGGTCCACGGCCACGGCCTCGAGCTGCTGTCGCGGCGCAAGCCGGGCGAACACCTGGCGCTCATGGGGCCGATCGGCGTCGGCTTCAGCCTGCACGCCGGCCGGCCCCGCGGCCTGTTGATCGGCGGCGGCGTCGGCATTCCGCCCATGGTGTTTCTCGCCGAGACGCTGGCGGGCCGCGCACCCTGGCGGCCGCTGGCGCTGTTCGGTTCGGAGATTCCCTTCCCGTTCAAGTCCCGGCCCTCCACCATCCTGGTGCCGGGAATGCCGGCGGGTGCGATCGCTTCCATGCCCCTGCTCGAGGAATGGGGCGTCGCCAGCCGCCTGGCGAGCTGCGCGGGCTACGCCGGCTGCTACGACGGCTTCGTCACCGCACTCGCGGCCGACTATCTGCTTACGCTGAATGCCGCGGCGCTCGCCGAGGTGGAGCTGTTCGCCTGCGGCCCGACGCCGATGCTGCAAGCGACCGCACGGCTCGCACGGCAGTTCAAGGTCCCCGCGCAGGTGTGCCTGGAGGAGTTCATGGCCTGCGCGGTGGGCGGCTGCGCCGGTTGCGCCGTGGCGGTGCACACGCCCGCCGGGCCGGCCATGAAGCGCGTCTGCGTGGACGGTCCGGTGTTCGACGCGGCCGCGGTGTTCTTTGCCGGACCCGGCTCAGCGGACGGCGAGCAGGAATAGCCGCGGGAAGGGCAGCAGCACGCCGCCACCGGGCAGCGGCGGCAGTATGCGCCGCACGCCGGCGAGGTAGCGCTCGAGATAGGCGCCCCGCTCAGCCTGCTCGAGAGGCTCGAGGAAGGGCCGCAGCCCGCTGCCCTTGAACCAGTCGACCACGTCGCCGGGGCCGCCTGCGAGCGCGTGAAAATAGGTGGTGCGCCAGATCTCCACCTGCGTGCACCGCACCCGCAGCATCGCGTAATAGCCCTCGGCGGTGGCCGGCGCCGTGCGCTGCCGCGCGGCGCCGGCGAGCTTGGCCGCCCATGGTCCGTCGAGCGCGATGTCGCGCATCAGCCGCTGCACCGGCTCATCCAGATTGTCGGGCATCTGCACGGCGAGGCAGCCGCCCGGCGCGAGCCTGCCGGTGAGCGCCGGCAGCAAGGTGGCATGGTCCGGCAGCCACTGCAGCACGGCGTTGGCAAGCAGCAGGTCGAACGGTCCGGGGTCGCCCCAGGATTCGAGGTCTGCCAGTTCAAAACGCAGTCCGGGCAGGCGGCTGCGGGCCGCTTCGATCATGTCGGGCGAGCTGTCCAAGCCGGCCACCGCGGCGCCGGGAAAGCGCGCGGCCAGAAGCTCGGTGGAATTGCCCGGACCGCAGCCGAGATCCATGGCGTTGCGCACGGCGATGGGCGGCAACGCCGCCAGCAGATCGCGGATCGGGCGGTTGCGCTCAGCCTCGAACAGAGAATATTGTGCCGCCGACCACGTCATCGACTAAAACCCCCGCGCCAGGCGTCGCCCCAGGCGTCGCCGGAAGCGCCCGCCGGCAATTGCATCAATCCGCGTCCCATGTTGATGCGGGTGCCCGGCAGCCCGCTGCACAGTGACACGCCGGCGGGTGCGAACACAATGACGGTGGAACCGTGCTCGAACCAGCCGAGCTCCTCGCCCTTGCACGCCGCGACGTCGCAGGGGATCACGTGCGGCCCCCGATAGCGCAGATGCAGCCGCACGTCCAGAAAGCGCAGACGGATGCTGGCCACCAGGATGGCCGCCACCGGCACCAGGGTGATCAGGCGGCCGCAGGCCAGCCGGCAGCGGATGATGGCGCGTTCGTTCTTGCAGAACAGCCGCTCGATCCGCTGCAGGGCGATCGGATTGACATTCCAGGTGTCGCCGGAGATGTAGTTGACCTGTTCGATGCGGCAGTCGGCCGGCGCATGAAACCGATGGTACATGCCCGAGGTCAACCTCAGGGTCGCATAGCTGCCGCCGCGGTAATATCGTACCAGCGCCGCGTCCCCCAGCAGATCCATCAAGGGATAGGGAAATCCCTTGGCCTGCAGCACCGCGCCCTCGGTCACCGTGCCGCAGGCACCCACGATCGCATCGCAGGGACTCGCGAGCAGCGCCGGATCCCGGTCGATGGGCCGCGCGCCCTCGGCCAGTTCGCGGGTGAAGCAGTCGTGCAGGCTCGAGAAGCGTGCCCGCCGGGAATCGCTCAGATCCAGTTCGGTGAACAGCCGCCACACCGCGATGCCGGCGCGGCACAGCCACGGCTGCTCCAGCCGGCTGAGCCACCCCATGAGTCGCGTCAGCGCGCGCCGCGGGATGCGGTTGGTCAGCAGGAAATTCAGGTCCTCCTGCAGCAGCCGCAGGATCGCCGGGCGCCGCGTCCGCCCGGTCATCGAAGTGTCATCGCCATGCAATACAGTG
>Ga0182012_10000714_pt1 | contig 36594 bp, 33 predicted proteins | sample 612S2SmetaG_FD_120486 | JGI IMG/M metagenome (GOLD analysis project Ga0182012, IMG submission 120486) | Permafrost microbial communities from Stordalen Mire, Sweden - 612S2S metaG | ecosystem: Environmental > Terrestrial > Soil > Wetlands > Permafrost | place: Sweden: Stordalen | collected...
ATTCGTCAACCTGCCAGTTTTCAATCAATCCACACAAGCGGCGGAACCCAAGTTCCGCCCACTCCGATCCCAAACACATCCCGCGTTCTGCTAGCATCAAATTTAGTGCACATTTGATGTGGAGGCGAAATGCTGAATATCAGCACCGACATTCATTCCCTGAGCGATTTCAAGCGCAACACCAGCAACTTTGTAGAACAGATGCGCGGCAGCGGCCACCCGCTCGTCCTCACCATCAATGGAAAGGCCGCCATCGTTGTGCAGGATGCCGCCGCCTATCAGGAACTCCGAGATCGCGTCGATGAACTGGAATCCCTCGCCGGCATAAAACGAGGACTCAAAGACGTGGCCGCCGGAAAAGTCACACCTCTCAAACAATTCGAAAAAGAATTCCGCTCCAAGCATGGCCTATCGAGTCGTTCTCGCTGACTCTGCAAAAACCGACGCGGACCATCTCTGGAACTGGGTGGTTTCGCAGGCTCCTAGAAAAGGGCCAGCTTGGTTTGAACGTCTCATCGATGCTCTATATTCCTTAGAAACCCTCCCTCAGCGCTGTCCGAAAGCACGCGAAGCCGACACAGCAAAACGCCCAATCCGCTGCTTGCTGTTTGGCAAACGTCACGGAGTTTATCGAATACTCTACGAGATTGACGAGAAGCGCCGCACCGTGTGGATACTCCACATCCGTCATGGGGCCCTCAAAGATCTTCCTTCGTCCGAACTGGCAAACATACCGCGCGAAAATTAGTTGGAAACCAAAATCCTTCAAGATCCCCCCGCCCCCTCAATCATCCCCCGCACCACCCTCTCCGCCTCCTCCTTCTCCCCCCTCCCCAACATCCCCAAAACCTCCGAATCCACAATCCGATACCACAACTCCCGCCTAGCCCCAAACTCTTTGATCCGCCCCGTAATCTCCGGCCGCACCTTCTTCAACAACTCCAAAAAATCCGTATACTCCGGCCCAATCTCCAGCTGAAACTTCTCCTTCAACCGCACCGCCACGGCGGGCGCCCACCCATTCGTCGAAATAGCAATCGTCAACTCTCCGCGCCTATGAATCGACCCAAAACTAAACCGGCAATGTTCCGGATCATCCACGCAATTACAAAGAATCCCCAGTTCCTCCGCCATCCGGAAAATCGCCGAATTATCCTCCAAATCGCTGATTACCAAAAACAGCCCATCCAAATCCGCGTCCACAAACCCGCGCCTCTCCCAACGAATCAACCCCCCCGCCGCCATCGCCTCAATCGCCGCCTCCGCTTGCGGATTCACATACACCACCTCCGCCGATGCATCCACCAGCGCCTGCACCTTCCCCGCCACCTCATACCCCTCGCCCGTCACTAGGCACCGCTTGCCTGTCAAATCCAAAAACACCGGAAAACGAAAATTCATACCTTCGAATCGAGCCTAACAGGAATCGCCTCCGCTTATCCTGGTAGCTTGCCTGTACCACGCCTCTATCTGATCGACACTTTCGGCTTCATCTTCCGCGCTTATCACGCCCGCGCCCGCAGTGGCGCACCGCCCATGCGCACCACCACCGGCCTCTCTACCGAAGCCGTCCTCATCTTCCACAACATGCTGCGCAAGCTCATGGCGTCCTTCAAGCCCGATTACATCGCCGCCATCTTCGAATCTTCCGAGCCCACCATCCGCTCCACCCAGTTCGCCGAATACAAAGCCAACCGCACCGAAATGCCCCCCGATCTCGCCGAGCAGATCCCCTACATCCGCCGCCTCCTCGACGCCTTGCATATCCCTATCCTCCAATTCCCCGCCTACGAAGCCGACGACGTCATCGGCGCCATCGCCTGTCGCGAACCCGCCAAACCTCTCGAAGTTGTCATCGTCTCTAGTGATAAGGACATGCTCCAACTTGTCAACAAACGCGTTTTCATGCTCAACCCAATGAAAGACGACGAGTGGTACGACGAAGCCAAAGTCGAAGAGTTCATGGGCGTCAAGCCTTCCCAAGTAGCTGACCTACTCGCCCTCAAAGGTGATGCCATCGATAACATCCCCGGCGCTCCCGGCATTGGCGATAAAGGCGCGCGCGACATCGTTACCAAATTCGGCTCGGTCGAAGAAGCCCTCAACCGCGCTGCCGAAGTCGAACGCAAAATGTACCGCGAGAGTCTCCAAAACAATCGCGCCCAAATCGAACTCAGCAAGAAACTCGCTACCATCCAAACCGATATCCCCGTCGAATGGGATCTCGCCAACCTTCGCACCCAAACCCCCAACTTCACCGCTCTCAAACCCTTCTACAAAGAACTCGAATTCTTCAGCCTCCTCAAAGACCTCCCACCCGAAGACGATAGCGCCACTCGCGACTACTCCACCCTCGACAACGCAGCCGCCATCGAAAAATGGCTCACCGCTCGCCCCAAAGATGCACCGCTCGCCATCGCCCTCGATCTCACCAATTTCTTCATCGGCCTTTCATACAAAGCCGGCGTCGGCCGCGCCATCCCACTCGCCTCTCTCGACGCCCTTCGTCCTACTCTCGAATCGCCCGACGTCCGCAAAATCATTCACGACGCCAAAGCCTTCCTCATCGATCTCCACCGCCTCGGCATCACTCCGCAAAATCTCAGCGAAGACGTCATGCTCTACACGTTCCTCCTGAATGCCGACCCCGGCGGCGTCTCTCCCGAATCCCTCGCCGAACGCTTCCTCGATCGCAAACTCAACGCCGCCGCCGAGCAACAAGCCGAAGCCACTCTCGCCGTCGCCGAACTCTTACGCCCGCAAATCGAAGCGCAAGAACTCCGTTCCGTCTATCACGACATCGACCTTCCCCTCGCCCCCGTCCTCGCCCACATGGAGATGACCGGCATTCGCGTCGACACCGCCGTCCTCGCCGAACTCTCCACCCGCCTCTCGGCGCAAATCGATTCCATCGCCCAACAAGTTTACGAATCCGCCGGCCATCCGTTCAACATCAACTCGCCTCAACAACTTGGCAAAGTGCTGTTCGAAGAAATGAACCTCCCCTCACCCGTGAAATACGGCAAAGGCAAAACCGTCTCCACCGCCGCCGATATCCTCGAAGGCCTCGCCCCCGCTTATCCCGTCGCCCAACAAGTCCTCGATTACCGCCAGCTCTCTAAACTCAAAGGCACTTACATCGACGCCCTCCCGCTTCTCATCCGTCCCGAAACCCACCGCGTCCACACCACGTTCAATCAAGCCGGCGCCGCCACTGGTCGTCTCTCATCATCCAACCCAAATCTGCAGAACATCCCCATCCGCACCGAAGAAGGCCGCGAAATCCGCGCCGCTTTCATCCCCGAACCCGGCTGGGAACTCGTCGTTGCCGACTACTCCCAAATCGAACTCCGCCTCCTCGCCCACATGTCCGGCGACCCTGTCCTCGTCGATTCCTTCACCAATGACGAAGACATCCACACCCGCACCGCCGCCGAAGTCTTCAAAATCAATCCCCTCATGGTCACCCCCGAAATGCGCCGCTCCGCCAAAGCCGTCAACTTCGGCATCGTCTATGGCCAAACGCCCTTCGGCCTTGCGCAGCAGCTCGGCATCACTCGCAAAGAAGCCGAAACCTACATTTCCCGCTACTTCGAACGCTACGCCGGCGTCCGCGAATTCATTGATAAAACCATCGAAGAAGTTCGTGGATCGGGTGTCGCAAAAACGCTCCACGGCCGCCGCCGCGCCATCCCCGACATGCACTCGCGCAACCCCTCCGCCCGCTCCTTCGCCGAACGCACCGCCGTCAACACCCCGTTGCAAGGCACCGCCGCCGATCTCATCAAAATCGCCATGATCCGCATCGCCCGCTTACTAACTGAGAAGAAAATGCAATCCCGCCTCTTACTGCAGGTGCACGATGAATTAGTGCTCGAAGCTCCGCCCAACGAGAAGGACGATCTAAGAAATTTGGTAAAGAAAGAAATGGAATCCGTATATCCCATCAACGTGCCCCTCAAAGTCGATACCGGCACCGGGGTAAATTGGAGAGACGCAAAATAATGAAGCGAAAACAAATCCTGATCCTCGCCGGCGCCTGCGCCCTGGTCTGCGCTGCCATCGCCGCCACTGTCCCGGCCACCAAGAAGGCCGCGCCCAAGCCGCCGCCCATCCCGGCCGAATACAAAGTTAAATTTGAAACCACCAAAGGTGACATCGTCATTCAAGTCCATCACGATTGGGCTCCTCTCGGCGCCGATCACTTCTACGAACTCGTCACCAAGGGCTATTACAACGACAATGCCTTCTTCCGTGCCGTCAAAGATTTCGTCGTGCAATTCGGCATGCATGGCGACCCAAAGGTCACCGCCAAATGGAACGCTCTGCCCATTAAAGACGATCCTTCCAAGAAAATTCCCAACAAACCAGGCACCGTTGTGTTTGCCCAAACCAGCATGCCCAATTCCCGTACCACGCACATCTTCATCAACCTCAGAGACAACTCCGAAGGTCTCGATGCTATGGGGTTCACTCCCTTTGGAGAAGTCATCTCCGGCATGGATGTCGTCAACAATCTCTACACGGGTTACGGCGACGGCCCGCCCTCGGGCGGCGGCCCTGATCAGGAAGCCCTAGCCCACGGCGGCAATACGTATCTGAAAAAGGATTTTCCCCTTCTCGACTACATAAAGAAAGCCACTGTGATCGACCCACCGCCTCCCGCGCCCGTCGTTCACAAACCAGTAGCCACCGTCAAACGTACCGCCACCTCCACCAAAAAGTAGGGCGGGCCTCCTGGCCTGCGGCGGAGCTCCCGCTCCGCCTACTTCTCCATATGATTCACCAACTCCAGCGGCCGCACCCCCGTGCGGTCGCCCGTCAACCATACCAGCCGCTCCTCTAACTCCTCCCGTCGAATCTCCCCCAACACCCGCGCCACAATCACGCCCTTCTCATCAACAAACGCAGTATCCGGCACCCCCTCTCCCATGTGCAGTAAATCGAGTTCATCTGACGACGCCCCCAGCCAAACCGCAAATCTCACACCATACTTCTCAACAAAATCCGCAATCTTACTCTTCCCCTTCTCCTCATCCACTGACACCGCAATAAACACCACGCCCTTCGCCGCCCACGTCTTCTCCGCCTCAACCATCATCGGCATCTCCTCCCGGCACGGCCCACACCAAGTCGCCCAAAAGTTCAACACCACCACCTTGCCCCGGTAATCACTCAGCCGAACCTTCTTGCCCTCCAGGTCTCTCAACCGAAGTTCCGCTGGCTTATCGGCCCGCACTAACCCCGCAAACAATAATCCAATCAAAATCAAAGCGCGACACATAGACTCTTATGTACCGCAGATCGTCCGCCAATCACCTCATCCAAAAGGCTGACGTAAAAACCAATCATCTATCCGATGACACTACTCAACAAAATCTACTACCCTTACGAAGTCAGTAAGTCCAAGTAAGGAAACTCAATGACATTCTTCAGGGTCTTTTCACAACTGTCCCCATACGCACGCCCCCGTTTGGGAGGTCTGCTCTTTATCCTCGGATCCACTTGTCTCCCATCTCTACTCTGCGTCTCCCACGCCTATGGCCAAGGCTGCATCGTCTCAAGGTCGAACGGAGAACAGGGAGGTCCCGAGAGTGAAGGCGGCTATCTCGCTCCCGGCGACTGGGAGTTCGGCATCGGTTACCGCCACCAGTTCTCCTATATTCACTTCGTAGGTGCCGTCGAACAGAATTACCGCACGCAGTTAGGTACTCAAGTCGAAAACAAGATCAATCTTGAGAACTTCACCGCCACTTATCAACTTTCTCACCGTTTCAGCATCACCGCCGATATCCCACTTCTTACCGCCAGCCGCCACACCAATAACTCTCCCATCATCTACACCTCCGCCGGCATCGGGGACTCTTCCGTTCTGGCTCAAGGCTGGATCTGGGATCCCCGCGAAAAAACCTCCGGCAACGTGCAGCTTGGACTCGGTGTCCTGTTCCCCACTGGTAAAGACAACGTGCAAAACACCACCAGCGTAAATGGCGTCACCACAACCGCGCTCGTCGATTACTCCATCCAGCCTGGCCAAGGTGGTTGGGGCATTCCATGGTCATGGGTTGCCTACAAGAATTGGCGCTCCAGTCAGTTCTATTTCAACGGCAGCTACACCATGATGACCAAAGATCTCGGCGCCCGCCGCAGCAACACGAATAACCCGGTGACACTCACCCAATTCAACGCCGTGACGGATCAGTATCTGATGGAAGGCGGCCTCGCTCATCCGCTCTCCAAAGTCCGCGGACTAACCGTCCTCTTCGGACCCCGCATGGAGGGCGTCCCCGCCAAGAATCTCCTCCCAGTCGGAGATAATCTCGGATTCCGCCGCCCCGGCTTCGCTGTCTCCGTCGAACCCGGAATCCAATATGCCCGCAACGGCAACGTGCTGTCGATCACGATTGCCCGCGCCATCTATCGCGACCGTACCCGCAGCGTCCCCGACGTCCTCACCGGCGGCCACGGCGACGCTGCCTTCGCCAACTGGGTCTGGCTCGCCAACTACACCTTCCGCGTCCGCCACGTCGACAACTCCCATGCCGACCAAGCCCACACCGCACCCACTCACAACGGAAACATCTAATCGGTGAGGCAGGCGCTGTCGCCTGCCTTTTCATTCTTATTCATCAATGCCCCGCCGGTGGCATCTGATCCTTGATCTGTCCGGGTCCGCTGCCACCCCCCATACGGCAATGCCAATCGCCAAAGGTGTCTTTATAACAGCTGCCCTGTGTCCCCGACAGTGGGTACTTGTAACAGTTATGGGTGTTCGCGAAAGCATTCAGCATGGTGGATTGCACTCCACATTGATACCTCGTGTAACTGCCGCGAATATCATACACGGTCGACTTCGTGTCGATCGCCGTGTAACTTGAATCAAGGCTGTAGTTAAAAGGTCTGGCGCTTCCCACCTGAACCACTACATCGCTGGTGAGGTAGATAGTATCGCGAGAAAAAATGCCCTCATTGTCACACGCAAAATATTGTTTGGCTGTCGCGGCATTGATCGGAGCTTTCCGGTTCGTGCAAATGGCGGGTTCTCGCGTGCCAAATTTCCCGCCAATCTCCCCTTTAGGACGATTATTGATGGCATTGGCCGTTTCTGTTGCTACTTTCAGTTCCTCTGCAGTCGGCTGGTAGTGCCGTAAGTAATTCGGGTCAGCGTTCACTGGCAGAGCCAACGGCCCCTGATTCACGTAGTAGCTCCCGGCGTTCAGCGGAGTAGCGATAGTGACTGTAAACCAGGTATACCCCATTTTCATCTGGGCCCAATCGCCAACCTTAAAATCATCCACCGCCCATGCGGAAGCGTTCTGTATCAAGCCGGCCAGCAGCGCCACGGCTAATAGTCCACATCGGATTCGTTTCATTCGTTTCACTCCTCGTAGCTATAAAGCGAAAAAGCCGCTCCGGAACCGTCACTTATTTTTCCCGAAAAGGGACAGACGACCTTACGTTTTCCATCCTCTTTCACTATCGATCCGCCCATCACCTTGCAGCGCAGCACACCCGCCATTTGAAGAAGGGTTTGAAAGTGACGCTTCGCAAGAAGTCATAGCAAAGCAACTGCGGCAGCAAAATCGATCTGCCATTGATCCTAATCCTCCGACGGTGACCGATTTTGAAAATAAAGTTTCTTCAATAGCCTCAACCACTTGCGCAAAATTTACACATTTGCCCCGAACGCCGGCATTCCAAAATCGAACTGAAAGGTAGGATCACATGTTAACGAACAGCAACTGCCCAACTTGGCTTGCGGCAAAATCACAAATCATCGATTCCGTGTTGCAAACAAAGGTGTTAGCGAATTCTGCTTCGTAAAAAACGCTGTTTCTTCGCCCTCGAAAAACGCGCCGTCACTACCCTCTTTTTCGCCCGCGCGCGATGATGAAAGCTGACGATGGAAAAGCCAAAGCGATCTGAATCTTTAAAAACACTGCTGCCCGAAGTGATGGCGTTACTGAAGCCGCGGCGCGGGCTGCTCCTAATTGGTGCAGTGCTCATGCTGATCAATCGAGTCTGTGGTTTGGCACTCCCCTTCAGCACAAAATATCTGGTGAACGATGTCATGCTGAAGGGCGAGTTCAAACTGCTGCTGCCGATTGTCTTGACAGTAGTGGCGGCCACCATTATTCAAGGTGTGACCTCGTTTTCACTCACGCAACTGCTTTCGAAATCGGGCCAGCGTTTAATTTACGAAATGCGCATCAAGATTCAAGATCACATCGGCCGCCTGCCGGTGCGCTTCTACGATGCCAACAAAACAGGCACTCTCGTCTCGCGCATCATGAGCGACGTAGAAGGCGTCCGCAACCTCGTAGGTACAGGCTTGGTTGAGTTAGTCGGCGGCATTTTAACAGCAATCATCGCCACCGTGCTCTTGTTTCGCACAAGCGCAACCATGACGTCCATCGTACTCGTCGTCTTGTTGGCGTTCGGTGCTGTGCTGCAGCGGGCGTTCAAAACAGTGCGTCCAATTTTCCGGGAGCGCGGCAAGATCACTGCGGAAGTCACCGGGCGCTTAACCGAAACCTTGGGCGGCGTCCGCGTGATCAAGGGTTACCATGCCGAAGATCGCGAAGCCGGCATCTTTGCCAAAGGCGCGCAACGCCTGCTCGACAACGTGTTCCAAAGTTTGACAACAATTTCGCTGATGACCCTCGCGTCCACCGTCCTCATGGGCTTGGTGGGCGCGGTCATCATGTACCTGGGCGCGCGCCAGATTGCCGCGCACAAAATGCAAGTGGGCGATTTCGTCATGTACACCGCGATGCTTGCGTTCATGGTGGCGCCGGTCGTGCAAGTGGTCAATATCGGCACGCAGATTTCAGAAGCGCTAGCTGGGCTCGAGCGCACTCGCCAGATTATGAGGGAGCGCCCGGAAGACGAAGATCCCAATCGTACCGTCCTGCTGCCGCTCATCAATGGACTTGTTCAGTTCGAGAATGTGCACTTCGCCTACGAAGAAAAGAAGCCGGTGCTGCACGGTATTTCGTTCGATTCTCGTCCCGGCACTGTGACCGCGTTAGTAGGTTCGTCGGGCTCGGGAAAATCTACCATTATCGGTTTGGTGTCGGCCTTTCACACTCCGACGAGCGGGCAAATTTTGGTGGATGGTTTTGATCTATCGAAAGTGCAACTCGCCAGTTATCGCACCCAGTTAGGTGTAGTGTTGCAGGAATCGTTTTTATTCGATGGTTCGATTCGAGAAAACGTTGGCTTCTCGCGGCCAGGCGCAACCGAAGAGCAAATTATGGAGGCGTGCCGCATTGCGCGCGTAGATGAGTTCGCGCTGAATTTTCCGGAGAAGTTCGACACCATTGTGGGTGAGCGCGGCGTCAAGTTGAGCGGTGGCCAACGGCAGCGCGTCTCCATCGCCCGCGCGATCCTCGCCGATCCGCGCATTCTGATTCTGGACGAAGCCACCTCCAGTCTCGATTCCGAATCGGAGGCTCTGATTCAGGAAGGCTTGTCGCACTTGATGCAAGGCCGTACGACCTTCGTCATCGCCCATAGGCTCTCCACCATTCGGCGCGCCGATCAGATCTTAGTCATCGAAGAGGGCCGGGTTTTAGAGCGCGGCAACCACCAAGAGCTGTATGCCAAACGCGGCCGTTACTACGACCTCTACACCCGCCAGCATGCCGTGGAAGCAAACTTGTTCTTGGCCCCGGGAGAAGGTGACAAGATTGAGGCAGTCGTGACTTAGGCTTCTTCGATCCTGCGGTCCGGCAAAAAGTAAAGGGACGGGATGAGGATGAAGATGAAGAACGAAGCTTTGATCGAGACAAAGGCCAGCGGCACGGAAGTGATGTATAGCAACAGAACGGAGACATCTTTCACGTGAAGTTGTTTGTGCGCGCGCGATAGCGTGGCGTCGGCTTTGTGCTGTTTCGCCACCACGAAGCGCAACAAAGCAAATGACGCGGACGTAATAGCGAGCAACAATCCATACACGGCTACCGAGAGCGGGGCCGCCTTGGTTTGGCCCATATAAGCTGTAGCGAACGGTATCAGCGAAAGCCAAAACAGTAAGTTGTTATTGCTCCATAAAACGGACGCATCCACACGGCGCACTAAGCCCAAGATGCTGCGGTGATTGATCCAAAAAATAGCGGTGACGGCGAAGCTGAGCAGGTAGTTCAGCATCGGTAGTTGCAGCTTCAGCAGTGCGGAGAATTCGCCATTCTCGGGTGGCTTTATCTCCAACACCATGATGGTCACAATGACGGCGATTACGCCATCGCTAAACGCCTCTACGCGGCCAATGCCCATGAGTCAACCTACCTGATTGACGAGCGTACCAATAGGCGGGATCGTGATGCGGATTTCGTCGCCTGCCTGCAGAGTAAATGCGTCGGGCGGTACGATGCCGGTGCCGGTCAGAAGAAAACAACCGCTGGGAAAGCTGTTGCTGCGGTAAAGGTATTCGACCAGCGAGGCGGGATCGCGCTTGAGCGATTCCAGACTAGTGGCGCCGGCGAATTCAGACTTGCCGGCGCGCAGAATGTCGAGACGGATTTCGGTGGCTCTCGGCAACGGCGCAGGCGAAACGAAGATGCAAGGGCCGAGCGCGCAACTACGGTCATAGACTTTCGCTTGCGGAAGGTACAGCGGATTTTCGCCTTCGATATCGCGCGAGCTCATGTCGTTGCCGATCGTGTAGCCGGTGATTTTGCCGCTCGGCGTGATGAGCAATGTGAGTTCGGGTTCCGGCACATTCCACTTGGAGTCGGCTCGAATAGCCACTTTGCGATTGGTGCCGACCACGCGATGCGGAGTCGCTTTCATGAACAGCTCAGGCCGCTCGGCAGAATAGACGCGATCGTAGAAATCGCCGCCGCCTGCCGACTTTGCTTCCTCCATGCGTGCGTCACGGCTGCGATAGTAAGTGACGCCGGCGGCCCAGACTTCCTGGCTGCCGATAGGCGCTTGGATTTCTGTGGTAACCGGCGCAACCGGAGTGAACTTGCCCAGCGACGACGTTAGGAAATCGGCAAGGTCATCGCGGGAAACGAGAACGTCCCACGCAGTATCGTCTCCGCGATAGAACTGCGAACCTTGTTCCACGAAATAGGCAACGGCTGTTCGGTAAAGCTTCATAGCAAATAAGAAGCTTCGCACACTGCGTTACGTGATGTCTGTGGTTTGCAGGAAGCAACCGTCGTAGGCCCGGTCGAGAAGGTCTTCGGTGATCTCAAAGGGAAGGTTGCGGAAGTGAATGTGATCGATGACTTGCGAGACGATGTCGCGCGGATGACAGCGGCGAAACGCTTTGCCTGTTCTGCTGTAGTAGCGTTCGATGAACTTGGCGATCAGGTGCGGCTGTGGATGAAGGTTTTGTGTGAGGCAGTAGCTGTGGAAGATGCTGTAGAACTCCTGTTCATCGGGACTACGCAACAGCATCTTGTACTGAATGCGCCGGAGGAACGCTTCGTCGCCCAATTCGGAAGGGTGGAGATTCGTGGAAAAGACGAGGAACGTTTCGAAAGGCACGGCCATTTTGCCGCCGTTCAGCATGGACAGATAATCGACCCGGCGATCCATGGGCACAATCCAACGGTTCAGGATGGCGGCCGGTGCGGACACTTGGCGGCCGAAGTCATCCACCAGGTAAATGCCGTTATTCGCTTTCAGTTGAAGCGGTGCTTCGTAAATGCCGGAGACCGAGTTGTAGCTGAGATCAAGCATAGAGACCTCCAGTTCACCGCCGCTTGTGATGAACGGACGCCGGCAGCGCACCCATCTTCCGTCCGACTCGCAATCCGGTTCGTGGCCTGCCAGATCGACAGGGTGGTGGCAAGTGGGATCGAACAGCTGAATGATTTTGCCCTGGTATTCGAGGGCGTAAGGCACATAAATATCGGTCGTTTGAATTCGTGACAAGGCTTCGGCAACGTAGGTTTTGCCGTTTCCGGGCTGTCCGTACAGCAGCAGTGACTTGCCGGAACTGATGGCCGGGCCAATCTGATCGAGCATGGCGTCGTTCACAACCATGTGCGCATACGCTTTCGCCAAGCGTTCCGGTCTAAGCCAATTGGGAGGCATGCGCTGTGCCTTGACCGCGACTTCGTACTGACTGACCGGGACGGGCGCCGGGCCCGTGTACTGGTTGTTATCGAGATAATCGCGAGCTACTTTGCGTCCGGAATCGGTTAGCGAGAGCAGAGACGAGATCGAACCCAGTCCGAGCGAACTCTTGACGTGGATGAGTTGCTGCATTCGGAACGATTCGAGCAGCGGTTGGATGAGACTAAATTTCAGACCCATGGCGTTGCTTAGATCGCCGGCCAGCATATCGCCACGGTAATAGAGGAGCTTAAAAATGAGCTGTTCGAGGAGCGATGACGAGTAGCCTAGGTCCGCAAGGCAGTGCGGGGGAGCGGGCGCAAAGCGTTCGCTATGCCGGGCTTTACCATGGCGGACGAGCTCTGCTTTGGGCTGGGGATCGAGCAATAGGGAGCCGTGGCCACGAGAACTCATATGTCTACAGTGAGTTATCGACCAGGACTCCCTTTTTATTAATTTGCCGGCAGTCTAGACGGTCGCGCCCTGCGCCGTGTTCACTCGTTCAGGCACTACCTTCGATTGCAATCCAGCCTTGGCCAGAACCATATAAACCACAAGTCCCGCCACAAAGCTGTAGACAGCGGCCGGTTGCAGATAAGCCTTGGTTTCTGCTGAAAGAGGCATGAAGTCAGACGGCAGAATACCGACGATAAAACCCACAACCCATGCGCCGTAACCTGCCAGGTTGACCCCTTCGCGCGGCCCAGACCATTTGCGGCCAGAGAGCAGATAATCGGCCATCATCGCGCCGCAAATGGGTCCAAAGGAAGCGCCGATAATGCCAAATAGACCCTTAAGATCGTTTGCCGCCCCAGTTATTGCTAGAACAGCTGCAACAGCGGCACCGACCATGGCGGACGACAGCCGGGGCACGCCGGGAATCATCGTGGCGAAGCTGTTACCTGCGATAAAAGAGGACACGCAGGCCGGAGCAATAGAAGCCAACGCAAACAGACCAAACATCGCCGTGGCGACGAAGCCGCCAGTTTGCCCAATCACCGTTTGAAAGTCCAGATCAGGAATGTTGTAGAGCGCTTTGGCGCCCGCAACAGCCATTAACGGCAACCCGCCGGCGACAAGAATGGCGAGCCCTACACCCACCAAACCGCCCCAACGGACATCGCTCTCATTTCTGCTGTTCAGACCGAAATCAACACCCGCCGCGCCAGCCGTTGCAAAGAAGCCCACCACCACTTGGATGATCAACACGAAACCCAGGTAAGGCGCAGGCGTCGGCACCACGTAATGCGAAACGCCACGCGCCGTGCTGGCAAAAACCACAATGATCATGAGCAGCGGAATCCAATTCAGAAAAGTGGAAAACTTTGAAACATATTGGATACCCTTAACGCCGATGTACCCCATAGCCAGCGCCCAGACGCCGGCGATCACGCTAAAAGACAAACTGCCCGGTCCCGACTTAGAACCGACGGCGCTGAGCACGAACGAAGCCGACACGTACGCGTTGACTGACATCCAGCCTACTTGCAATACACCCATCAGCAGGCCGGGCATCAGATAGCCGCCTTTCGTGCCGAACGTAGAACTACCAACAACGTACAGCGGAAGACCGGTTTGCATGCCGAGCATGGCCGGTACCCGGTAGAAAAGCGCGTAGCTCAGAATACCGGCGACCAGGAGACCGAGTAGGCAGAGCCCAACGCCGGCCCGGTCTAGCGTCCCCACCGCAATCGTTTTATAAAACACGATCCAGAGAAAAACTCCGGCGTAGGTCGGCGCAGTGTTCTTATACCAAGGCGCACGATTAGAGGCAGGATTGGGGACCGCCTTGGAAATATAGTCTGGCAACATGGATTCTCCTTAGAATCAAAAATCAGGACAAAATGATGGATTGATTATACAGACAGTACTGATTTACATGTTCAGCGCGTGCACGGCGCGGGGCTTTGTGAAATTATCAAAGGATGCGACGGCTCTGGGTAGCGTTAGCTTTATCGGTTCTGTTCTGTTCCATGATCGGTGCCGCAGATGGGGTGCCGGGCAGCCAACAAGCCTTAGGTCATTGTGGCGCCAGGAAAGACAAAGTAGGTGAATGTTACAAGATACGAGGACGGTTACGGGCGTATGCGGGTTATCCGCGCTGCCGAATTTGGCCTGTAGGATCATCGCGCCTTTTAGGCGTAGCCGATCCGAACGCCTTGCCATCCAACGTAGCGTGCGGCGAGGGCTTTGAGGTGTATGCCGATTTCCTCGTCTGCCCGTTAACAGAAGCCAAGCCGAGCGGCCTGCAGATGGTTTGCGTGGCGAGTGCCGGGAATATTCGGGCGTCGGAAATCAAACCAGATAGCGGCGGCCGCTAAGAATCGGCGCGCATCGCCAACCCGCGTGCGACCGATGTGAATTCGTCGCCGGTGCGAATTTTCTCCTCCCCAAAGCGTGTTTCGAAAATGCGGCGCACAGCGGGAACGAACGAAGAGCCGCCGGTGAGAAACACCCTGTCGATTTCTTTCGCGTGAATACCCGTTTTGCGTAACAGTGAATCCACCTTCTGTTCTACGCCGGCCAGTTCCTCGGCAATCCAGCTTTCAAACTCGGCGCGCGTAACTTGTGCCTCCAGTTCTACGTCTCCATCCCGAAACAAGAACTGCGCGCTCTCATTGTGCGACAAGCCGACTTTAGTTTTCTGCACAGCGCGATGCAGATAAAATCCAAGATCGTGATTGATTAAATAGAGCAGAGCCTTGATCTTTTCCGATTCCACCGCTTGCGTCATCACGCTTTGCAGCATGTTGAGTGTTTCGCGCGAACGCAGAAACGAAAGATGGTGCCAGCGCTCTAGTTTGAAATAAACCCAATTGGGCACGGGCAGCATTTTGCCGTGAGAATCGAGCATCGAGCCCGCACCTAAGGCAGGCGAAACCAAATGGCGAATAATTTTCGCGTCGAAGGCGTCGCCCGCGAGTGGCAAACCTTCGTTGCCCAGCACCGCACGCTGGCCATGGCGCGTTTTGCGCGCTGCTGGTCCCACGCGCAGCACGGAGAAATCACTGGTGCCCCCGCCGAAATCGCCAATCAGAATTTGTTCATCATGATCGAGTGTCGATTCATAGTAAAAAGCGGCCGCCACCGGCTCAAATTCAAACTCGACTTCTTCGAAGCCGGCTTTCTGCAAAGCGATTTTCAAACGGCTAACCGCGAAATCATCGTCGCCATCATTCTCGGCGCCCACAAAACGCACGGGGCGTCCCACCACCGCCCGGCGAATCGGCGCGCCGAACTGTTTTTCCGCAGCGATGCGGATGTCGCGAATCACGTTCGCCACCAGTTCTTCGAGTTGGAAACGGCGGCCGAAGATCTCAGTGGTTTGCAGGCTGCGGCTCGAAAGGAAAGACTTGAGCGACTGGATCAAGCGACCCTTGTCGTCCGCGTCCAAATAGCACTCGATGCCTTCAGGACCAGCCCAAGACTTGATGGTGCTGCGTCCAGCAGTCTTCAAACGCTCGAGATAAAGCAGCGATCGAAACGACTCGGTCAGAGCGCCGCTAAAGCTAAACCGCGCTAGTTCGACTTCTCCGTTTTCGGCAATCCGCGCAATGGAACTATTGGTGGTACCGAAGTCAAAGCCGACCTTCATTCCTGAGGCGCCGCCGCCGGAGGAGCAGTGGGCGGGGTGGTAGCAGTGGACTTAGCCTTGGGAGCGGTATGGTGCACAGGCGCAGCTGGATGAGAGCCCGCCGCGCAAGGTTCCAGCTTCATCCACTGGCCCGGATTGACCGGAACCCCATTGACATACATAGTCCAGTGAACATGCGGTCCGGTGGAGCGTCCGGTAGAGCCGATGTATCCGATCACATCACTAGTGGTCACCTGCTGGCCTTCCTTGGCTTGGAAAGCGGACATGTGAAGGTAGATGCTTTCCACGCCTTGCCCATGATCAATCGCGACGGTACCACCGCGCAGATTCCACTTCTGCACAATCTTGACGACGCCCGGGGTGATCGGATGAATCGGAGTAGACATGGCCCCGCGCTGGTCAATGCCTGCGTGAAAGTCACCCGTCAGTTTGCCGTTATGCAGACGCGTCGAACCATAAGGCGACGTGACGCAGCCAGGAACGGGCGCGTCAAATGGTTCTTTCCAGTAACGTTCCGGGGTCACCGTGTCGCGGAACTTCCCAACCGTGGCCTGTTCGCCGGGCGAAGGTTTCAACGTGGAAAGCTGCGGTGCAATCGTCAGGTTCTCTCGCGGATAATAGGCATCGGCCACAGTGATTTCCATGGAATGCAAAACGGCCCCGCTGCTATCCAGAAAATCCAGCTGATACTTGCCCGGCTTTTCCAACGTAGGTATCGGCATCAAACCCAATGCCGGGCCATCTGCTTGTGGAAAGAGCTTGATGGTGCGGTCGTTGATCCGCGCACTCACGGCTTTGTCGCTCGTAACCTTCACGACTTGACCCTGTTCTGGCTTCTGCGGGACAGCATCGAAGACTTGCGCTCCAGCGCACGCTGCTAACAAAAAAAGGAACCAACGCATCTCTTAAGATTAGCCATAGCGGCATGCGGTCATACCAAACTGCGCGTTCCTGGCATTTTTTCTAGTTGGCGTTCAGTTACAATTTGAACTGCACACAATTCTGCGCATGGCCCCTGTCGTCCCTGCCTTGATCAACTGACTTCATTCGGTTCCATGGAAGTAACAAAAGTTTCTAATTCGGCCTCAAAGGCCGCCACCACAGCGAAAGTTGTTGTTGCCACCACGGTGGCGCTTACCTTTATCAGCTATTGGCGTGGCGCTTCAATCGTTTTGAGCGATCTTGCCTCGTCTATGTTCTACGCGGGCGGCATCGCAGAAGCGGCGATTGGACCATCCGCCGCCTGGTACGTGCTGTTCGTCATGATCTTCAGTTTCGCCGTGCGTTCCGTTTACATGGAAAGCTGCGGCATGTTCGTGCGCGGCGGCGTCTACGTGGTGGTTAAAGACAGCATGGGGCCCGTGGTGGCCAAGGCCTCCGTCTCGGCGCTGGTGTTTGATTACATCCTGACCGGGCCTATCAGCGCCGTCAGCGCCGGACAATATCTGGGCAACCTGGTCAACGAAATTTTCGAGTACGCGCACCGCACTACTCACATCGATCCGAACATGTTCGCGGTCTTCTTTTCGGTGTTGGTAACTATTTATTTTTGGCGCAGCAACATCAAAGGTATTCACGAATCGAGCGGCGCCGCGTTGAAGATTATGCAGATCACCACGGTGATGGTCGTGGCTCTTCTGATTTGGTGCCCGATTACCATTGCCTTGCAAGGCAAGTGGCATTTGCCGCTTTCGCCCATACCCAGCCATTTGAAATTCAATGACGATTCCTTGGGCTGGTTTAAAGGCACTGTTTGGTGGACGATTCCGCTTGTCGGCGTGATCATCGCATTCGGCCACTCGCTGCTCTCCATGAGCGGCTTTGAGACGCTGGCCCAGATCTACCGGGAGATTGCTTCTCCCAAAATGAAGAATCTGAAAATCACCGCAAATATCGTTTGCATCTACGCCATTCTTTCCACCGGCGTGATTACGATGTTTGCCACGATGATTATCGACAACGATAAGACCCGGTTGAAGTATGTGGACAACCTACTGGGCGGATTGGCGATGAATCTGGCCGGACCTGAATTGCTTCGCCTTGGCTTTCACGTTTTTGTGGTGGCGGTGGGCGTGCTGATTCTGGCTGGAGCGGTCAATACCTCCCTGATTGGCGCCAACGGTGTGATGAATCGCGTGGCGGAAGACGGCGTTCTGCTTGAGGAATTCCGCAAGCCCCATAAAAAATTCGGCACAACCTACCGCATTATCAACTTCATCACCATCATGCAGATTCTCACCATTGTGCTCAGCCGTGGCGACATGGTTCTGCTGGGTGAAGCGTATGCGTTCGGTGTGGTGTGGAGTTTCGCGCTCAAGGCCCTGGGAGTACTTGCACTGCGCTTCCAGAGGCACGATCAGGAATACAAAGTTCCATTCAATTTTCACCTCTTTGGCAAAGAGATTCCCGTTGGCCTCGGCGCCACAACGTTGGTCCTTCTTGCCACCGCTGTGGCCAATCTGTTCTCCAAGCAGTACGCCACCAAGTTCGGTATCGCCTTTACGATCGGCTTTTTCATTCTGTTTACGATTTCCGAAAAAATCAATCTTCGCCGGCATAAACAGATCCACGAGACGTCGCTAGAAGAATTCAACCTCGAATATCAGCCGCAGGTGGAAACGGAATCGGTCCACGCGCGCCCCGGCAGCGTGTTGGTAGCCGTTCGCAATATCAACAACATGTCGCATTTGCGGCGCACTTTGCAGCGCACGAATCTGCGGCGCAACGACATCATCGTAATGACCGTGCGGCCTCTTGGCCCTGACAGCGAATACGACCTGAAAGACGATCAGGTCTTCGGCTCGGATGAGAAATCGCTTTTCACCTCTGTGGTGAGCATGGCGGAAAAAGAAGGCAAGCCAGTGGAATTGTTGGTGGTGCCGGCCATCAATCCGTTCGACGCGCTGGTGCAGACGGCCGATCAACTGAAAGTTTCGCGTTTAATCACCGGTGTTTCACCGAAAATGACATCGGACGAACTGGCCCGCCAAATCGGTTTGGCATGGGAAAGATTGCCCGAGCCGCGGCATCCGTTTTCGCTCGAGATCATCTGTCCCGACAGACCGTCCACGTTCGTCAACTTGGGTCCCCACCCGCCGCGCCTTTGGCCGGAAGATGTTGATAAGCTGCACGATATCTGGCTGAAGCTTAGCACCGAAGAGAAGCTTGGATCAAAGCTGCATCATCGCGATATTGTCGGCTATGCGTTGCGCCGGCTAGAAAGCGAACTCAACAGCAACCAGCACGATGAGATTCTGCAGCAGTTGAATACGGAAGTACGGGATCACTAGAGAGCCAGTTCACCGCGATCATTGTTGCGGATGCGAACGGCTTCGCCAATATCGCTGATGAAGATCTTGCCGTCGCCGATCTTGCCGGTCATGGCTGCGGAACGGATCAGCGTTATCACTTCCTCCAAACGGGAGGACGGCACCACAAGCTCGAGTTTGATCTTTGGGAGAAGATCGAGTTTGTATTCGGAGCCTCGATAAACCTCGGTATGGCCCTTTTGGCGGCCATGGCCACGCACCTCACTTACGGTCAGCCCTTCGATGCCGGCTCCGGTGAGGGCGTCTTTCACTTCGTCAAGTTTAAAGGGCTGGATAACGGCTTCAATCTTCTTCATGATTTGCTCCTTATGCTTTGATCCTTTGAGGCAAATTCGATTAAAAAAGCGAGGTGCCCCGGAGGCTGAAAGGGACACCTCGAAGTGTGGTAACTCTACAAAGCCTGACTTTGCGTTTTCGCGAGCGAGATGCGGGCCGGAGATTCGGCGACCATTCCTGGCTCGGGCGCAATGCCTTCCGGCCGGCCGATGGTAGAGATGACATATTCCGGGTAAGCGGAGATGCCGTGCTCGTGAAGATCCAGACCATAACGCTCTCCCTCCTCCGAGACTCGCAGTAGTTTGAAAGCGTTGACGGCGTACATCACCGCCAGGGCTACTCCGAACGTAGAGAGCGTTATAATCGCGCTGCCTATGGCCTGTGCGGCTAAGACGGTGGTACCGCCGCCATAGAACAGACCTTTGAGGGGAGCGGAGTTGTCGGCGGCGAACGGACCAGTTGCGCCGTAATCACCGCAAGCGAACAGTCCTAAAGACAACGTGCCCCAAATGCCGCAAAAGCCATGCACTGGAACGGCGCCGATGGGATCATCAATGCGCAGCCACTCGAGTAACTCAACGCCCAGCACCACCAGAACACCGGCAACCCCGCCCAGCATAATGGCTCCAGCGGGGCTCACCCAATAGCAAGGACAGGTGATGGCTACCAAGCCTGCCAGGAAGCCGTTGACTGTGAAACTCACGTCCCACTTCTTGCTGCCGATATAGGCATACGCCATTGCTGTGAGACCAGCGGCGCAAGCGGCCAGAGTCGTATTCGCAGCCACCCGGCCAATACCGGTGAAATCCATGGCAGAGAGAGTGCTACCCGGATTGAAGCCATACCAGCCGAACCAGAGAAGCAAACCACCGGAGGCGGCGATGGTCAGATCGTGCGGTTGCATAGGAGCGCCGCCATCCCGTTTGAATTTTCTCCCAATGCGAGGTCCCAGGACGATCGCTCCGGCGAGTGCGATGAAACCTCCAATGGTGTGAACGACAGTGGAACCTGCGAAATCGTGGAAACTCGTTCCGAGTGATGGGAGGAAGAATCCCGTGCTGCCCATGGTGGCGAGGAATCCATCCGGACCCCAAGCCCAATGACCAATGATGGGATAGATAAATCCTGAGACCGCCACACTGTAGAGCAAATCTCCCACAAAGCCGGTGCGGCCAATCATGGCGCCGGATGTGATGGTGGAGCAAGTGTCGGCGAAGGCGAATTGAAAAAGCCAGAAGGCTAGAAAGGCAACTCCGGTGCCCTCATAGGTGGCAGGCGCGCCTTGCAGCATGAACCAGTGATACCCAATGAAGCCGTTGCCGTGGCTGAACATGAACGCGAAGCCAAACGCGTAGAAAAGCAAGCCGCACAAGCACGTGTCGACGATACACTCCATGAGTACGTTCACTGTTTCGCGCGAGCGGCAGAAACCAGCTTCCAGCATGGTAAAGCCCACCTGCATGCCGAACACGAGGAAGGCGGCCACCAGAGTCCAGACAGTGTTGATTGGATTGACGATGTCGTTGCCTTTTAGCGCTGGATCGGCGGCAAAGACTTTGAAGCCGAGTAAGTCTGGGTTGATGAGATAGGTGGCGATGGCCAAGACGGCTAGTCCGGCGACTTTTCCTGCTAATAGTAGGAGGCCATATTTGCGCCATTCCTGCGAGCTGAAGCGGATTTTCAAACGAGTCCAAAGGCTCGGCGTCGTGTTTGCGGGGCCGAATTTCCTACGCGTTGAAAGCAGTGTGAAGACGATCGCGACTACACTTAGAAAAACAGTGAATATGGTGTTTCCCATAACTATCCTTTCGAGACGAAGTTCTGTGCTGAGGGGATGATTGAACCGCAGCAGGCGGGGCTGACCGGTTAGACGGGGAGATCTAAATCGCAAGTTTGGCAGCGGGTAGGAAGTAAGTCCAATCATTGTCTTGAATTGGGAGAGAAGGGGTTTTTGATACCGCTGTCAATCGATATGGAAACGTGACCGAAAGATAGGTCGCGCTCGGAGGTTTAGAGCTTCAATCTCCGCAATCAACCCGGAGACTCGCAGGATTGACTGTAGCCGTTCGATAGCAACGGGCGTCTTTTGAAAGAAGACTACGCGTGAAAGTACAAAACGAAGCGAAGGCCACGAGTGTAGTTGCTCAATTCTTGGCGGCGGGTCAGCTGGCAATCCTGGCGGGCACGTTGATCTCGATGCTGGCTATTGCAGTGGCGGATTGGGCGGTGGGTAACGGCGTCTCGCTGGGAGTGCTCTACATTTTTCCCATGATGCTGGGAGGGCTGGCGCTAAGACCGGTGGCGGTTCTCACCTTGGCGTTGGTGTGCTCTGTTTTGCGGACCGCTTTCGATACGCCGGGTTCGGCGGCGGAAGTCGATTTACGCTTTGCCTTCGCCACGGTAGCTTATTTCTGCGCCGGTTTGTTTGTGACTGCTTTGGTTCGCAATCGCAAACTCATTGTGCAACATTTGGCCGATCTGCAGCAGGAACAGGAATTGCGGCAGGGTGCCGAGCAGCAGTTGAAACTCATGGTGGAAAGTAGTTCAGCGGCTATCCTGACCACAGACCGTGAGGGGCGAGTGCTGGCCGCCAACGATTCCGCAAATACGATGTTTGGCCTGGAGCCCCCCAAAATGTTGATCGGTCAAGATATTCGGAGTTATCTGCCGGTGCTCGCCGATGCATTGAAATTGGAGATGGGCTCGCAAGTCTTTAAAACGGCCGTGCAGTGTCAAGCGCTGCGCGACAACGGGGAGCTGTTTTTAGCACAGACCTGGTTCTCCACTTATGCGGCAGCCCAAGGCCCACGTCTGGCGGCGATCGTGGGAGATTCCTCGGAGGAGATGAAAGACAGGGAAGAGCAGAATCTCCGTGAACTCTTAGAGTACAACCGCATTACGGCCGCCGCACTCTCCCATGAAGTGCGCAATGCCTGCGCCGCGCTTAAGATCCTAGCCGGACACTTGGATGAGAAACGGCATTTGGCGGGTGATGGCGATTACCAGGCGCTAGTGACTTTGGTCAACGGGTTGGAAAGCGTGGCGGCCATCAGTTTGAAAGCTCGGGCTGAAGGAACTCTTGACCATATGTCGATCGAGACGCTCCTGAATAATTTGCGGATCATTGTAGATGCTGAGTGGCGTGATATGGGTGGTACGACTTATTGGCCGAGCAATGCTGAGGGCGTGACCGTGTTTGCCGATCCGCATGGATTGTTGCAGGCGATGCTGAACCTGGCGCAAAACAGCCTGCGTGCAGTGAGGGAATGCGAGAGAAAGGAACTGCGGATTGTCGTTCACAACATTGATGGCCGCGTACTGATACGAGTGACCGATAGCGGAGTGGGCATGAGCGCACCCGATCAACTCTTTCGGCCCTTTCACCCAGGCATGGACGGAACCGGCCTAGGCCTCTATATTTCGCGCGCCATGATTCGAAGCTTCGGCGGCGAGTTGCGCTACGAACCCGGCGGCGACGGCACCTGTTTTGTCGTTGAGTTACAAATGGTTTAACGTATGGCCGGCGACGCGGAAAACGCAAACGAGAACGAGATCAAGGTGCTGCTGGTAGATGACCACAGCATGTTTCGAGAAGGACTGGCGCGCCTGCTGGATAAACAACCGTCGTTCTCGGTGGTTGGGCAATGCGGGACATCGGCGGAAGCGCTGGCGGAGTTGAAGAAGAGCGGCGCCAACATGGTTTTGCTGGATGTGGATCTAGGGCGCGAACGGGCCTTGGATTTCGTTCTAGAAGCGCGCAAGCGGGGATTCGAAGGTAAGGTGTTGGTGGTGACGGCGGGCGTTAGTGGTGCCGAGGCAGTGCAATTGGTGCAATCAGGCGTAGCTGGCATTTTGCACAAGTATCACTCTGGCGATGAGTTGCGCACGGCCATCCGGCAAGTAGCGGGCGGCGGCGTTTGGCTGGACGATGAATATTTGCCGGCTATCTTTCGAACAGTGGACCGAACGAGGCCCTCGGCGAAACCGCAATTGGCGGAACGCGAGAAGGCGACTTTGCGGTTTATTTTTCAAGGTAAGACGAATAAAGAAATCGGCGTACAGTTGGAAATCTCGGAAGGCGCAGTGAAAGCGGCGCTGCGTCAGCTCTTCGATAAGTTGGGCGTCCGTACGCGTTCACAGTTGGTAAAGGTGGCCCTAGAGCAATACCGCGAACAGTTGTAGGCTAGCCTTCGGAAACAATCTGTTCCGATTCGAATTGATTTCGAAACTCAGCCTCGGCCGAGTGCAGAAGTTGGGTGGCTTCACGTTCCGTTTGCGCTACGGCGAGCAAGATATCCGCAATCGCATCCACCGCACTGGCGTAGGAATCATTGCCGGTAAGAGTGCGGTATCTCTTGGTGGTTTCTTCGCCCCGGCGTTTGCGTTCTTTGATGGTAACCATGCTCAGCAATGATAATAGCCGATTTGGTGAAGCGGTAGAATCGAGATTCAAAGTGTTTCAAAGCATAGGCATTGGGATCGAGAGCATCGCGTGGCTTTAGCTGAGCGCTGGTTGCCCAAGTCGTTTCTGGCACTGCGTCACTACACAGTGCAAGACTTCGGGGCCGATCTGTTGGCGGGGTTGACCGTCGGCTTGGTAGCACTTCCTCTATCCATGGCGTTCGGCATTTCGTCGGGTGTCACGCCGCAGGCAGGCATCTACACGGGCGTTGTAGCCGGGTTCTTGATTTCTGCCTTCGGTGGATCGCGCATGCAGATTGGCGGTCCTACCGGTGCGTTCGTTGTCATCGTAGCGGGCATCGTGGCCAAGTTCGGCATCTCGGGGTTGGCCTTGGTCACACTCATGGCGGGCATCATGCTCGTCTTCATGGGGATCACCGGGCTGGGCGCGGCGGTCAAATTTATTCCGCGGCCTGTAACCATTGGGTTCACCAACGGTATTGCACTGCTGATCGCGTCAACGCAGATTAAAGATTTTTTCGGTTTGACTACCGGTCCGGTTCCCAGTGTTTTTGTGGAACGCATGAAGGTGCTGGGAGAAGCTTTCCGGACGATGAGTTGGCCAGCCGTCTTGGTGGGCGGCCTTTCATTAGCGCTAATTTTGCTTTGGCCGCGCGTAACGAAACGTGTGCCGGGGTCGATTATTGCCTTGCTTGTTTCCACCTTGGCTGTGACCTTGTTAAAGCTGCCGCTAGAGACGATTGGCAGCAAGTTTGGCGGTATACCCAGCGGCTTCCCGCATTTTCAATTTCCCGAGTTTCATTCCGAACACATTCTCCCCTTGATTTCACCGGCGTTCACTGTGGCCTTGCTGGCGGCAGTGGAGAGCCTTTTATCGGCGGTGGTTTCCGATAGCATGAGCGGCGACCGGCACAATTCAAACGTGGAATTGATCGCCCAAGGTTTGGCCAACATGGTCTCGCCTTTGTTCGGCGGCATTCCCGCAACGGGCGCGATTGCGCGCACCGCTACCAATATTCGGTCAGGCGCACGTACGCCGGTGGCCGGCATGATTCACGCGCTTACGCTGTTGGCTATTTTGCTGGTCGCGGCCCCGCTGGCGCGTTTTATCCCTTTGGCCACGCTGGCGGCCATCTTGTTCGTCGTGGCCTACAACATGGGCGAGTGGCGCGAGATTGGCACCATTGTGCGCTTGTCGAGACAGGATATTGCCGTTTGGGCCGCCACGTTCTCGTTGACCGTGCTGGCCGATCTTACCGTGGCCGTGGAAGTAGGCATGATGCTGGCCGCGCTGCTCTACATCTACCGCATTTCCCAGACCACCACGGTTGTGCCTGTCACCGGTGAGTACATCGAAGAGGGCCGGCCGCATATTTTGCAGGATAAGCAACTGCCTCCTTACGTCACTATCTTGCGCATCCACGGGCCGTTTTTGTTTGGCACAACGGAAAAACTCGAAGACGCTACCCATGACCTGCAACGCTACGGTCAGGTGGTGGTGGTGCGGTTGCGCAACATGACCGCGTTGGATGCTACGGGCTTGCACGCATTAGAGAAACTTTCGGAACGCTTACGCAAATCGGGACGGACGCTGTTGTTGTGCGGGGCGCGCGATCAACCGCTGGCTATGTTATCGAGCGGCGATTTTCTGGATCATCTGGGACGCCAGAATCTTCTGCCACACGTGGAAGCCGCCATTGAGCGAGCCAAACAGATTAACGCAGCTTTCGGCGGCGTGGGTTCGGAAATGGCGGACGATTTTTCGCGCAGTTCCCTGTAGTCCATTCTCAGATACACTAGTCGCATGCGAGTTATTGCCGCCGCGCTGCTGCTCTTTTCTGCCTTACCTGCTTTCGCGCAGGATCTGAAAGGCGATCTTGTCAATCACTTTAAAACTTCGCGCGATTTCACCCTCAAAGTCGCTGAGGCGATGCCCGCAGACTCTTACAACTTCAAACTAACCCCGCCCCAGATGAGTTTCGCCGAACAGATGATCCACCTTGGGCAGGCCCAGGATTTCTTTTTGCACTACCTGTCTGGAGACAAATTGAGCGACGCGAAACCGGCATCAATGTCGAAGGCTGATGTGATGGCCTTCTTAAAGATGTCGTTCGATAAAGCGATTGCTCGAGCGGAAGCAGCGACGATCGAACAGATGCATACCACCTACAACACGGATGAGGGCAAGTTGACCGGTTTAGACTTGCTGTTGGGCGATTTGGATCACACCACCCATCACCGGGCATCGGCGGAAATGTATTTGCGCGCCAAAGGAATCACTCCTCCGCAGTACGCTTTTTGAAAATGGCTCATCAATTCACCACCTCTTATCTTGCCGATTCGCTGACGCTGTTTCGCCAGTACAAGAAGCTGGCCGATGGTGCGATGGCTCAAGTTTCGGATGAGCAGTTGAATGCCACGCTCGATCCGGAGATGAATTCAATTGCGCAGATTGTCAAACACATGGCCGGCAACATGCGTTCGCGCTGGACTGACTTTTTGACAACCGACGGCGAGAAACCGAATCGGAATCGCGATCGCGAATTTGTCGATGCACCGGCCACGCGTGAAGCTTTGCTAGCGGTTTGGGAAGACGGCTGGCAGCATGTGTTTCACGCATTAGAACCGTTATCGGACGAGGACTTGAGCCGCACCGTGCAGATTCGCAATGAACCGCATTCGGTAATGCAAGCCATTAACCGGCAGATTGCGCATTACTCCATGCATTGCGGGCAAATCGTTCTGCTGGCCAAACATTTCGCCAGCGGTCACTGGAAAACTTTGAGCGTGCCCAGAAACCGCTCGGAAGAATTTAACCGCGCCGTGCTGTCCGGCGAGAAGAGCCAGCGCTAGGAATCCATCATGCGCAACGTTCTTTTGTTATACGCCCTTACGGCAACTCTGCTCTTCTCACAAACTCCCACCGCGCAAAGCCTCATCGCGGATGGCGACGCCGCTCTGCGACAAATGAAATGGCATGACGCCGAACTCGCCTATCAAAAGGCCACCGAGGCCGATCCCCAATCGGCTGAAGCTCACGCCAAACTCTCGAATGTCCTGGCCCTCCAACTTCGCCGCGGATTGGTCACGTCGGACGAGAATCGCCCACTGATCACACGCATTCTGGCAGAACAGCAAAAAGCCGCCGATCTCGCTCCGCAAGACGCCCAAAACCTCTTCCACCTCGCCCGTATTCAGGACGCCATCTCCCGCGCCTCGCAAGACCCAGTTGAACAATCGCAGCTGCTCAAACTTTCTATTGAAAACATGCGTCGCGTCCTTGCGCTCCAGCCTAACAATCGGAACTTTCATTTCGCCCTCGCCACAACGGAGATCTTTGCTTTAGAGCGAGCGTTCGGCAAAGCCGCGCGCGGAACCGAAGGCCAGCCTGGCAGTCTCCGTCTTTCCGACGACGCACTGCGCCAGAAAATGGCCTCCCAATATGCGCCCACGGCCGACGATGCCGTCGCCCAGATGCAACAAGTTTCCGACTTTCCGATTGGAGTGCCATACAACAAACATATGGCCGCAGTGGCTTACCGGTTACGTGCCGCTCTGGCCGATTCCGAAGCAGACGCCGCGCATGACGGCCAACTCGCCGACAAGAGCGAGCAAGAGTTTGAGGCGCAGATCACTCACCTCATCCTCACTCCTCAACTTCCTCTCGCGGTTAACCCGGGCGACACTGGAGTCATAGGCGGCGTGATCGCCGGAGTCCCGCCTCCGCCTCCACCACCACTTCCTCGACTCCCTCTCACCGGTCCGCAACGAATCGGTGGCAACGTGATGGAAGCCAATCTCCTCAAGAAAGTGGAGGCAGTTTATCCCCCCCTAGCCAAATCCGCCCGGGTGCAAGGCAGAGTCGAATTCACTGCGACGATCGATACCACCGGCCACATCGTGAGCCTCGAACTGGTGCGCGGCCACCCGCTGTTGGTGAACGCCGCCAAGGAAGCGATCCTCCAATGGGAGTACCGCCCCACTCTGCTGAATGGCAAACCGGTCAGCGTCATTACCGACGTGATTATTAATTTCACTCTGACTCAATAGCCGGCGCCATATTGGTGAGACGGAGCCAGGAGCGTAACTGACTTAAATTGGAGCGTTCGCTTAAGCAGGCTGCGGATCAGTGAGTCACCGGCCCGCATTTCGCCTCTCGCTATCCTAGTAGCGTGCGCCACGTAACCTGGAAACTCCTTCTGCCCGCGCTGCTGCTCTGTCGAACCGTTTTTTCTGCTCCAGCCGACCCTTTCTACTTGCATCCCGCCGATACCGTCGTCTTCTACGGCGACAGCATTACCGATCAACGGCTGTATACAATGCTGACTGAGCTTTACACCGTCACACGTTATCCAAAGCTAAACGTAAAATTTGTACATTCCGGCTGGGGAGGCGACCGTGTCAGCGGCGGCGGTGGCGGCCCGATTGATTTGCGCCTCCAGCGTGACGTGCTCACCTACCATCCAACCGTGATGACCATCATGCTCGGCATGAATGACGGAAAATACAGCAACCACACGCCCGCCGATGATGACGTTTATTATGCCGGGTTCAAACACTTGGTAGAAACCGTGCGGCAAGCGGAGCCGAGTCTGCGGATCACGGCCATTGAGCCTTCGCCCTATGACGACGTGACGCGCCCCTTCATTCTTCAACCCGATGGCTACAACGCGGTGCTACAAAAATTCAGCGAGTGGATTCAACATTACGCCGGCGAAGCGCATCTGGATGTCGCCGATCTCAACGGCCCGGTCGTCGAGATGCTGAAAAAAGCAAACGCCGAAGACCCCGCACTCGCACAAAAGATTTTGCCCGATCGTGTTCATCCTGCTTTGGCGGGTCATATGGTGATGGCCGAGCAACTCCTCAAAGCCTGGCATGCGCGGCCGATTGTTTCTTCGGTGACGATCAATGCAGCCGATGGCAAGGTGAGCGCTGCCGAATTCACCAAAATCAGTAACGTCAAAACAACGCCTTTGTCGTGGACCGAATTGGACGAAGCGTTGCCCCTGCCGTTTGCCGCCTGGCTGGCGGACGACAAAGATCACTCGATTGCGTTGGCCATCAAGAGCTCCGATATCACCGAAGCGCTGAATGAGCAGCCGCTGCGCGTGACGGGTTTGGCGGAAGGCCGCTACAAGCTGAATATAGACGGTGCGCCCGTCGCCACGTGGACCGACAAAGAACTCGCGGAGGGTGTAAATCTCGCTGTTCTCAATACACCCATGGCGAAGCAAGCCGCTGATGTGCGCGATCTCACCATCCGCCGCATTGATATTCATCAGCAGCGCTGGCGCTCGTTCCAAGTGCCGCTGGAAAAACTCAATCTTGAAAATCTCGACCGATCGTTGAAAGATTTAGATGCGTTAGACGCGGAAGTAGCGGCGCACCAGCACGCGGCCGCGCAACCGCATGCGCATTCGTTCGAACTTGTTTTAGCCCAATGAAGTTTTTGATACGCAAAGCAGCGGGCGGTTACCGCAACTGGATGTATGGCTGGGAGAACGGCTTGGCCAACCGCTCGACAGATCGCATTGTGCGTCCGTTCGACTTCGGCCTGGAGTGGAGTAAGAACTGGCCTTGCAGCGAAGGGTTTTCGTACGAAGGCCAAGATCCAGTTGAGTATATTGAAGCGCTAAATCTGCGGGCGATGGAGCGATCCGACGAGTTCTTCGCCTACGCGCCGCCTACTGATTTTTCGTTGCACAAGCAAGCGGATGGCGAGTGGCTGCGCTTCACCTCGCCCGTAAAGACCCCGTTTCCGGAGAACAACACCGTGCATTGTCTTTGGTATCCGGCGCGCGGGGGTGGGCGCAAGGCCATGACGCTGCTGCCGCATTGGAATTCAAAACTGCCCCAACATAATGCGTTGTGCGCGGGTTTGCAGCGGCTGGGGATTTCGGTGCTGCGCTTGAGCCTGCCCTATCACGATGCGCGCATGCCTGCAGGCTTGGGACGTGCCGATTATGCGGTGTCTGCGAACATCTGCCGCACCATCGATGCCACTCGGCAGGCAGTGATTGACACGCGTGCTTGCTTTGATTGGCTCGAGCAGCAAGGGTATAAAGATCTCGGGGTCGTGGGTACCAGCCTGGGTTCGTGTTACGCGTTCTTGGCCAGCGCGCACGACCCGCGCCTTCGCGTGAATGTCTTCAATCACTGTTCCACCTTTTTTGCGGATGTTGTTTGGGAAGGGCTTTCGTCCCGCCACATCCGCGAAAGCCTGGAAGGCGCGACAACCTTAGAAACTCTGCGCAAGATGTGGCTCGCCATCAGTCCGCCAAGTTATTACGAAAGGTATTCAACGCGCAAGAAGAAATCGAAGTTCATCTATACGCGTTATGACACCACGTTCCCGCTGCATTTGTCGAAGCAGGTGATTGAGGGCGCGCGTAAATGGAATTGGGATCACGATTCGGTGGAATTGTTGTGCGGCCACTATACGATGGGCGAATTTCCCTTCAAGTACTTGACTGGCTATGAGATTTGTTCGTTTGCAAAGCGCAATTTGTAGCCTGAAACCAGGCGTGGCTCAAAAAAGGTTAAGGCCTTAAATATTTCGGGTGCAAAATACGACGTTGCTGCATCCAAACGATTAGTGCATCTTTTTCAGGAATGGAAACAGTGAAGCTTCGATCTTTTTTTGCTCTCTTTTCGCTAGCCCTCCCTCTTACCGTGGCTGGCCAGAACTTTCAGGGCAGCGTGGCGTCGGGCACAGCCGTACCGAACGCGATACCGCTGAGTTTTGCTGAAGCGATGGAGCGCGGCTTGAAAACGAACCTGGGGTTGCTCACCAGCCAGCAAAGCAGCGAAGAAGTGCGCGCGCAGCGAGTGCGGGCTTTGAGTTCGCTCTTGCCGCAAGTGAACGGGCAGTTGAGTATGACGGAGCAGCAACTCAATCTGCAGTCACTCGGCTTTAACCTGAAGCTGCCGGCCAGTGCGGGCTTTCAGATACCTAAGATTGTGCCTCCTTATTCCTATCAGGCGGCTCTCTTAAATGCCTCTGTGCCCATTTTTGATTACCGGTCTTTGAGCAATTGGCGTGGTTCGAAAGAGTCGCAGAAGGCGGCGCAACTCACTGTAAACAACGCGCGCGATCTGGTTGTGCAGGCCGTAGGCAATGCTTATTTACAGATCATTGCCGACAGCGCGCGCATTGGCGCGACCCAGGCCGAGATTGATGCCGACAACGCAGTATTCACCAACGCCACGCGCCGTCACGATGCGGGCACAGCCATTGGTATTGATGTGCTTCGTTCGCAGGTTGAGCTGAAGCAGCGGCAGCAGCAGTTGGTGGCAGTTACCAATCAGTTCGAAAAAGACAAGCTAGCTTTGGCCCGGCTCATTGGGTTACCGATCGGCCAGGATTTTACGGTCACCGACCCTTCGCCTTCTGTGCCAATTGACGTGGCGTCTGTGAAAGATGCGCTTGCGCAAGCTTACGATCACCGCGCCGATTTTCAAGCGGCGAAAGCACGCGTGATCGCAGCACAGTTCAGCGTGCGCGCGGCCAAGGCGGAACGCTATCCCACTCTCACCGCTAACGGTTATTACGGTGACGAAGGGTTGCGCCTCACCAGCAATTCACACGGCGTCTTCAACGCTACAGGTGCAATTAACTTCAACATCTTTGATAGCGGCCGTATCAAGGCTGATGTCCTTGAGAACAACGCAGAGCTCACGAACCGCCGCAATGAGTTGGAAAATCTGCGCGGCCAAATTGATTATGAAGTCCGCGCCGCGCTTCTCGATCTCAAGGCAGCCGCCGATCAGGTAGATGTGGCGAAGAGCAATACCCAATTGGCAGCCGAATCGTTGAGACAATCGCGCGACCGCTTTACGGCCGGTGTAACGAACACGGTCGAGATTGTGCAGGCGCAACAAGCCGTCGCTGTGGCGGACGAGAATTTGATCAACGCACAGTTCCAATACAACGTGGCGAAGGTGTCGTTAGCGCGCGCTGTGGGGTTGGCCGATGAAGGCGTACGCAGTTACTTCGCTAAATGAACACCCCCGCTCGCGAACGCGATCTCCATTCCTACGCCGAACCGGAACGTGTTCGCGTCACGCATTGTTCCCTGTCGTTGAGCGCTTCGTTTGAACAGAAAAGTTTGCGAGGCGCGGCACGGCTCACGGTCGAGCGCACAGACGCCAGCGCACCGCTCATTCTGGACACGCGCGATTTGCAGATTGAGAGCGTAACCTGCAGTGGTCAGCCGGTCGAGTACACGCTAGCAAACGCGACCCGATTTTAGGAAGCGCTTTGCACATCTCTCTGCCGCCCGGCACAGATTCGGTCACCATCTACTACGCCACCAGCCCAGAAGCGAGTGGTCTGCAGTGGTTGCAGCCTGAACAAACCGCCGGCAAGAAACATCCGTTTCTCTTCAGCCAGAGCCAATCGATTCATGCCCGCAGTTGGATTCCTCTGCAAGATTCACCAGGCATTCGCTTTACCTATGACGCGCGGATTGAGGCACCCGCTGGGCTCACGGCCTTGATGAGTGCGCGCGAACATAAGCACGAAGGAACAACCCACTCCTTTGTGATGGATTTGCCCGTTCCTGCGTATCTCACAGCCTTGGCCATCGGTGAATTACAGTCTGCGGAGGTGGGCCCACGCACACGCATCTATGCGGAACCGCCTGTTTTAGCCGCTGCAGCGCACGAATTCGAAGACACCGAAAGGCTGATCCAGACAGTGGAACGTCTGTATGGCGCCTATCGCTGGGGACGCTATGATCTCCTCATTCTGCCTCCGAGTTTTCCGTTCGGCGGCATGGAAAATCCTTGCCTCACATTTGTTACGCCCACGGTGATCGCTGGCGATAAAAGTCTCGTGAGTCTCATTTCGCATGAGCTGGCCCATTCGTGGTCGGGCAATCTTGTGACCAACGCGACCTGGCGCGATTTCTGGCTCAACGAAGGCTTTACCACCTACCTCGAAAATCGCATTCAGGAAGAAGTTTACGGTTTGGAGCAAGCGCTCATGGAGCAAGTCCTCGACCGGCGCGATCTCGAAAAAGAACTCCTGGAGTTTCCGCCGCCCGACCAAATTCTGCATATCGATTTAACCGGGCGAGATCCGGATGAAGGCTGCACGCACATCCCCTATATCAAAGGCGCGCTGTTTCTGCGGCTAATGGAACAGACGTTCGGCCGCTCCGCCTTCGACGATTTCTTGCGCCGCTATTTCGACCATTTCGCTTTTCAAAGCGTGACGACAGCCGAAGCGCTAGCGTATCTGCGCGCCGAATTGTTCGCGCATTTTCCAGACAAAGCAGCCGCCGTCCCGGTCGACGAATGGGTGACGCACCCGGGATTGCCCTTGTCTGCGCCGCACGCGCATTCCCCACAACTGGAAAAAATCGCGCAGGGTGCTGGACCCTCCCACAATTGGAAAACGCAGGAATGGCTCGAATTCCTCCAAACGCGCCCGTGCCCGATTTCGCTCCTAACCATGGCGGCGTTGGATGCGCAATGGCGCCTCACAAATAGCGGCAACTACGAAATCTTAGCCGAATGGCTGGGGTTGGCGATCGAAACAAATTACGCTCCCGCTTTCCCAAAGCTACGCGCGTTCTTGCATGAGGTTGGGCGCACCAGAATGCTGCGGCACCTTTACGCCGATATGATGAAGACGCCAGCCGGACAGACCTTGGCACGCGGGATCTACGCAACAGCGCGGAGCGGTTATCATCCGATGGCGCAAACCGTGGTGGACAAAATTCTGTCCACTTCGAAACCTAGGTAGTCCACAAACGCGGCGCCCAAAGCGTGATAAACCCGCCGAACCGCACGCCCCAGAAAAGTAAAATTCCGCGCCATCGCATATTCCACTAGTGTGTTTAGTCCGCAATACGTTTCACTCAAAAAAGGGGACAGACGACATTTTCCAATCTCCTCCGCCCTGTCCCTTTTCTACTCCCGTTGACGCTTATGAATGGTAGAAGGGCTTTTTTCACATCTACCAATAAGGAGAAATGTTTTGTTTATCCGTCGTAGCCCGGGTGGCTGGTTGTTTGGCAGCCTGCTGGCGTTCACTCAACTAGCGCCTCCAGTGTTTGGCGCGGAAACTCTGACGCCTGCCGAGGTTTTCAAACATGCGGTACCTGGCGTTGTGGCCATCGATTGCCTCGGCATCAACAATGCCAGGATCAGCACAGCCTCCGGTTTCATCATCTCCGACAACGGCAGAATTGCGACGAACCTGCACGTCGTGGAGTCGTGCTCGAGCTTGGCCGTGCGCCTCACCAACGGCGATGTCTACGATTCAACGTGGGTCGTCGCCACCGATAAGCGCCGCGACTTGGCAGTCATCCGAATCAAAGCGGCTTCGTTGCCCGTGCTACCGCTGGCCGAATCGAACGACCTGGAAGTGGGCCAAACGGTGTACAGCATTGGCAATCCCAGTGGACTGCAAAATACGTTGCAATCCGGAATCGTCAGCGCGTTCCGCCAGGTGAATGGTTCACGCCTGGTGCAGATCTCCGCTTCTCTGAACCCGGGCAATAGCGGCGGTCCGGTTCTGGATGAGAAGGGCCATGTCGCTGCTATTGCGGTTTCAAAAATCAACGGAGCGGAAAACCTCGGGTTCGCCATTCCGATTGATTATCTAAAGGGTTACCTCGACTCGAAAGAAGAAACTGCATTTTCCGTCTTTGCGGCCACGAACAAGCAGAACACTCTAAGCCAACTGCAGACCAGCCGAACAATGGACACGTTACCGCGCAGGGGCACTCCCACCACGTGGGTCGGACCGGTTTACAGCCAGTTGCTCAGCTTCTCGGTTCCCCCAACATTCAGACAGGCGGCTATCAAATCGGACAGCGCCAGTTATTCGAGCGGTTGGATCCCCGAGAACGAAACGACGGAGAAATGGACAAAAATGGTTGTTCTAACGGGCGCCAGGGGTCTCGCGTCCACCCCTAACTTATCCCCAAAAACATTCGCAGACATGATGGCCCAATATTTTAAAAAGTCCTGTCCGGATTCTTTCACGAGATCCGAGCTGTTTGAGGGCAAAATCAGCGGACACGATGCATTCATCACCGTCTTCCACTGCGGCGTCCTCATTCCGCCAGCCCAGAATACAGCTGAATCGGCCATGATCGCTCTCATCAAAGGCGCTAGCGATTATTACTCGATTCAATGGCTGGAGCGAGGGGCGGCGACACAGGGCCAAATCGAGATCGACAAAGCGAGTTGGCTTGAAAAATTCAAAAAGCTCGAGCCCATCAAGCTTTGCCCGGTTGTGCCAGGAGAGCAGGCTCCCTATGCCAGTTGCGTGAACGCAAACCCGCAGCAGGCGCGAGACGCGGTAACTCCTCCACCTGTCGCCGTCAAATACCCCGACCTGCCCAAAGGCGACGGCACGCTGGCCCATGCCACCGAATTGGCCCAAGCGAAACGATTTGGCGAGGCGTTTAGCCTCTTCTTGGAGTCGGCAAACGGTGGCAACACGCAAGCGCAGCGTTATGTCGGCGATTTGTATCGGTATGGTTTGGGAGTGGTGCAGGATTTCACGCAAGCGCGCCTGTGGTACGAAAAGGCTTCTGCTGGCGGAGATCCTATTGCTGCCAACGGTCTCGGCCTCCTCTACTACTCTGGTCAAGGCGGCGCTCAGGACTATGCAAAAGCTCGCCTGTTCTTCGAACGTTCGGCAACCGCTGGGAATGAACAGGGCATGCTGAATTTGGGCGATCTGTATCAACGCGGGCTCGGCGGAGCGCAGGACTATCAGCAAGCGCGCAACTGGCTTGCGAAAGCGGCCGCGGCGGGCGATGCCCTTGCCATGAATAACCTCGGCTATCTTTACCAGAATGGGCTTGGCGGGCCGGTAGATTTTGCGCAAGCACGGCAGCTGTTTGAAAAGGCCGAATCTCAGGGTATTGCGGCGGCGATGAATAACTTGGGCTTGTTGTATTTGAAGGGCAACGGTGTAGCGCTCGATTACGGGCGCGCTCGCGATCTTTTCGAAAGGGCCGCCTCCGCCGGAAACGCGATTGCCATGAATAGTCTTGCCTATACATATGAGCACGCGCTTGGCGTTGCGCAGGATTACGCGCAGGCCCGCGCCTGGTATGAAAAGTCTGCGGCCGGCGGATACACCGCGGCCAAAACCAATCTCGAAAGATTGCCCAGATAGGCAGGAGGCCAGCCACGCGGCTTTCCAGCCGCCCCACTGACCCTTCCAACCGACCCACAACTAAATCCGCTACCCCAAGTAAGTCAGCGCCCGTCCACCCAACATGCGCGTCTTCATCAGCCACTCCTCCGTCGACAAACCCGCCGTCCTCCCCCTCGCCGACGCCCTCCGCGCCCGCGGCATCGACGCCTGGCTCGACCAATACCAAATCGCCCCCTTCGCCGACATCGTCGCCCGCATCAACGCCGGCCTCTCACCCCATCGCCGAGCGGCTCTCCCAACCGACGAACCCATCCTCGTCCGTCTCCGCGAACGCGTCCAAAAATCCAAATCCACCACAAACGCTGAATTGCAACCGCAAAGTTCATATCCCTCCGGTCATTCGGATCGCACCCCGAACTCGATTCCACGATTTGTACCGAGACCCTAATAACGCTGCCATCCCATCCTGTTAACCCGGCCCCGTCGACAATCATCAAAAACCAAGACCGCCAACCCCCGCAGCTCCAAATCTGAAAAAACGAACCCAATCCAAGTTCGTTTCGTCAACCGCGAAGTTCGTTTCGTCAAGTAACTTTCTCGTTCGCCTTCTGGCTTCCGGCTTCCGGCTTCTGACTTCCCATTTTGCCGGCCATCACAACTTTTGAAAAAAATCTTTCTCTCCTCTTTTCAACCACTTGACTCATTTTCTCCAGCTAGCCGCGAACTCCGGCATTCCAGACTCAGCTCAGGTTTTCGAAAAAATGTTCTCA